>Ga0209185_1000239_pt1 | contig 77571 bp, 48 predicted proteins | sample SidtaG_2_FD_187425 | JGI IMG/M metagenome (GOLD analysis project Ga0209185, IMG submission 187425) | Marine algal microbial communities from Sidmouth, United Kingdom - Sidmouth_Asex2 metaG (SPAdes) (version 2) | ecosystem: Host-associated > Algae > Red algae > Unclassified | place: Sidmouth... | reverse complement strand
ATTTTTTGAATTCTTTAGAAGAAAAAATTACGGCGCATTATGGAACAATTTATTTAATTTCTTTCACTTACGTAGCTCGGCTATGCGCGTCAAATTTAGCCAAACATATAAAAAAAATAACTTCTTTATTTGGGGTAGATTATTTTCTTCCTCTTCCCTTAGGTAATTCGTAATCAAAGAGTTATAGGTTTACGTTAATTTCAACTATGGACTTTTGACTATGGATTAATTGCTATTTATTTCAATTTCTGTTTGACTTCTATTATTTCGTAACCTTCGATGATGTCACCTGCTTTGATGTCGTTGAAGTTTTTGATATTTATGCCACATTCAAAGTTGTTTTTGACTTCTTTCATATCTTCTTTGAAGCGTTTGAGAGAGGCAAGTTCACCGACGACACCTTCTTTCATCGGATAGACTACGATGCCGTCGCGGATAACGCGGATGTGGTCGTTACGAGATATTTTACCTTCTTGTACAAAGCAACCTGCAATGGTACCGACTTTGCTGATTTTGAAGACTTCGCGAACTTCGACGGTAGCTGTAATCCGCTCTTCTTTGGTCGGTTCCAACATGCCTTCGATAGCTGATTTTATTTCCTCAATGGCAGCATAGATGACGGAGTAGGACTTGATTTGTACGCCTTCTTTGTCGGCTAGTCTGCGAGCGAGCGAGGAAGGACGAACCTGGAAGCCTACGATGATGGCATCGGATGCAGATGCCAAAAGGATGTCTGATTCGATGATTTGACCAACGGCTTTGTGGACGATGTTGACTTGTACGGTTTCGGTAGAGAGTTTGAGTAAGGAGTCGGACAGGGCTTGGATAGAACCATCTACGTCACCTTTGACGATGAGGTTGAGTTCTTTGAACGAGCCGAGTGCGAGACGACGACCGATTTCTTCCAAACTAAGGCGTTTGGTGGCACGGCGTTCTTGTTCGCTTTGTATTTGTGCGCGTTTGGCAGCGAGTTGTCTGGCGTCGCTTTCTGATTTCAAAACTTTGAATTTCTCACCGGCTTGTGGCGCACCTTTCATACCGAGTACGAGTACTGGTGCGGATGGCCCTGCAACGTCAACACGTTGACCGAGTTCATTTATCATGGCACGAACTTTACCAAAGTGTGAGCCTGCTACGATGGAGTCTCCGATTTTGAGTGTTCCTGTTTGTATGAGGAATTTGGAGACGTAACCGCGCCCTTTATCGAGAGATGCTTCAAGTACAACGCCTTGTGCATCACGGTTCGGATTGGCTTTGAGTTCGAGTATGTCAGATTCGAGTATGATTTTTTCGAGTAGTTCGTCTACACCTTCCCCAAATTTGGCTGAAATTTCCTGCGAAGGATATTTGCCGCCCCATTCTTCGACTTGGAAGTTGAGTTGGGCAAGTTCGGTTTTGATGCGTTCGGGGTTTGCACCGTCTTTGTCTATCTTGTTGATAGCGAAGATGATAGGTACGCCCGCAGCTTGTGCGTGACTGATGGCTTCTTTGGTTTGTGGCATTACATTGTCGTCGGCTGCTACGATGATAACAGCAACATCCGTGACTTTGGCTCCACGTGCACGCATGGCGGTAAAGGCTTCGTGACCTGGTGTGTCAAGGAAAGTGATTCTGCGGTCATCTTCGCCGACTTTGACTTCGTATGCACCGATGTGTTGGGTGATTCCTCCGGCTTCACCTTCGATAACTTTTTCGTTGCGAATGTAATCTAATAGTGAAGTTTTACCGTGATCGACGTGTCCCATGACGGTGACAATCGGCGCACGCGGAGAGAGGTCTTCGGGTGCATCAACGATTTCTTCTTCTTCGATTTCCATCTGCGCCTCTGCGCTGATGAATTCTATGGATTTGTCAAATTCTTCGGCAATGATTTCAATGATTTCGGCATCAAGACGCTGGTTGATGGCTACAATGACGCCCATATTCATACACGCCATGATGACGTCGGTCGCCGATACATCCATCAAACTCGCAAATTCGGAAACGGAAATAAATTCCGTCACTTGAATCACTTCTGCTGCGACCTGATTCTCTTGTTCTATGAGTTCTTGTTTCTCACGACGACGCGAGCGTTCTTCTCGACGTAGTTTTTGTCTTCTGTTTTTGCCACCACCTTGAAGGCGTGCCATTGTTTGTTTTAGTTTCTCGTCTACCTCTTTTTTGGAAATTTCTTTGCTACCGTTTCGGTTTGTGCGCCTGTTACCGCCAGATGTATTACCTCTACCGCCTCTGTTTCCACCGCCGGTTCTGTTTCCACCGCCGGTTCTGTTTCCGCCACCACTTCTGTTTCCGCCGCCGGTTCTGTTTCCGCCGCCACCACCACCGGATGTATTATTACCGCTGGTGTTATTGCCAGCACCAGGAGTGCCAGTAGTAGGTCTATTGTTGCCGGTAGCTACTTTTTTACGTCTGCGTTTGCGTTTTTGACCATCATTGTCTGTTGTTCTCGGCTGGTTGTTATTTCCGCTGTTAGATCCACCGCCCTGTCTATTTTGGGTGCTGTCTCTTTTCTTATCTTTCTTCTTTTTAGGTGTTTGTTTTTTGAGTTTGGCAGGGTCGATTTTACCTAATATCTTGACACCTTTTAATGTTGGCGTCTCGGCGCGATACATTTCAGGTTCTACATAAGCCGTAGGTGTTTTGGCAACCTGTTTGGGTGCTTCTACTGCAGGCTTCTTGATTTCCTCTTTCGATTTTTTATCTTTTTTCTGAACAACAGGAGGGGCTTGCCTCTTCTGCTCTGCTCTCCTTTGCTCTGCTCTTCTCTGCCCGTCTCTTCTGGTGTCAGACTTTTTCTTCTTTTTCTTATTCTTGTTTTTGAGTTCGCGAAGGTCTACCTTATCAATAACCTTTAGCCCGTCGAGCTTTGGTGTTTGTATGAATTCAGGTTCAGATTTTTTCTTCGCAACAGGCGCAGGCGCAACTTCTTCTTTTTTCTCTTTTCTTTCTTTTTTCTCTTTTTTCTCTACCTTTTTTGCTTTCTCTACTACGGGCGCAGGCTCTGGTTCGGGTTCAGGAGTTTTCTCTGCAATAGGTGCTTCAGGTGCTTCTACTTTCTGTGGCTTGGGCTCTTCTACCTTTTGTGGCTTGGGTGCTTCTACCTCTTGCGGCTTGGGTGCTTCAAATTCTGTTACGGGAAGTTCTATCTCTTCCGGAATATCGGGCGCAGCGATTTCCTCCAATACAGGTGGTGGCGTAAATACAACAGGCTCTTCTTTAACTTCGACCACAACGGGTTTGGGTTCTGGAAGCGGCGCAGGTTCGGGGATAGGCTCTGGTACTGGCTCCGGCTTAGCGGGAGCTTCAACGACTACATCAATTTCTGGTTCTTTCTCCTTTTCCTTTTCTTTGGGTTTGTTACGCGTACCTATGGTAAGCTGGTCAGCTTGCTCTTTTATAGCAATAGAACCACGAAATTCTTCGAGGAGATTATTATACATCTCATCGGTCACTTTCGCAGTCGGCTTACCATCTATAGAGAATCCATTCGCATTTAGATGTTCTACAAGAGTACCGATACCAACATTAAGTTCTGATGCAACTTTGACTAAACGTTTCGCCATATTTATTTTTTATTGTGCCGTTTTTAGTGAGTATTTAAATTAGGGAAGACGAAAAAAATAATCTACCCGTCTGAATTATTCTTTTTCTTATATGTTTCACTAAATCTTCCTTACGTAGCTCGGCTATGCGCGTCAAATTTAGTGAAAGAAAACAAATAACTTGCCCCATTATGCTTGTTCTTTTCCCTTCTAAAAAACACAAAAAATAGTTCCGTAGCTATGGCTATACAACGATTTTTTGAATTCTTTAGAAGAAAAAATTACGGCGCATTATGAAACAATTTATTTAATTTCTTTCACTTAGCCAAACATATAAAAAAAATAACTTCTTCATTTGGGGTAGATTATTTTCTTCCTCTTCCCTTACTTGATGACCAGATTTTTACAGTGTAAGATATTTTATTCACTAAAAAACGGCTACTGCCTACGTTTATATAGTAGGTCAATTCCCTTAGGGAAATGTTCTTAGTATCGGGATGTTTTATAAATAATTGAGTTTAGATTTTATATTAGTAAAATCTAAACAGTTATGATTAATTCATGTTGTTTTAAATTTTTTGTGCTAACAAAATTATGAATAAAAAACTAATTCATTCCTTATTCGATGATTTTATTAGACTTTATGCCAAAATAAGTCGTATTGCATGGAAATTAGGATTTTTTCGCTAATCGAAGCTCATTTCGAGTCGCATACCCTACGGTACGGGACAAGAAATAGATGAAGAGTAGCAGAGAAAGACAATTTAGCTGCTTACAAATTATTTTGAAATAAAGTTTATTATTGAATTGTCAAATTGTTTTATTGTTGTGTGGTTGTATTGTTTTATGATTAGGATTGTTTTTTGCTACGCAAAAAACACATTTAACTCAACATAGCAGTCCAATAAACCTGTATACTATAATTCGCTAGAAGCGAATTAATCATTGAACTTGAACTTGTCCACGATATTTATCGGGATGAACTTGACACTTGGACTTGCGCTTACCCAAATTAAGTTCCTTCCTCAAGCTCAGATGATAATACTCTGACGACATTCTCCACGGTTTCTTCTTCAAGATCGGTACGGCGAATGATTTCCTCGGTTTTGAGTGCAAGCACGCTACGGGCGGTATCACAACCGACGGCTTTGAGTGCGTCAATTACCCACTGATCGATTTCGTCGTTAAATTCATCCAAATCTACATCATCTACTACTTCGTCGGTATCTCTGTAAACATCGAGTTCGTATTGGGTCAATCGACTGGCAAGTTTGATATTCAATCCGCCTTTACCGATAGCGAGCGATACTTGGTCGGGGCGCAGATAGACGGCGGCACGACGGCTCTCGGTGTCAAGTTCGAGTGAGGTGATTTTTGCGGGCGTGAGTGCGCGTTGTATCAACAGACTTTCGTTGATAGTAAAATTGATAATGTCAATATTTTCGTTGCGCAACTCGCGGACGATACCGTGTATACGTGAGCCTTTCATCCCTACACATGCCCCTACGGGGTCGATGCGGTCATCATAAGATTCTACGGCTACTTTGGCGCGTTCGCCAGGCATACGGACGATTCTTTTAACCGTAATGAGTCCGTCTTCTATTTCGGGAACTTCTTGTTCAAGGAGTTTTTCGAGGAAACTATTGTCGGTACGAGAAAGGATAACAACCGGGTTGTTGTTCTTCATTTCTACTTTACGTATAATTGCGCGAACTAATTCACCTTTTCTGAAAAAATCGCCTTTTATGGTTTCATTTCGGGGTAAAACGAGTTCGTTTCCTGTGGTATCGTCAATCACGAGGATATCGCGTTTGAGGATTTGGTGTACTTCGCCGAGTACGATTTCGCCTACGCGGTCAGAATATTTGCGATAAATTTCGTCTTTTTCGAGTTCGAGAATTCGGGAGATGAGGGTTTGGCGGGCTGCCATGATTGCTCTACGCCCAAAGTCTTTGAGGAAAAGTTGTTCGTAACATTCTTCGGCTATCTCATAATCTTCTTCAATAGTGAGGGCATATTTGAGCGGTACTTGTGTGTTTTCATCTTCGATTTCTGCACCATCTTCTACGATTTCGCGCACTCGCCAAAGTTCAAGGTCACCTTTATCGGTGTTGACGATGACTTGAAAATTTTCATCAGAGCCGTATTTTTTGCGAATCAATGTGCGAAATACATCTTCCAGAACACGCACCATTGTGGGGCGGTCTATGTTTTTCATTTCCTTAAATTCGGAAAACGAATCGACTAAACTAATGCTCATATTTATTTAGTTGCGGGTTGCGGATTGCGAGTTGCGAGTTGCGAGTTGATTTAACCCGTAACCCATAACCCGTAACTCGCAACTCGTTAAAAACTTATTTTTACGATAGTCTGCTTGATGTTGTCAAAGGGGATGACAGTTTCGACTATTTGCTTGATTTTCTTTTTACCTTCTTTTATCGTCTTTTCTTGTTCTATGGTAACGCTTTGTTCATCCACGGCGAGTAGTTTGCCTGATTCTGGTTTGCCTTCGTTTAGGCGAATTTCTACTTTTCTGCCAATGTTTTTGAAGTATTGTCGCTTGATTTTGAGTGCGCCTATACCTGGCGACGATACATCTAAGGTATACTTTTCGCCCATCCAACCTGCTTCGTCTATATGCTCCTGCAGGTAGTGATTGAGACGTTTGAGTTGCTGAAAGTATAGATTAGAGTCGCTTTCAATGAACACTTCCATTCTGTTTGGGGTCGCCATCTTTATATCTACAATAAAGAAGTCGTGGTAAGTTTCTTTTTCTTCTTCAAATTTATCTTCAAGTAAGGCAGTTACTTTTTCAATAATTTGTTTCATGTTAAAATAAATGTAAAATTCCGCTGTTCGCCGAAATATGTTTTAAATTAAATAAAAAAAAATAAAATCAACTTTTGTTTACATGCAATTTTACTTCCAGAGAAGCATTCGCACGTAGTGTCGATTTTATTTACGATTAAAACAATATAAAAATAACAAAATGTATTAGTTGCTCATTGTCAGTATTTTTACATTTAACATTTAAAAAAATCGAAAGAAATTGAACGTGTTACGTATCATTAAAAAAGCAAAATGTATTCGCCTGATACTCCTTACTTTTTAAGACTAATAAATAAAAAAGGGGACTCATGTCCCCTTGCCTATGTACAAGTTGCTGCAAAGATAAGCATTTTCTTTTACTTTTTCACGTTTTATAAATTTCTATGAGTGAATGAGTGATTTTTGAATGTGCGAATGACCAAAAAATGCGTTGATACCGCAAGACAATTTCAAATTCAAACTCAAAATAAATGCGTTGATACCGCAGAATGTATTCATTAGTTTTAACGTATTTTTTATGCTCCTTGTTATAATGGATAAAAGTCTAAAAGGGGGGGCATTAGAAATGAGCTACCATTCAGCGTTTCAATCCTTGTTAAAATGAAAAAGAGCCACTCAAAAATGTCGATTATTTGACGCTGACTACTTATTTAACGCATTTATAATATTATAGCATTTGAGTATTACAACATTTAAGCATTAAGGCTGCGAGTGTACCTTGACGAGTCGCGTGGTTTGTACGCTATCATTGGCGGTAATACGAATTAAGTAAGTGCCTGGCGGTAGTGCGGATGGGTCGAAATCGACCTGATGGTAGCCTGGGTATTTATTGCCTCGAAAAGCATGGAGTGCGCTTTGTCCAAGCATGTTGAATACCTGAATATCGACTTCTGCATTTTCGTTTAGATTGAAATTGACGGAAACAAAATCTCTCGCCGGATTGGGATATACCGTGAGTTCGTCAAATATAGCTATTGGGTTTTCCACGTTAGTAATTTCTGATGGATGTGTCGCGCCTGTATTGTTGATGGCTGTATTGAGAAGTGATGCGGCTTCTGGCATATCGCCAAGAATTACTTCGAATTGTATCGTGCGGTCGGGCGCGATAACGACTATCGTAGGATAGCCCTCAAAAGTACCAAACTGACTGTTTATATAAGGCGATGCCGCCTCTGGTCCGCCGCCCTGATTGCTGGCAGAAGGGTAGGTGATGCCCGTTTGTATCTCAAAAATTTTGACTTTGATGTCATTGTCTACACCATAAGGGTCGCCAGTGAGTCCGATGAATTGGACATCATATTGTCCTGCACCCCAGTCTTGGTAGACTTCTTCGAGCTTTGGGGCGAGTTCATGACAAGGCGGACAGTTGACAAAAAACAGGTCAATAACAACCGTTTTGCCTTGGTCAAGATAGTCGGCATACAGGCTATATTCGACCCCATCTATATCCGTAATCGTAAAATCCGGCACCGTCTGGGCAAAAGCCATGCTGAGACTCAAGGCAAGTATGAAGAAGGTGTTACGTAGTTTTTGTATCATAATTAATAGCTTCTGACGTTCAAAAATGTTTGTGAGGGCGAATATGCAAGTTTTTTATTGGGGAAACAAGCTGTTTGCGAAATATGTCAAGTTTTTGACAATGGTGGGCGGTGATTGGTTAGGGAGGTGACTGGGGAATTAGGTAACTTGATGATAGAGCGATTGGTGACAAAAAAATGCGTTAAGTAGTGGGACAAAAATAGGCTTACAATTTTGACGTGGTTATTTTTTCGATATTTTTTCTTACAAAAACCGCACATAGCCTACGCTACAGCCTGTCCCGAACCCCGATTCGGGATAAGGATTTTTGTAGGGAAAAATAGCGGAAAAAGAAACCGTCAAAAAGTAAGGATATTTTTGTCTCACTACTTAATACCGCGAATAGGGGGAACGAAAGTTCATTTTAATAATACGTAATATATTGTCTTTTAGACTTTCGGGTAGTTTACTGGTCGGACATTTTTAAAATGTCAGACGAGAGGTATTTTGTTTTTGTCTGAAAAAGCAGGCAATAATAAAAAATATTTTAACTTGTAATAATTTATTATTCAGTAAAATAGCAGAATATTGTCGTCTGACATTTTAAAAATGTCCGACGACTCAAGTTTATCCTTCAATTTAAGAATCATATTACATAAATGACTTTTCGTTCGCCCTAATACTGCGAAATATATTCATCAGTATTAACGCATTAAAATTATTGTAGCATTACATCTTTAAGCACTATCGTATCGTTACGGCTGCGAGTGGAGCTTGACGAGTTGCGTGGTTTGTAGGCTATCGTTGGTGGTAATGTGAATGAAATAAGTACCGGCTGCGAGCGCAGATGGGTCGAAATCGACTTGATGATAACCTGGGTATTTATTGCCGCTAAAGACGTGTAATACGCTTTTTCCAAGCATGTTGAATATTTGAATATCGACATTTGTATTTTCTTTGAGGTTGAAATTTACGGTAGCAAAATCTCTTGCGGGATTGGGGTATACTGTTAGTTCATCAAATACTACTGCCGTGTCTTCGACATCTGTAATTTCGGAAGGAAGTCGTGCGTCGGTTTCTATGATTGCTTCACGAATCATGTCAATTGTGGCTGGTGTACTGCCCAATCCTACACCGAAAAACACAGTACCATCCGGTGCAATAACCGAAACTGTCGGGTAGCCTTCAAAGTATCCGTACTCATCGTTTTTGAATGGATCTGCAGCCTCCGGTCCACCGCCTTCATTGCCCGCCGAAGGGAAACTAGTTCCGAAGGCTTGGTCATAAGCCAGAAGTTTATCATTGTTATCAAACCCCAATTCATCGGTGCTGAGTCCGATAAACTGTACATCGTATTGTCCTGCTCCCCATTCTTGATATAGTCCTTCTAAGTAGGGGGCAAGAAACTGACAAGGTCCGCAATCAGCAAAAAACAAGTCTATAACGACTGTTTTGCCCTGGTCAAGATAATCTTCGTACAAGCTGTGGACTTCACCATGAGCATCTGTGATAGTAAAATCAAGTGCTGTTTGAGCGAAAGCTAAGCTAACGCTAAAAGTCAATATGAAAATCGTATTGCCTAATTTTTTTATCATAATTAATTCAATTTTTGGTATTTAAGTAGTGGGACAAAAATAGGCTTACAATTTTGACGTGGTTATTTTTTCGATATTTTTTCTTACAAAAACCGCACATAGCCTACGCTACAGCCTGTCCCGTACTTGATTCGGGATAAGGATTTTTGTAGGGAAAAATAGCGGAAAAAGAAACCGTCAAAAAGTAAGGATATTTTTGTCTCACTACTTATTATTTACTCGTTACTTAGTTCTTCAATATGTCTGGTTCAAGACGGTATACGGTTGCATGTAGGAAAAGTTTTTTGACTTGTCGTGAATCGTTATTCTTGTGCATAAATTTTACATTTTACATTCAAATGAAAAGTATTCGAGTGAAAATAATGTCCCATTATTTTATTTTAAGCGATTTTAGTATTATATTTACCTTGTATTAGAGTAAAAAATGCTTTTGACTGTCACACTTCGTAAGTTTTTAGAATAGCAAAATCGCTTTATATCTAATTCACGCTCTCATCCACTCACCTTGTTCTGCTCACTAAATCTGTACTCTAAGAGTAAATAATTATATCTACACGGTTGACTTTTCAGTCTCCCGAAGGATATATTATTATCAACACACACCAATTATCATTATGAACAAACGAATCCTCTACCTATCTTTTGCCTTACTTCTTTTACCCTTTTTAGCCCAAAGCCAATTGGCGGGAACATACACTATCGGTGGTACTTCGCCTGATTACGCGACCATCGCAGATGCTACGACAGACCTCAATTTAAATGGTATCAGTGCAGCCGTTACCTTTGATTTGCGTGCCGGAACGTATACCGAAGTCCTCGTTCTCGAAGAAGTTATCGGCGCGTCCGAGGCAAATACCATCACCTTCAAATCCGAAACGGGCAGTGCAGCCGATGTCATCATTCAGTACGATTCGCCGTATAATAGCAATGATTATTATGTCGCCAAATTGGATGGTACAGACCATATTAGCTTTCAAAATCTCACTTTTGAACCGCTTGGCATCAATTATAATATTATTTTCAGATTGACAAATGGGATAAATAATGTCGAGTTTTCCAATTGCATTTTTAATGGAAATAATACCCACGCGATTTATAATAGTTACGGCGGTAGCAGTGGTAATTTGCGTTTTACGGATAATGAATTTAATAATTGCCGTGAAGCGATTTCAATCAGCAATAGTAGCATGAGTGATCTTATTATTTCGGATAATAATTTCAATAGCGTTCACACCAGCACCAATTACGAAATATATTGTTACAATGCCGATAGTGTTATTATTCTAAATAATGAAATAAATAATCCCAACGGAAGTTCGGGTATTTACGGGGCGTATGTTGCCAATACGCTTGAAATTATGGGCAATACGGTTGATGTGAAATTTACAGGCATAGACGCTCGTAATTCCACGCACGTACAAATAGAAAATAACGAAATTTATAATAATAGTACAAATACAGCTTTATATGTCCGTGATAATGGCAATGTTGCCCAACGCTCAAGTGTCGTCAATAATGTCGTTTCATCCACGCTGGGAGATGGTTTGTATTTGTACCGCATGGTTTATATAGATATATATTTCAATAGCATATTGACACGCGGCGCGAGCGATAGAAAAGCCTTCTATCAACAATCTTCGGACTACACCGATATTCGCAATAATATCTTTTCAAACGAAGGCGGTGGTTTGGCAGTTCAGGCTTATTCCGCAACAAGTTCGACGCAGGATTATAATGCCTATTATACGACCGGCAGCAACCTGGGTAGCTGGCAGGATGTCAGCTACACCGACCTCGCCGATTGGCAAACAGTAAGTGCTTTGGATGCCAATTCCGTAGCTGCCAATCCGGTCTATACAAGCAATACTGACCTGCGTCCCAATCAAGCACTCATCGACGATGCAGGTACAGAAATTGCGACATACTCCATTGATATAGAAGGCACTACACGCAGTACACCGCCCGATATGGGCGCATACGAATTTACGGCAATGGGCGATAATGCAGACATCGTTTTCACTACGCCGCAAGTCCCGTTTGACCCCGGCACACAGGCGGTGACGGTGAATTTGATGAATAGCGGGCCGAGTATTTTGGCTTCCGATTCGCTTTATTGGACGGTCAATGATGTAGCGCAAACACCCGTACTTTGGACGGGTAATTTGGCAGTCGGCGATAGCGAAAATGTCACACTCGGCAATTATCAATTTGACGAAATAACGGAGTACGAAATCAACATCTGGTCAAGCCGACCCAATGGTGCAGCCGATATAGACCCAAGCGGCGATACGCTACTGATTGATAACTTTTATACCACTCTCGCAGGTGATTTTACAGTAGGCGGTACATCACCTGATTTTATTGATTTGGCAGCCGTACAAAATGCCCTCACCTATGGTGGTGTACGCGACTCGGTACGTATGCTTATGCGTAGCGGTACGTATGTAGAAAGGTTGTCATTAGAGGAATTTCCCGGAAGTTCGGATGTGAATGTCGCGACATTTTCCGCCGAATCTGGCAATGCAGCCGATGTCATTATTCAGTTTGATTCGGGCTATAATAGCAATGATTATTATGTAGCAAAACTAAATGGTACCGATAATATCCGCTTCCAAAATCTCACTTTTGAACCGCTTGGTAGTAACAATAATATCATTATAAGATTAGTTGGTCAGATTAATAATGTAACGTTTTCCAATTGTATTTTTAATGGAAATAATGCACAAGCAATTTACAAATATTATAATAATAGCGGTGGTACAGATTGGCGAATTATTGATAATGAATTTAACAACTGCCGCGAAGCGATTTATTTATATGATAATGAATTAAGCGATATTATCATTTCAAATAATAACATTAATAGCGTTCATACCAGCACGAGTTATAATATTTATTGTTACAATGGCGATAGTCTTATTATTCACAATAATGAAATAAATAACCCCAACGGAAGTTCGGGTATTTACGGGGCGTATGTTGCCAATACGTTTGAAATTGTGAGTAATACGGTTGACGTGAGATATACAGGCATAGACGCTCGTAATTCCACATACGTACAAATAGAAAATAACGAAATTTATAATAACAGTACAAATACAGCTTTATACGTCCGTGACAATGGCAATATTGCTCAACGTTCAAGTGTCGTCAATAATGTCGTTTCGTCCACGCTGGGAGATGGCTTATATTTGTACGGTACGGATTACGTAGATATATATTTCAATAGCATCCTGACACGCGGCGCAAGCGATAGAAAAGCCTTTTATCAGCGATACTCTGACTATACAGATATTCGTAATAATATCTTTTCGCATGAAGGCGATGGCTTGGCAATTCAGGCTTATTCCACAACAAGTACAACGCAGGATTATAATGCCTATTATACAACCGGTAGTAATCTCGGTAGCTGGCAAGATGTCAGCTACACCAACCTCGCCGCTTGGCAAACAGCAAGCACTTTGGGTGCAAATTCCGTAACCGCCAATCCGGTCTATACAAGCAATACCGACCTACGTCCCAATCAAGCACTGATAGACGATGTAGGTGTGGAAATTGCTACATATCCAATTGATATAGATGGGATTACACGCGGTACACCGCCAGATATGGGCGCGTATGAATTTACAGCAACGGGCGATAATGCAGGCATCACATTTGCTGCACCTCAAGCACCACTTGATCCTGCAAGCGTTCCTGTTACGGTAGATTTGATGAATAGCGGGCCGAGTATTTTGACTTCCGATTCGCTTTATTGGACGGTCAATGATGTAGCGCAAACACCTGTACTTTGGACGGGTAATTTGGCAGTCGGCGATAGCGAAAATGTCACGATAGGTAATTATCAATTCGATGAAATAACGGCGTACGAAATCCGCATCTGGTCGAGCCTGCCCAATGGCGGAATGGATGTAGACCCAACCGACGACACACTCGTAATTAGTAATTTGTACACCACATTGGCGGGTGATTATACAGTAGGCGATACATCGCCTGATTTTATTGATTTGGCTGCTGCACAAGATGCCCTCAACTATGGTGGTGTCCGCGATTCGGTGCGTATGCTGATGCGTAGCGGTACGTATGAAGAAAAATTATTATTAGGAGAAATTATCGGTAGCTCGGATGTGAATGTCGTGACCTTTGCCGCCGAAACAGGCAATGCAGCCGATGTCATCATTCAATACAATTCGCCTTACGATGGCAATGATTATTCTGTCGGAAAACTAAATGGTACAGATAACATTCGCTTTGAATACCTCACCTTTGAGCCACTTGGCAATAGCTATAATATCATTATAAGATTAGTTGGTCAGATTAATAATGTAACGTTTTCTGATTGTATTTTTAATGGTAAAAACACACATGCCATTTACAAGTATTATAATAATGGCGGTGGTTCAAATCTGCGTATTAGCAATAATGAATTTAACAACTGCCGCGAAGCGATTTATTTATATGATAGTGAATTAAATGGTGTTATTATTTCGGAAAATACGGTTAATGGTACACACACTGGAAGTGGTTATGACATTTATTCCTATAGCTGTGATAGCCTTATCGTTCATAATAATGTATTGACAAATCCAAACGGTAGTTCGGGTATTCATGTTTATTATGATGGAAATTATACCGAAGTAAAAGGAAATACACTTAATATAAAGCATACAGGTATCTACCTTCGAAATAACGAACAATTTAAAATAGAAAATAATCAAATTTATAACAACAATAACAATTCGGGTATATATGTGCGCGATATTGGTACTTCTACTGCACGCTCAAGCATCGTCAATAACATCATTTCTTCGAAAGGTGACGGCTTGTTTTTGTATGATACGGATTACACAGATGTCTATTTCAACAGTGTTTTGACTACATCAACTGCGAGTGATAAGAAGGCATTATATCAACGATATTCGGATTATACCAATATTCGCAATAATATCTTCTCGCATCAAGGTGGTGGCTTGGCGATTCAGAGTTATCCCACTACGGATTTGGTGCAGGATTATAACGACTACCACACCACAGGCGCGACCCTCGGAAATTGGAACGGCACGGAGATTAGCGACCTTACCAATTGGGAATTTACCACCCAACAAGATGCCAATTCCATTTCCGTTGACCCGCTTTTTCAGGCAATCGACGATTTACACACCAATAATATCCTACTCGCTGTCGGTATTCCAATTACTTCCGTGACCACAGACATCGACGGCGATGACCGTAATCCACTCTCACCATATATGGGTGCAGACGAGTCACCCGGCGGATTTGATGACATCGGAATCGTCAATCTTATCTCGCCGATAGCCCCTTTTCCGCAAGGTACAAATGACCTCATTATCAATGTCGTCAACAACTTTACCGAGCCTTTGACCTCTGCCACAATCAGTTGGTCAATGAACGCCGATACCATTCGCGAAGTCAGTTGGACGGGCAATATTCCATCGGGTACATCTGCCAACGTTACGGTAGCAAGTTATCAATTTGACGTTGCTCAACCTTATGATTTAAAAATGTGGGTCGGCAATCCCAACGGGCAGGCAGATACCTACGCCACCAACGATACCCTCGAAGTCGAAGACATGTACGCCGCCCTTATCGGTACGTACACAATAGGCGCAAATAATGCTGATTTTCAGACAATTACACAAGCCGTAGAAGCCCTCGAACGCGGGGGAGTTGTCGGTGATGTTACCTTCAATATTCAAGACGGTACGTACTCGGAAAACATCGAAATCAATGAAATATTAGGCGCATCCGCCAATGATCGCATCATTTTCCAATCTGAAAATCAAGACAGTACAAGCGTCACGATAAGCAATGCAGCCAATACTGGCAACACTATTTTTCACTTAGATAGTACTGACCATATCGAATTGCGTTACTTGACTTTTGAGCAAAATTATAGCAACAGTGATTGTATAACATTATCCGGTACAAATGAAAATATCAGTATTAATAACTGCCATTTTTTAGCAACTAATGTAGCTATTCGTGTGAATAATTTTGTAGATAATTTACAAGTCACAGAAAATATTTTTGACGGCAGTAGTTATGGTTTTTATGATAATAGTTATAATAATTCTACAAACGTATTGATTGAAAATAATCTGTTTTCTGAGCAATCGACCGATGCCATTCGCATACGTTATTATGTGTCTCTGATTATTCGGTCGAATGATATTATCAACACCGGAAGTACGAGTCGGGGAATACATTTGATTAGTACACGGGAGGCTTTTCAAATTGTAGGTAATACATTGACACTCAATGATGCAACCTACGGAATCGATATAAGTACAAGTAGTGCAAGCCAAAGTGTACACGGAATTATTGGTAATAATTTCATCTCAATAGGCGGTATAAGCACGACTTATGGCTTGAATATTAGCGGAAATTATGCAGATATTTTTCATAATAACATTCATGTTACTTCTACCGAAACCACCGCAGGTCGTGCTGTCAATTTGAGTGGTTCTTACTACGATTTAAAAAATAATATTTTTGCAAATACAGGTGGTGGCTATGCTATTTATGCAGCCAATACGAACACTATCACCGAATCAGATTATAACGATTTCTACGCACCCAGCGGCAGAGTCGGCTATTGGAATGGTAATCGTACTGCACTCGCCAACTGGCAATCGGGCAGCGGATTTGATGCCAATTCATTCGACTTTGACCCCGAATTCAACTCCGCCACCGACCTCCACATCAACCAACAATTTCTCAGCGAACAAGGCACACCAGTTGATGGTTTGCCCGAAGATATTGACGGTGATTTCCGTAATCCACTCACGCCTGACGTGGGGGCAGATGAGTTTACAAGTTTGGAAAATAATTTAGGTGTAATCGAAATTTTAAGTCCAACCACCGACTGCGATATTCCGGCAAATAGCGATGTCACCATCGTCATCAAAAATCCGGGCAGCCTTACCCAATCCACTTTTGACGTAGCTTACCAATTAGGCGACGATACGCCCGTTGTGGAGACGATTAATCAGACAATCGCACCCGGATTTACGCTCGAACATACCTTTACAACGCCCGTCACACTCATCCCTGACAGCACTTATGCACTCGCGGCATATACGCTTTTGGGTACGGACGAATTGACCTTTAATGACACCACTTCGATAGAGGTAATTTCTTATCCGGCGGTCAATTTGGTTGTCTCTCCCAATACCACGATTGACTACGGCGATACGCTCACGCTGACCGCAAGTGGCAGCGCGACCGACTACGAATGGAGTGGCGAACTTGAAGGCGAAAACCCATTTAGTCCCACCCTCACTGTCGCGCCTTTCGAGACGCAAATCTATCAAATGACAGCCACCGACGACAATGGCTGCAAAGCCACTGCCACCGTCACAATCACGGTCAATCCATTGCCTCAACTCCCTGATTTACAAGTCAGTAACGTTCTTTCAGGACTCACCACCGTACAGCCCGGCGACTCGGCTACGCTCACATGGGTGATTGGCAATATCGGCGATGGCGCGGCATTGGTTGATTGGACGGAAAAAGTATATATCCAAGCCCCCGACGGCTCCAACAGAACCCTCGTTGGTCAGTTCAATTATGACGAAACGGACAGCCTTTACGTAGGCGGTTTTTTCAATCGTATTTATGATTTGAAAATGCCCGATGCACTGATTATTGACGAAGGTGTTTTTGTCGTCGAAATACTCCCCAATGTCCTCGAAATACCTTTAGCGACCATTAATAATATTTCGATAGAAAATCAAAGTTGGACAGTCGAGCGAATTTTATATTTATCATTGGCAAATGACGAAATAAATGAAGGCAGCGGAAGCGTATATTGTACTGTTTCGCGGAGTGGTTCTACGGCTTCGAGTCTTACGGTGAATATTACGCCAAGCGACCCGGCACGATTGAATTACGCTTCACAAGTTACGATATATGCCGGACAGTCAGGACGTACATTTTACATCTCTGCGCCCAATAATGCTGATTTGGAAGGCGATATGAACATCAATATTACGGCGAGTGCGATGAGTTTCACATCGGATACCGAGTCCCTACTTTTAATTGATGATGAAATACCCGCTTTATCTATCACGAGCCTTCCAACGGTCATTGCCGAAGGCGATGTATTGAATTTTAATATTTCGACAAATTTTCCCCCAACAGATTCATTATTTGTAAATATTATCGCCTCAGAAGTGGAAGATGTGCCACTGCCTACGCCTGTTGCGATTGCGCCAGGAACTACGACAGTGAACGTACAAGTCACGCTTCCTGATGATGATTTTGCAGAGCCGGATGAGACGGTTACGATTACGGCAGGTTCGGCAGGACTGACGCCGGCAAGTGGCACATTTACCCTCACAAATGACGAGGATATTCCACCGATTAGTTTCGGATTGACGATTGATACGATTTCCGAATCTGCGGGATTATACGCGACACAAGGCGTGATTACACGCTTAGGAAATACGGACGCGGTGCTACAAGTTGATATTTCTTCTGACAATCCGGCGGCACTTTATATGCCGAGTACCGTACCACTTGGTCCCGGTGAAATGGAAAAAACTTTCTACATAGGCATATTCGATAATCAACAAAATGAAGGTTTTAGAGATATAGAAATTACCGCATCTGTACTGATTTCCACTTGCAATTGTACGGCTTCTGCCACGAGTGCAGGCGTGTATAGCGACATCCTAACCGTAGCAGATAATGACGGCGCGAGCCTTTCCCTCTCCGTCAATCCTTTCTCACTTGCGGAGGGCGTTGCCAATGCCGGAACGCTTACCATAGAGCGCAATACCGCCACCGATAATGCACTCACTGTAACGCTGTCTTCTTCGGATGTTTCCGAGTTGGTTTTACCTGCGACGGTGACGATTCCAGCAGGTGCGTCCACGGTGAATGTAGCGATGGCGACCCAAGACGATGGCATCGTGGACGGAAACCAAAATGTTAGCATTCAAGCGAATGCTACGGACTTTTCGCCAGGCATCATTTCGGTGATTGTGACGGATAATAATAAGCCGGATTTTGAAATCGTGGAAGTGATTTTGTCCGAAACGGTTTTATCGGCTTTGGAGCAATTCCCGTTTAGAGCCTACATCACAAATACAGGTTTTGCGACTGCGCCGAGTGGTGCCGTTTTGAAAGGTTATTTATCGGAAGATAACATATTGGACGATAACGATATTTTGGTGGGAGAATATGTATTACAAAATCCGATTCCGGTGGGCGATACACTCGAAGTTTGGGATGTGGCACTCACGCCTTACGAAGCCGGGATGTATTATTTATTATTCGAGGTAAATGCGGACGATAACTTGACAGAAATTCAATATCAGAATAATACTTCACCGCCCGTTCTCGTAGAAATAGAACCCGATTATATCGGTACGGCGATTGTGGATGATTTGACTTATTTGCAAGGAACTGATATTACAATTCACGGTGCGTCGATGAAAGATGATGGCACGCCATTCCCCAACGCTGAATTAGATGTGTATATTATAGAAGGTCCTATTCGTCGTGAAATTTCAGTAACGACTGATGAAAATGGCGCGTATTCGACTGTATTTGAGCCACTTGCAAATGAAGCGGGACATTACATGGTAGGCGCATCTTTCCCGGATGAAGGTGCAACTACGGCGCAGGACGAGTTTGATATTCTCGGTGTTACTGTCAATTCCAATCAATATTTGTTATGGGAAGTTTTATTAAATGAAACGAATACGGGGACTATTTCTATTAAAAATATGAGCGATGTCCCCCTCACGAATGTCAACATTCAAGCGGCATCATTACCGCCGGGCGCAACCCTAACTTTTGATAATGTTCCTGTTTTACAAGGAAATGAAACCCTCGAATTTAATTACACCTTAATAGGTACAGAAGTATCGCCGATTGGCAGTTATCAGGAAATTGAATTGATAGTTTCATCGGATGAAAACACGAGTAACGAAGTGACCGCCTACTACTTTTGCCAAGCACAAGCGGGTTATATCAGCGCGGATATTTCTTCTATCAATCGTACCATTTCACAAACACAATCCAACTTTTTAGAATTTAAAATATTCAATAATGGAGAAGGCGAAACAGGCGATATTACAGTCGATATTCCGCCAGTAGATTTTATGTCATTAGTGAGTTTGCAAACGATACCTTCGGTAGCTTCGGGCGATACTTCTTTGGTGATTATTGAGTTTATTCCAGCTAATTCATTACCATTGAATACACCTGCAACCGGAACGATAGTTTTGAACGCAAGCAATGGAAATTACATCACCATTCCCTACACCATAGAAAAAGTTTCGGACGAAACAGGCGGTATCATCGTGGATGTAGTGGATGAATACACTTACTTTACGGATGAAGCCCCACACGTTGAAAATGCTCATGTAAAAATCACTCACTACTTCACAGGCGAAGTATTTGCCGAAGGCTATACCGATGTGGATGGCTTGTTTATGACGGATAATTTACCGGAAGGTTTGCTGCGAATTGTCGTACAAGCCGACCAACACGAAGGCTACGATAATACGATTAATATTTTGCCTGGAACAGATATTACAGAGACGATATTTTTGAGTTATCAGGCAGTTTCATTCACTTGGGATGTCGTGCCTACGGAGGTAGAGGATGTGTACGAAATTGACCTTGTAATGGAATTTGAAACCAATGTACCATTACCTGTTATCACCATTGAAATGCCGGATAGTATGCCACAATTATTTGGTAGCGAAATCTTTAATTTTTACACGACACTAACCAATCATGGTCTGATAACGGCACTTGATGTAGAATTAAATCTTCCGCAAGACGACCCTGAATATGAGTTTACCACTAATTTTGTAAAAATGGACTTATTGGCACAACAAGCTATACAAGTTCCCGTAGTGATGCAGCGCAGAGATGGTGGACAAAATGAAGAAATGACATCTGGCGATATGGATAACATTGGTGATATTTCCGAATTTTTGGGTATAGAGAAAAGTGGTTACGAAAGCATAGAACAGTTAAGCATGAGTGGTAATTGTACGGGTTTTTCTTCTACATCCTATTTGTATTATTGTGCGGGTAATGGGCAGTGGAAGCAGAGTGGCACATCATTTACATATTCAGGTAGAAGTTGTTCGAGTGGTGGTTCCGGAATTGGAGGAATTTGGATAGACAGTGGTGGTGGCAGTCCCTGCCCCGGATGTCCGACTTCTGATCCGACTTCACCATCCAACAACACCCCAACAGTATCAGAGCAAACGAGCTGTCATGAGTGTCTTAAAAAGATATTAGATGCAGCGATTGAATGTCTTGCGCCTCCTGTTGTTTCATGTGCTTATGGTATAGTTAACGATGGATTAGCAGGGGCTGTGGGCTGTTTTGTTCCCCCTCCATTTGGTTGCCTGATTGCGGGCGCAGGTGCGGCAGGAGCTTGTGCTAATTCAGGCGGCGGCGGTGGTGGTCCGGGCGGACTTATAGTTCAGAATAGTGATAATCTAAGAGAAGCCATCTCATTACTCAAATCAGCCAATGATGATAATAATATTCCTCCGATTGTAATAGAAGCACTGGAAGATATTGAGTTGGCAGAATCGGCTTATATAGCTCATTATGCTTGGGTAACTGAACACTTCGGAAGTCTTGCTGAAAACGATAATTTAGTGGAGTTTGCCACTGCTGTTGCTCCTTTTGTTGACAATGAATTAAGCATCACACCAGCCGATGCTGCCAATATCAAGGCTGATATGCAAGGCTACGATCTTACCGAAGCCGATATTGATGCCTTTATCGCAAGGTGGAATGAAACGGTAACAGCATGGAGCAATGGAGTTTATTCACCCAATGCTACATATACGAATATTGTTAGCCAAGACTCTTTAAATCATTATGCTACATATTATCAGGAAGTTTATGACATTGCTTTGAACAAAGGCTTTCAATCCATAGATGATATGCACACCCAATCCATGCAAGCTATTATTGACCAAGGCGAAGATGGACTCGGCGTATGCTCCTCCGTCTCCATCCAAATCAGCCAAGAACTCACCATGACCCGTGAGGCATTTGAAGGCACATTGGGCGTAGCTAATGGTCACCCGACAAATGCGATAGATTCTTTATATTTAAATTTAGAAATACTCGACCCACAAGGCGTTTTGAGCAATGATTTATTCCAAATAGAAGTCATCGGACTCAATGAATTGACCGGAGTGGACGGCACGGGAGTCCTCAATGCAGCCACAGAAGGATCGGCTACGATACTCTTCATTCCCGAACCCGGTGCAGCACCTACCGTGCCGATTAGTTACTCTTTTGGTGGCTCGGTCAGCTATCTCGATCCCTTTAGCGGGCTGATGGTGACAGTACCTTTGATACCGGCTGTACTGCAAGTAAATCCGAGTCCTAACTTGTATTTGCATTACTTTATGCAGCGTGATATTTATGGCGATGACCCACTTACGGAAGCCATCGAACCCATCATTCCGGGCGAATTGGCGGTGATGATTGAAAATAACGGCTACGGCGAAGCAATGGGCGTTGTAATCGAATCCGCACAACCCGAAATCATTGATAATGAAAAAGGATTGGCGATTAATTTCAATTTTATTGGCTCTAATTTGCAGGGCGAACCTGCCAATATGGGCTTGAATAATATCACATTTGGAGACATACCGCCTTTGAGTACACGCGTCGGTCAATGGTATTTTACTAGCTCATTATTAGGACATTTTATTAATTATGAAACCAACTTGGTGCATTTGAGTAGTTATGGAAATCCTGATTTGAGTTTGATTAGCGGCGTGGAATTGCACGAGTCGATTCACACGATAGAAGTATATACACAAGAGGATGGTATTGATGATTTTCTGGTGAATGAAATACAAGACGCAGACGAAACACCCGACGCGATTTACCTTTCACAAGGTAATCTCATCTACGATGTTTTCCCTGCTGATGACGGATTTTTTACCGGAAATATTCTTGCCGCAGGCAATACAAATACATTCCATATCTCAGCCTCCGCTTTCGGTTGGAATTATATTAAGTTAGACGATCCTGGCAATGGTAATTTTGAACTTATCAGCGTAACACGCGATACGGACGGAAAGGAAATTCCGCTGAAAAATGTGTGGCTAACCCACGTTACCTTGCCCGATAGTAGAGAGCCAAATTACGAAAATAAATTTCATTTCGTAGATGATTTTGACGGTTTAAGCGAAGTTACGTACACCGTAGTTTGGAGTCCGAAAGACCCGAATCCGCCGACAGTTGTGAGCATCGAAGGACATCCCGCACAAGTAACCGCCACGCAAGTCGAAACGCTGACGGTGACATTTAGCGAGGAAATTATTGCCTCCACATTTGGTACGGAAGACCTCACGCTCATACTACAAGGCGGTAGCAATTTGATAGATAATTCGGTCATCATTACAGAGATAGATTCGGTGACATTCGAGGTCGATATTTCTAGTTTGACGGTCAATGACGGTTACTACATATTCACAGCACAAGCGGCTGGTGTAGAAGACCTTACAGGCACAAGCGGCGAGGTCGGCGAACAAGCGACCTGGACGCAATTCTTATCCGTTCCCTCGGTATTGGAGTTTACAGGTTTGCCTGAAAATGGCTTGACGAATCAACTAAATACAATACAAATTTTGTTCAACATGTCAATCGACCCCACGACCTTTACGGCGGATGATTTGGCGATAATGCTTGGCGATGTAGCACAGGCGGGTACGCTTACGATCACACCCTTGAATGCAGAAAATACCTTATTTGAAGTAACGGGTATCACCTCATTTATCGGCAATGACGGCGACTACAAATTGACCGTAGATGTGACGGGCATAGCATCTACCGACGGCACGCCGGGTTTGGCGATGCAGTCCGCCAACTTCACGATGGACACGCAAGCACCGCAACTCGTCAACCTACTGCGTTATATCGGCGGTGGTTTGGATGCACAACATTATACGGGGGCAAATATGAATTTTGATGAGGCAATCATGCCATTCGATTCAACGGCGATTAGTTTGTTGAAAGATGGTGCAACGCAATACATCGCGCCCGCCGAAGTCAGTGTCGTTAATCCGACTTGGTATCAAATAGAAGATTTTGGTCAAGCGACCTATCCTGAAGGTAATTATATTTTGGAAGTGGATATGTCGATGATTTCGGATTTGGCAGGTAACACAGGAACAGGTATGGAGCAAACCATTTGGACGGTGGATAGAACGCCCGACTTGGTTATTTCAGGCTTGTCGATTGCGCCCGATATGGGACATTCGCCCTCCGATGGTATCACCGCGACGACTGATTTGACGGTTTCTTTTGGCATTAATCAAGATGCGAATGTGGTCGAAATTTATCAAAATGATAATGGTACATTGACCTTATTAGCCACGCTAAATAATGTGCCTTCGGGTGCGGTAGATGTGCCTTTGATATTCGATACAGGCGGAAATACAGCCATTCAAATAAAAGTCACCGACGTGGACGGCAACACAACGACCGACAATATGAGTATTTATATTGACGAATCTGCCTTGACTGCCGATTGGGATTTCGCGCCCGACCAAGTGTTGACCGCACATCCCGATATTTTGATAGTAACGGTATCTGACCAATTACTCGATATTTCGGAAGTACAAAATGCTTTAGTATTATTTTATGATAATAATGTATTGGATGTGAGTGGTTTATCTATTGTCGCAACTTCATTGACTGAATTTGAATTAACAGGCTTACCAAGCGTCAACGATGCGCCCGGTGCGTATTCGGTGGGCATTGATTTGACATTATTAAATAAATATTCGAGTGGTATTTCGGGGAATGATATAAGTTATGTTTCGTGGGAAATCGAAGCCAGCGACAACGCGATGCCCGTTGCAGATGCAGGTCAGGACACGCTCGTAGTCGGCGGCACATACACCTTAGATGCGACCAATTCTTACGACCCGGATGGCGACCCACTTGCTTATCAATGGTATTCGCCAGATGGCATTGCACTGGATGATGCAGCGAGTTCGACCCCTACATTTACCATTCCGAGTGTCAATCAAAATATGGAATTATCCTTCTTACTTTCGGTCAATGACGGGGCAGAATTTAGCACCGATATTGTCAATATTCAAATCAACGGTCGTATTGATTTCGACATCAAAGTGCTGCTCGAAGGCGGGTATCTCGACAGCTTGAGCGAAATGACTACCGCACTCAATACAGGTCGCCACCTACTGCCCGGACAGACCCCCGCCAGCAATCTCGCTATACCCACGCCCGCAGGGCAACCCTACGACCGCGAACCCTGGAACTATATGGGTACAGAGGGCGAAAACTGGACGGATGCAGATTATTCAACGGATGTAGTCGATTGGTTATTAGTTTCTTTTAGAACAAATATTCAGAAAAACACCGAAATTGGTATAACGGCTGCCTTGCTGCTAAAAGATGGTACGGTACAAATTCCCGATGCGTTTTCTTTGTCTACTGATGCTGATTCTATGTATATCGTCATCGAACATCGCAACCATATTGGCGTGATGACACCGCAGGCGATTGGCATTGCAGACAATGCCTTGACTTACGATTTTACATTAGCAGAAAGCTATAATGGAAATGACACGGGGGCAGGTCAAAAACAATTGCCTTCCGGTAAGTGGGCAATGTTTGCAGGTGATGCCGACCAGTCTGATTTTCCAAGTTATGATATACAAGGCTTAGATAAAATTCCGTGGGAGGATGATAATGGTCTGTTTGACTATTACACTGCTCCTGATTTCAATTTGAATGGCGATGTCAATGGCGGAGATAAAGTCTTTTGGTTTGATAATAATGGCGTATCTTCGAGAGTGCCTAAGTGATTAATGCTACAATGCTTAAATGCGATAATGTAATGAATGAATATTACGAACGGGATACATGAGTTCTTAGCTTCAACTTTGAAAGCTATACAGGTTTTTCTTTGTAATTAATTTGTTTTCAATGAGTTATAAAAAATGCGTTTACCGAATTTAGTTTGGTAAACGTATTTTTTTGTTGTGTGAATGATGAAAATTTTCAAAAAAAATTAATCCACGAGAACTTATTTACTCGTCAAATTGTATTTAATTTCTTTCACTTATCTGCGTAAATCAATTTTCCAATACATTCAAATTTAAAATGATTCAGCGCATTCAATATATCCAATTTTACGAACAGCAAGGGCAGTACGAACAGACGTTTTGTACTGAAGCCTTTATGTGCGTTATGCGAATCATCTGATAGCTCTCCTCAAAGGAGTTTGTGGCTGTCAGTGTGGCAGTTGCGGATTTCTACTTTCTATTTCTAATGCTGTAATATTTAATGCTTAACCGATTAATAGCTTTTCAGCACCCTTGAAGACTTCCCGTTATTAGTTTCCCAAGCGATTTTATCTGCACCATTTATATCACCATCCATATTATAATCTGCATCTGAATAGCGATAAAAATCACCATTTTCTGGTAGCCACCTGCTTTTGTCCGAACCTGTAATATCGTAACTCATTTCGTCTGATTCCTGACTGCCATCTCCGGCGTGCATCAACCAACGGTTGTTATTTGGCGTTTGTCCAAAACCGATACCTTCTTGTTGTACATACGAATCGTTTGTCGTAAAATCGTAAGTTAAACTACAATTTTCGTCTGCATCAATCAATTGAGGCGTCATGATTCCCATGTGATTGCGGTGCTCAATGACGATGTACAACGAAGTGATATTATAAGAAGAAAAGAGATTGTTATCGACATAAGCGATAGTGCCATCTTCAAGAAGAAGAGCAGCCGCACGCAATATTTGGTCTTCGGGGGCAGGGCTGGTGCGAAAAGAAGTCAATACCCAATCCACTACTTTTTTACTACCATTTGCCGCTTCAATCGCTTGATAATCAGCGTTGTTCCAACCTTGTCCTTCAGTGCCGTAATAGTTCCACGGAGCAGTATTAAAAGGTTGCATAGCATTCGGATTTTCGGGTTGACCGGGTAGAAGTCCGAGATTGTTGAGGTCAGCACGCATTAGGTCAGTCGCGGGGTCATAAGCACCTTCGAGAAATACAGAAAGAGCCAAAGTCGCGCTTTGCACCGGTGCAAAAGTACCGGAATCAGAAAAGGAAGGATTACAACTATTTTTCACTTGAAATTCGTATTCCGCTGCATTTAGGTTTTCTACTTGCAAGTTATTTCCAGTAGTATTATAGGTCGTCCAATTTTCGGTATTGATGGGGCGAAGTCGTACTTCATAATCACTATCTTGCGTGCCATTCCAAGTCAATTCGACCGCAGCACAAGTCGCATTAGATTGCAAACCTGAAGGAATATCTCCTCCTGCAAAGCAAGCTTGAGGGGAGAAAAGTTTCGCATTGATAGCTGCTTGTTCATCTTCTGAAAAGTAAAAAGCACCTAATTGTACACCCGAACACATGATAGAACCCGTACTCGAACAGTTCTCACTATCAGAGTGTTGTGCGCCAAAATTATGTCCAATCTCATGCGCTGTCAATACAAAACGCCCGTAAGCAAAACTACCGATATTTTGCGACACGCCGTAAGCAAAAGTCTCTGAGCTACAGACCGTACCCGTATATGCGATGCCGATGCTCACGCCATCCATTTGCTTGCCCGTCCACATATGCGCGAGGTCGCGGTCAATATGTGTCATGTTATTTTTCCAATAATTTCTGAATTGGCTTAGAATAAAACCCGAAGTGCTGACGCTATCCGCGAAAGGGTCGTTTTGAGTAGTGTAAAGGCTCTGATACACTACATCTATCTCCAACCCGAAAGTAGAATTGTAGACGCCTTCCACTTCGTTTAGAATGCTTAATATCAATTCGTTAGAATCATCGCCATGAATAGCGTAGTACTCATAATCAGCTTCTGTAGCCAATTCTAAAGTGATACAACCCGCGTTGCTGCTTTTCAGCACAGCATTATTTTCTACCATGTCGATACCGTCTTTGAGGTGAGTGGCTTCGCAAGTCATACTAATAGGGTCGATAATATCTGCTGCACGATACAGTATGAAATCTTCCGAATTGCTATTTTTGGCAAATTGCGTAACAGGCTCAATGAAATACATAGCATCATTGCCTTTAATATATCCACTCACATGTTTATCCTTTATGGTCAGGCGAACAGGTTGGTCAATATTACCGTTGACAAAACCTTTATAAGTATGTACTTCAATGTCTTGGATTTGAATACCGTTATCTGTTGTCAAAACAGATTGGTAAGAAGGAGCGCGGAGGTCATTAGGTTCGAGTACGATGTCCCAATTTTGTTGTGCGCTTGGAGAAATGCTAATGGCAAGTTGGTCGGTATTACTTTTTTTCAAAGCATTCAATTGGCGAATATCCATCGAAAGTATGGAGTAACTACTAAATGATTTGTCTAATGCTGCAATGTTCTCTTGTTTGAGGACAGCATTGACAGCTTCACGGGCAAACGAAATGCTCGAAAATAAAACAACAATTAGTAGAGTAAATGATAGGCTTTTCATGATAACAATTTTTATGATTCTCAGGAGGAAGTTGGTTTAGTTTGTTTTTTGCCTGTCACACTTTCTTTCAATTGACATTACAAAGTTAAATGAAAAAGATGACATTTGCAAACCTATTAAAAATATAAATAATTCGTATTTATTTAAATGTCAATAACTTACGATTGTGTATAATTTTTAATTTGATTGTTTTGGAAGGCAAAACACTACATAGCGTAGGCATACGACACACCCAAATGAAGGTATATAAATACCTCATTCAAATTTGCCGTTTTTATGCTAAAAACTTCAGACGATTGCTTGTACGCATAGCGCAGAAGTTGGCACGACCAGACTTATAAAAATGTGTTTTAGAAAAAATACTCTTCGTTGGGAAAGAGTGTACCCAAAAATATGTGAATAGTTATATCTATTTGATTACCTGTGAGTTAGAAGGGCAGGTCATCAAATCCACCACTTGGTTCATCGGCAGCACTTGGGAATGATGCCGCAGTGTTTTCGGGTGCTGGGGGTGGGGTATTGGGTTGTTGGTTGGCACTTTGAATGCGCCAAGCATTCAAGTTAGTGAAGTAGCTGACTTCTCCTTTTGGATTCGTGTATTCACGCCCTCGAAGGTTGAAAGAAACCTGCACTATATCACCGATTTCAAAAGGGTCTAAAACCGAAGTTTTATCTTGTATTAATTGAAATTTGACATGCTGCGGATATGCACCATCTTCGACTTCTATTACAAATTCACGTTTCGAAAAACGGTCTGTTACTTGTTGAGTATCGTTTTTTACGTGTAGTTTTCCGCTGACTTCAAATGACATACTTGATTCTTTTCAGAATATAAAGGGGGTAAATCAAATAAAAATACCCCGTTTTTGTGTTACAAAAAAAACACCTACTTAGCAGACTTTATTCCAAAATAAGTTGTATTGCATGGAAAAAGACAATTTAGTTGCTTACAAATTATTTTGGAATAAAGTCTAGTAGTACTGTGTCCATTTTCCTTTCGTACAAAGTAAACCATTGCAAATCAATTAAACAAAAAATGACAGTAAAAATAGCGTCATAGTAGTATTATCTTTTCTGTCACTGTATTCAATACTTAAATGATGAAATTCGATAATTCGATAATGCGATAATTAATGAATGAATGAGTGAATTTTGCCGTATAGAATATTCGCTCATTTAAAATTCACTCGTTAATTATCGCATTGTACCATTTCATCATTTAAGCATTATAACTTGTACACGTCCGTAGGGCTTTCGCAAAAAACGGCGCGTTTGCCTTTGATGGCGATAGGTGCGCGGAAAAGTTGTGGATTGCGAAGGAGGACATTGAGCCAATCTTCATCATTAAACTCACTGCCGCGTATGGCTTGATACGTTGGATGTGCTTTATTGAGCATCTCTTTTGGGTGCATTCCAAGTTGGTCTATGATTTGGCGTAGCATAGTCGTCGATGCAGGAACACTATCAAACGAATGAGAACGTACATGTTGGGTAATACTTTTAGCATAAGCCAATGTTTTGCGGTCCGAAGAAGATTCAGGGTTGTAGTATAATACGATTTCGTTTTCGTGTACTTTCATAAGCAAGACCATTTGTATGGTGAATTGTAAATGTATTAAAAATTAACGAAGGTGTGAAATATATGGTAGGTTAAAATGCAAATTAGGGAAGAGGAAGAAAATAATCTACTTCAAATCAAGAAGTTACTTTTTTTCTTTCACTAAGTGAAACATATAAGAAAAAGAACAATTCAGACGGGTAGATTATTTTTTTCGTCTTCCCTTAGCCTGATTTTCATTTCGGACTAATGTGGAAGGAACGAGGCATAAATGCGTTAGCACCGACTCCGTTTATACGCACAAACGGGGTCGGTACTAACGTACCTCTAATGCCAAGAACTTATGATACATTCAAACAAATTAGACTTTATTTAGGAATATTTTGTATGCATGGAACTTTTGTATTTTTTCGATAATCGAGCCTCATTTTGAGCCGCATACCCTACGGTACGGGGCGAAAAATAGGTGAAGAGTATCGGAAAAAGATAAAGTTAGCTGCATACAAAATTTTTCTAAATAAAGTCTATTAAAGTTCCCCTAATATTTTACACACTCAAATGATATTTTAAAGCAGTCGATTTGCGGCATAAAAAAAGCGACCCAAGAAGACTTGAATCGCTCATACTCGTTGAATTGAATGTGTTATTAACCCTTTTAACTAACTTAATAGAACAACGAGTTATCTTTATTTTAAGATTAGAAAAACGTTAATATGCTTGACATTTAAATGACAAAAAGCACATTAGAATAACGACACACCATATCCTTTGTTGTCCATTTATGTGTTAAAGACACAACTTTAACATTTATTCCCCTACGGAGAGTAGAGAGTTTGAGAGAAAAGAGTTTGAGAGATTTTTTTCGCTACGCGAAAACTCTCTACTCTCTAACGCTCTACTCTCTAACGCTCAACACCCCAAACTGTCCCCCTTTCATAAATTGTGTGGCGGTTTCGTGTACGGTGGCGGCTAACGGTAAGAATTTGAAGCCTATGGCGTCTTTGATTTTAGTGTTATCATAATAAAAGGTGTGGGCAGAGTTGCGGACAGTTTCGCGAGTGAGTAGGGCGGATACTTTGAACAGGCGACTTCGAAGCCACTCTACTCGCCAGAAAATTTCGAGCGGCAAACCTCCAGTCAGCCGGGTAGGAGGGGAGACTTGCAATTGCGCAGCAGTCATCGACATAAAATCGCGCCACGACATATTCTCGCTATTCAAAATAAAACGTTCGCCTGAAATACCGCTATTCATCAGCGCAATCGACGCCCGTGCCACATCGCGCACATCCACAAAGCCCGTGCCGCCTGCCGGATGATACTTCATACCCCTGCCAATTGCCTTAAAAATTGCCGTCGAACCCTTTTCCCAATACCCACTTCCCAAGATGACCGACGGGTTGACGACCACGACATCCAAGCCCTCTGCTGCGCCGCGCCAGACCTCGCATTCTGCCCTAAATTTGCTAATAGCATAATTGGAATTGAGCGAACTATCAGACCACCTCGTCGCCTCATTCACTTGCGGTTCGTCCACCTCGCGTCCCAGTGCGGCGATGCTACTGATGTGTAATAAACGATTGATATTCAGCGATAAACATATATTAACTACATTCGCCGTACCTTCAATATTTACCTTCATCATACGTGCTTTATCGCGCGGGTCAAAAGACACCATTGCGGCACAATGATACACACTATCTACGCCCTGCATCGCCACTTCGAGGAAAGGCACATCCAAGATGTCGCCCTCTACCCATTCCACTTTATCTGCGATTTCTGCCACCAAATCCATCGGACTATCTGCACGTCGCAAAGCACGTACATGCACACCTTCACGCAGAAGGTAGCGCAACAAATACGCACCGACAAAACCAGTCGCGCCCGTTACAAATACCGTTTTTTTCATAATCGTAACACGGACATTCCTATCCGTGATTGTACGCATTTACAGACAAGAATGTCTGTGCTACGTTTGTCCAAAATACACCGCACCGCCCACCGTATCCATTTTCGCACCTGTCACCGAGCTAAAGCAATTCGGCAAACCTTCCATTCGCAATACGCCCATCAGCCCCATCAAAATCGCTTCTTTATAGTCGATAATTTCTTTTTCGGGCAAAATAATTTCTACATTAAATAAGGCACACTCTGACTGTATTTTTTCCATCAAAAAACTATTAAACGCACCGCCACCAGTTACAAACATCCGATATTTCTTGCCGCCTGACACCTCAAAGGTGTCCGCCGACTCTCGTAAACCTTGCCCCAAGTCGGACGACTCGCGCGAAAAGTCTTCCTGCTCAAAAATACGCCCAACACTTTCCCTAATTTGCAAGGCAATGAAGCAGGTATAAGTGTATAATTTATCGGCTATCGCAGCATCATTTTTTTGTATAATGGGAAAAATATTTTCTCGTATCCAATTATTATCCAATGATTTAGGGTATTTTTTTTGAAAATAATCGACCTCGTTCAGTTTGTCAATTAATGCCTGAACCAGTTGACCGCTACGTGCGACCTCTCCATTCAAATCAAAAGGCAATCCGATTTCATTCGCCAGCAAATTCAAGGCCTGATTAGCGGGAGAAGTGTCGAAAGCGATAAATTTCCCCTTGGCATTAGACGTAACATTTGCGATGCCGCCGATATTCAAATAAAAATCGTAACCGGAAAAAAGATAGCGGTCAGCCGCCGGCGCGATGGGCGTTCCTTCGCCTGCCAGCGCAATATCTTGAGTCCGAAAATCACAAACCGTCGTGATGCCCGTCAGTGCAGCGAGGGCTGCCCCGTCGCCAATTTGAAGGGTGAAAAATCGCTCCGGCTCATGAAAAATCGTATGACCATGCGAAGCAATCAGATCAGGAGTAATATTATTTTTTTTGATAAAATTATTGACGAGTTCTGCCATATATCTGCCAAAATAAGTATGCGTTTTGGCAAGCGTTTTGGCATTTTGTGCAGGGAGATTAGCGAGCCGTGCGACCCACATATCTTCAAATTTAACCGTCTCGGCTACAATGAGTTGCCAAGAGACTTCACCGCCAATAACATCGAAATTGCAGTAAGCAATGTCCAAACCATCCAGAGAACTGCCCGACATTAAACCAATAACTTTATAGGTGTTTTTCGTCATTATAATAGCGGAAAAAGAAACCGTCAAAAAGTAAGTGAAAGAAATTAAATAAATTGTTCCATAATGCGCCGTAATTTTTTCTTCTAAAGAATTCAAAAAATCGTTGCATAGCCATAGCTACGGAACTATTTTTTGTATTTTTTAGAAGGGAAAAGAACAAGCATAATGGGGCAAGTTATTTATTTTCTTTCACTAAGAATATTTTTGTCTCACTACTTAGTTCGACTTTCGTGTCCTTCGTGACCTCAGCGGTTCATTTGCGTAGCGTCTTGATGTATTTAACCACATCTGCGATCTCATTTTTCTTTAAAGTTTCTTTGTATGCCATCATTGTATTTCTACCGTTTGTGATGACTTCAGTGGCTTCTTCGGTCGTCAATTTGGAAGCGGTCAAATCAACCGAACCATTCAAACCCATATCGCCTTTTATACCGTGACAAAGCACGCAGTGTTGTTTATAAATGAGTTTGCCCGGCGGAATATCAGAAATTTGAGGGACAGTTTTTCGCTCTGTTTTGGGGGCATCGCCACCACAAGCGGAGAGTAGAATTAGCAAAGGAAATATTAATAATATTTTTTTCATAGTATTGAATTTTTCGCTCATCCTCAATAAGGTGAAAGTAACACAGGCTTCCAGCCTGCATTGCGTTAGTTCGTCCTATTTTATCGAAATAACATGTCAATATAATGAGGTGCAGGCTGGAAGCCTGTGTTACTTTTGTCGCCAGACGAATTCAGTTGCAAATAAAGCGTATTTGAATGGTCAAACCACTGATTTTTATAAAATCCTTCGTCTGCCGACTATCCCATACTTTAGTCGAACACTACCGAATTTTTCGCTCATCCTCAATAGGGTGAAAGTAACACAGGCTTCCAGCCTGCATTGCGTTAGTTCGTCCTGTTGTATCGAAATAACGTGTCGATATAGTGAGGTGCAGGCTGGAAGCCTGTGTTACTTTTGTCGCCAGACGAATTCAGTTGCAAATAAAGCGTATTTGAATGGTCAAACCACTGATTTTTATAAAATCCTTCGTCTGCCGACTATCCCATACTTTAGTCGAACACTACCGAATTTTTCGCTCATCCTCAATAGGGTGAAAGTAACACAGGCTTCCAGCCTGCATTGCGTTAGTTCGTCCTGTTGTATCGAAATAACGTGTCGATATAGTGAGGTGCAGGCTGGAAGCCTGTGCTACTTTTTTTCGAAAAATGAATTTCACCTTATACTGGGGATAAGCGGAATTTTTTGCGTAAAAATAACAGGCATTTTTGAAATACCCCTTATCTATGCCCTTTTAAATGAAATTAAACCTTAAAATGTTCATGCTTTATCAGGCATTTAATAAATGATAAAAAAACTTTGGAAACTTTTAAACCAAAAATCGTTTCCTGCGTTTTAATGTCATATTTTTACCCCGAATTACAAAAAAATAATGACAGCAGATATACAAAATAAAACGATTCAATATATTCAAAAGGCGACAGAAATGTTCATGCGTTATGGCTTTAAAAGCGTGACAATGAACGATGTAGCACGTGAGTTGGGTATTTCTAAAAAAACACTTTATCAAGTTGTCGATAATAAAAACGACTTGATTTTGCGCTGTGTAGCGATGGCAATGCAAGAGGAACAGGATTTTATTGTTTCTCTAAAAAAGCAACAAAAAAATGCGATAGAAGAAATGCTTGACATTGCTATTCACGTCAATCAAACCTTAAAAAAAACCAATCCTGCTGCTTTATACGATTTACAAAAATACTATCCGGAATCGTGGAAAATCATTGAAGCATATACCAATGAATATGTTTTTAAAAATATCATAGAAAATCTTGAAAGAGGAAAAAAAGAAGGTTTGTATCGCGCTGATGTTCAAGAATGTATTATCGCAAAACTATTTATCGGAACAGCTCAAATACTACTAAATACGACTCTTTTTCCCTATCCGGAATACAATACCTCCGAACTCCACTCAGTACATACAGCTTATCATATCAGAGGCGTTGCCTCTGATAAGGGCTTGAAAATATTAGAACAACATATTGAAAATGATAACAACTAATAGAATATCAAGAATTTTCGCGCTAATTTTCGCGCTGTTTTTATTCGTCAATACGATGTTTGCACAAGAAGCATTTACGCTCACACAAGCGATTGATTACGGCATAAAAAACAGTACCGCTATGCGAAATATCGCCCTTGACCAAGAGGATGCCGATTTTCAAATCAAAGAAACACTCGCCATCGGCTATCCGCAACTCAACGGGCAAGTCGGCTTGCAGCGCTTCTTACAAATTCCTGCCAATATCGTAGATGTGACAGCTTTCGGTCCGGTGATTGACCCTGTTACGGGGATGGTCATCAACCCTGACGATATTCCCGATGACCAACGATATGAGAAACTTGCCTTTGGTTTGAAAAACAGTTTGTCAGGGCAATTGGATCTAAATATGTTGCTTTTCGATAGGTCGTATCTAATTGGTTTAAAGGCAGCAAAGCAACTAAAGACGCTGGTAAATAGCCGCATAGCGGTCACAGAAGTAGAAATTACCAACAACATTCGTCAGGCATATTTAGCGACTCTAATTATAGATGAAACCAAGCAAACACTACTCAATAACATCACAAATATCGACAAAACCCTCGCCGAAACCCGTGCCTTAAATCAAGCTGGTTTTGTAGAAGCACTTGATTTGGAACGCCTCGAATTGTCGCGGTCTAATCTTGATGTGGAGTTGGATAAATTGGAAGACCAACGCGGCTTATTATATAATGTCTTGAAATATCAAATGAGCTACCCCGTAGAAAAAGATATTACGCTGACAGATAATGTGAACACGCTTCTGTTAGACGCCCTCGAAGTAGATATTAGTGAAACAGTCGATGTAGGGCAACGTCCCGAATTTCAAATTTTTCAAGAACGTTATAAAATCAATGAATATAATTTGAAACGACTCGAAGCCTCCTATTATCCGAATGTAGTCGGTTTTGCTTCGTATGGATTGACTTATAATGCGGACAGATTGTTTAGAAGCAACGGTGTGGGATGGATACCGAGTTCCTTGATTGGTGTGCAGGTCAATGTGCCGATTTTCGATGGTTTCGCTACGAAAAATACGATTGAGCGAGCAAAAATTTCTGTTTTAAAAATTAAAAACGAAGAAGTAGAACTCAAACGCGCCCTCAACCTACAAGCACATAATGCCAAAATCGAATACAAAAGAGCATTACAAAGCATTTCCACCGCTAAAAGAAACCTTGAATTGGCACAGAAAATATATAATACAACATTAATCAAATACCGCGAAGGCATCGGCAGCAGCCTCGAAACGATACAAGCCGAGCGCGACGTTTATACAGCCCAAGCCAATTATAATAATGCGATTTATAACGTAGTCGTCGCCAAATCTGGTTTGGATAATGCCGTAGGAAAAAGATAAAATTCGTGACATAATGTAGGGACAGGGCATGCCCTGTCCCTACATTATGTCACGAATTACTTGTATTGTTTTTGTATAAATAAAATTTCAATGAAAAAGATATTACTACCTTTAATCGTCCTTATTATCGTCTCTTGTGGCGGATCAGAAGAACTCAATATCGCCGAAGCGCAAGATGTACAAGTCCTTAAAACCGAACTTTCTGCACAGAAAAAAGCATTGCGCGAAGCGGAAAAAAAGATAGAAGAAATCACAGAACGCATCGGTACACTCGACCCGGCTTCTAAGGTCAAAAAACGCCGCTTGGTAAAGACAGCACCTATACAACGTAAAGATTTTGAGCGATTTATAGAGATGCAAGGCAATGTAGAAATCGACAAAACAGGCTATGCCAGCAGCGAAATGGGCGGACGCATCACCCAACTCACCGTGCGTGAGGGCGACTTCATCACAGAAGGTCAACTCATCGCTGTCACGGATGGCGAAACCATGAATCGCAATATCGACGAGATAGAAAAAGGACTCGAACTTGCCACCATCGTTTACGAAAAACGCAAGCGACTCTGGGACCAAAGAATCGGTACAGAGATAGAATTTCTCGCCGCCAAAAACGAAAAGGAACGCTTAGAGAAATCTATCCTTTCGGTACAATCTCAACTCGGAAAAGTCAACGTATATGCACCCATGACGGGCATCGTGGATATAGTCATGGTCAATCAAGGCGAAGTCACCGGACCAGGTACGCCCATCATCCAAATCCTGAAAACAGGACGTGTGAAGGTCGTCGCTGACCTGCCGGAAATCTACTTACGTTCGGTCAAAGTGGGCGATAGAGTTGAGATTCAATTCCCGGCTTTGGGCATCACACGCACTGCGCCCATTTCATCTTTCGGACGTAGTATCAATGCAAATAATCGAACTTTTCAAGCAGAAGTCTACCTCAATAATTCAAGCGGAATACTCAAGCCAAACCTCATGGCATTGATGATGGTCAAGGAGTTTTCAGCCAAAGACGCCATCGTACTCCCGACCGAACTCATCCAACAGGACGTAAGCGGTAAGGATTATGTTTATATCAAATCAAGCTGCGGTACAGATGGCGATTGCGCCAAAAAAGTATTCATCGAAACAGGTGAAAATTACGAAGCCGAAACACAAATCACCGCAGGATTAGAAGGCGTAGAAACCATCATCACAGATGGCGCGCGTAGCGTGGCAGATGGGGAGCTGATTAAGATTATTGGAGGGTGATATTAAATGTAAAATAATAAATGTAAAATGTAAATTTGTAGGACGTGAAATGAGCGTGAAAATATCTGTATTCTATTGATTTTTAAGTAATTAAAAAAATAAAATTACAAATATTTATGTAGATTTTATCGACACTTTCTACATTTTAATAACGATTTTTAAACGAATCACGAGCCAACGGATTACGAAATCATGCACTCGCATACTCTGTGTATGGACGCATTTTAGGGGAAAGAAAAGCTAAAACGATGTCACTTTTCGGAACTCCTTTTTCTTCTATGTCACCTACAATATCGTAGTCAGACATGTTGCGCTGTACCCAAATTTTGTTGTCAATGATTTCAAAATGAAAAATGACCATAAAAATGCCTTGAATGTCTTCCCAACCAATCCTTAGAACTTGATAACGTGAGCGTTCATCATCAAAAAACAATCGAGTTTCAATTTTTTCGGGGTGATTTGGGTCAACCGCCCCCCGTTGAGTATAATCGGTTAAAACTTCTTTGATGAACTGTTGATATTTTAATAATTTATCCATTTTGTGATAATATTTTAAACAAATTTAACAAAAAAATAAATACGAATCAACAAATAGGTGCGTTAGCACCGACCCCGTTTGTAGAAAATCCAAATCCCCATAAATTAAGGTACGTAGTACCGACCCCGTTTGTAGAAAAAATTGATAATCAAAACACGATGGCAAATACATATACCCAACTTTATATTCAAATGGTTTTCGCTGTAAAAGGTAGAGAACACCTCATTCCGAAAGAATATAAAGAAGACGTACACCGATACATAACAGGGGTAATTCAACAACGAAAACATAAATTGTTGGCGATTCATTGTATGCCCGACCATGCTCATGTTTTTATAGGCTATCATCCAACACAAACGCTACGAGATTTGGTGAGTGAGATAAAAACAGCATCTACTAAATACATTAAAAAGCAGCCGTGGATGCCGTTTGATTTTTCTTGGCAAGTTGGTTATTCGGCGTTTTCGTACTCGAGGTCGCACATTGACAAGGTGGTGAAATACATTTTGAATCAAGAAGAACATCATAAAAAGAGGACATTCAAAGAGGAATATTTGGATATGCTACAGAAGTTTGACATAGATTATAATGAGCAGTATGTGTTTGAATTTTATGATTGAACGCGGTACAAACGGGGGCGGTACTACGTACCTCAATCAATTTTTTTCGCGTTTTTTCTACAAACGGTGTCGGTGCTAACGCACCTTATAATATGACCTCAATATTGACGGAAAAAATAAAGGTACATAGTACCGACCCGGTTTGTAGAAAAACGCACCGCCCTATCCCAAAGGTGCGTTAGCACCGACACCGTTTGTAGAGAACGAAGCACAAAACTAAGCAAGGTACAGAGTACCGCCCCCGTTTGTAGCCACGCCACAAATCAACCAACACAAAAAATCACCAATATTACATTTAAGTTATGGATAAAAATAACAATACCAACCAAATACACCGCGAATTTAGCCTCACCACTTTTGCGGTGGACAATGCGACGAGCATCTTCTTGTTGACATTTATGATACTGCTGTTTGGCACACGGTCGTATATCAATATGCCGAAAGAGGCGTTCCCGGAGATTGTAATTCCGACGATTTCGGTATTTACGGTCTATCCCGGTAACTCGGCGGTGGATATGGAAAACTTGGTGACACGCCCCATCGAAAAGGAGATTAAATCCATCTCAGGTGTCAAAGATTTTACATCGACTTCGCAGCAAGATTTTGCCAATATCATTGTCGAATTTGGGACGGATATAGATATTGATAAAGCTTTACAAGAGGTGAAAGATGCGGTAGATAAATCTGAACTGCCGAATGACCTGCCAAACGACCCGACCGTATCGGACATCAATTTTTCGGAAATACCGATTATGACGGTCAATATTTCAGGTAATTTGAGTGTAGATGAGCTGCGAAATTATGCGGAGTATTTGCAGGATGAAATTGAGGGATTGTCCGAAATTTCGGAAGCCAAAATCAAAGGCGCACTCGAACGCGAAGTCCAAATTGATGTAGATTTGCCGAAAATGCAAGCCCTCAAATTGAACTTCCGCGATATAGAAACTGCGATTGCACAGGAGAACGTCACCATGTCGGGCGGTGAGTTGAAGACGGGGGACTTGCGACGTGCTTTGCGTATTGTGGGCGAATTTAAGGAGGTTAGCGAAATTGAAAATATTATCATAAAAAGTGAACGAATGCAGCCCGTTTATCTACGCGATTTTGCGGATGTTCGGATGGGATTTGAGGAGCGGACGAGCTATGCGCGCTCGGATGGTTTGCCTGTCGTATCGCTGGATGTGATTAAGCGAGCAGGAGAAAACCTCTTGGGAGCTTCTGATAAAATCAAAGCAATTGTAGAGAAGGCATCAAAAGACAAATTTCCTGAAGAGCTCAAAGTCAGTCTCTTCAACGACCTCTCTATTCAGACCCGTGACCAAGTTGATAATCTCCAAAATAGTATCATTTCAGGGGTCATTTTGGTGGTCGTGATATTATTATTTTTCTTGGGATTCCGCAACTCGCTTTTTGTGGGTGTTGCGATTCCTTTGTCGATGTTGATGGGAATTTTGATTCTCAATTCGATAGGGTACACCTTGAATATGGTGGTGCTGTTTTCGCTGATTCTTTCTCTGGGAATGTTGGTGGATAATGCGATTGTGGTCGTCGAAAATATTTACCGATATAGGCAAGAAGGCTATTCGGGCGCAGAGGCAGCGAAGAAAGGAACAGGTGAGGTCGCTTGGCCCATCATCGCTTCTACGGCAACCACTTTGGCGGCTTTTTTACCTTTGGCGTTTTGGCCCGGTATTATGGGAAGTTTCATGAGTTACCTGCCGATTACGCTGATTATTGTTCTGAGTTCGTCCTTGTTTGTGGCATTGGTCATCAATCCGGTATTGACTTCGGCATTGATGCGAGTAGATGAAAAAGCAGACGATGCAGCAGCACGAAAAAACAAAGTTATAAACATCCTCTCATTCACATTGGCGATAGTCGTAGTGGCTATAATTGCACATTTCAGCGAAGTCATGTGGTTGCGAAATTTGATGAGCATTGTGGCTATTATTACTGTTGTTAATTTCTTTTTATTGCGTCCTGCAAGTTTCTTTTTTCAAAATAAAGTACTACCAATACTAGAGCGCGGTTATGATAAATTTATACGGATAGCCTTGCACAAAATTATACCGCATTTTACATTACTTGGTACATTTGCATTGCTGATCGGTGCGATAATGATGTTGGGAATTTCGCCGCCTAAAGTTGAGTTTTTCCCGATTGCCGACCCACTCTATGTAAATGTTTTTGTAGAAACACCTATCGGTAGCGACATTGAAACGACCAACCAAATTGTCAAAGAAATAGAGGAAAAAGTAACGAAAACGGTAGAGCCTTACGGCGAAATCGTAGAAGCGGTACTCACTCAAATCGGCGAAGGTACAGCCGACCCTGCTGCACCGCCCGAACCCGGAGCTTCGCCACACAAGGCACGTATAACGACCGCATTCGTAGTCGCAAACAAACGCGGTGATTTATCGACGATAAAAATCATGGATGAGATTCGTGAAAACCTAAAAGGCTACGCCGGACTCTCGGTAGTTGTAGACCAAAATCAAGACGGACCACCGACGGGTAAGCCGATTAATCTCGAAATTTCGGGCGATGATATGGTAGAATTATCCAAGGTTTCGGCAGATATTTTGCGCTATTTAAATGATGAAAACGTAGCTGGTGTAGAAGAACTTCGCGCCGACGTGGTTTTGGGTAAACCCGAATTGACGATTACCGTAAATCGCGACGCAGCGCGACGATATGAGGTATCTACTCAACAAGTGGCAGCAGCTATTCGTACTTCGGTCTTTGGTATAGAAGTTTCTAAATTCAAATCAGGAGAAGACGAATACTCTATCCAATTGCGAGTAAGTGAAAAATACCGAAACGACATCAACGCTTTACTTGGTCAACGGGTGACTTTCCGTAGTCAAGCGAGTGGTAGCGTACATCAAGTTCCGATTTCGGCGGTGGCGGATATTCGTTATTCATCCACCTACAGCTCCGTAAAACGAAAGGATATGAAACGTATGATTTCTATTTATTCCAATGTACTCAAAGGCTATAATGCCAATGAAATTATCGAAGAATTGAAGTATACAATGGATGGATACGATATGCCGCAGGGATACGAATACGTATTCACAGGAGAACAGGAAGAACAAGCAGAAGCGATGGCATTTTTGTCATCGGCATTCATGGTGGCTTTATTTATGATTTTCATTATTTTGGTCACTCAATTTAATTCAATATCATCACCCATTATCATTCTGCTGTCGATTGTATTTAGTACGATTGGGGTCTTCTTAGGCTACATCGTAACAGGTATGGATTTGGTGATCATTATGTTTGGTGTTGGTACGATTTCACTTGCGGGAATTGTCGTCAATAATGCCATCGTACTGATTGATTATATCGAATTGACCCGAAAACGAATGCGCGACAAACTCGGGCTGAAAGATAATCAAGAACTACCCAGCGACATGGTCAAATCTTGTATCGTACAAGGCGGAAAAACGCGTTTGCGCCCGGTACTTCTGACGGCGATCACGACCGTACTCGGTCTGATTCCTTTGGCTATCGGCTTCAATTTCAATTTCTTTACCTTCATTTCGCGCCTCGACCCACAAATTTTTATTGGCGGAGACAATGCTGTTTTCTGGGGACCAATGGCATGGACGGTCATCTACGGCTTGACCTTTGCCACCTTCCTCACGCTTGTCGTCGTGCCAGTCATGTACTGGTTGTCTTTCTTACTGACTCGCTTTGCGCAAAGAATCCTTAATTTCGGACCAACGACCTGGAGTGCAGAAGATACGCCTTTTGAAGACCAGCAATTCGGGGATGAGGAATACTGGTTGGCGTAGGGTTTTGCGTGCTTTGTTCGTTATTTCATCCATTAGCATCAGGAATTAAATAAATGTACATTTTTCGCGTCGTTATTTTTTCTTTAGACGAACCAAATTTGACGCGAATACTCCCTGTCTTTAAGGAAAATTTGGTAAAGTAGACTTTATTCTAAAATAATTTGGATGAAAGAGAAAATAAAGATTTTTTCACTAAGGGATGAAAAGATAATAAACGTTACATCTTCACGCCGTTATTTTTTCTTTACACGAGCCAAATTTGACGCGAATAACGGGTTATTTAAGGAGAATTTGGTGAAGTATAAAGGAAAAAGAACAAGTCAAGATGTAATGTTTATTGTCTTTTCATCCCTAATCAAGGCGGCTGAAATTGAGCTATGCCTTAGCATAGTGAATTTTCAGGCAACGCAGAGTAGTGGAAAAAGATTATTTACTCTGTACAAAATATTTTGGAATAAAGTCTAATATAAAGGAAAAAGAACAAGTCGAAAATATACATTTATTTTCTTTCACTAATACTTATATCCAAAGTTCAGTTAGCATATCAATTAGGGCGTGTCCCCCTCCTTATCAGTCGGGGGTCGGGCTATCCGGCACTCTCTCCATTCCGCTATCGCTACATTACGTTCAAACAACACCTCCTATCCCTCACGCAAAAAAACAAACCAATAGACGACAAACGAATAATCACTACATATATCAAAGAACCTAAAAAATTAATCATTAATAGACTTTATTTAGAAAAATTTTGTATGCAGCTAACTTTGTCTTTTTCCGATACTCTTCACCTATTTTTCGCCCCGTACCGTAGCGTATGCGGCTCAAAATGAGGCTCGATTATCGAAAAAATACAAAAGTTCCATGTATACAAAATATTCCTAAATAAAGTCTAATCATTTACCATTAACCACTAATAAAGAATTGACCATCACAAAATATATCAACCTCAAAACAGGCTTCATTGGCGGTGTCTTTTTGGGTACTATGGTATACTGGATAAATGCCGATTTTGGCTGGCAATTGGCGGGTACTGCGGCACTCAAACAAGGAATATATACTTGGTTTTTTGGCGGAGCTATCGTCAAACTCTGTGAAACCATTAGCACACGAGGCGAACGTAAATGGTTGAATATCATAAAAGGAGCAGCGACTGCGAGCCTTATCGCGATTACTGCTATTCTGATTGTACACCATTTCAAAGGCACACCGCGTCCGTTTTATAGCAGCTTGCCTGTGATGATACTCGCGCCTTTGAGTTTTATAGCCATTGGGTATCGAGCGCGCAAAATCGAAACACCAAACACCAAACACCAAGCACCAAGCACCAAGCACCAAAATTCCCTTTTTTAAACCCTAAAACTTAGTACACTGTTTTATAAATTTATTTACATTTTTTGACGTTTATTTTGAAATGAATCGAATCAAAAATGACGCGAATACTCACTGTATTTAAGGATTTTTTGGTGAAGAGTCATTTTAAAAGAAATACTCAAAAAAGTAAATAAATTTGTGAAACAGTGTACTTAGTAACGATAAAATAATAAGTTCACGATTTCGACGAGATTATTTTGTGCTTAGTTTTTCTCTTGAAGACAGGCGTTTATCTGGATAAATAACTGCTTTCAAGCGGGAAAATAAGCGCAAAAGAAACCGTCCAAATCGAGAAGTTATTGTTTTATCGTTACTTATCTGCAAGACTTTGGACATTAGGTAACTGGGAAATTAGGAAATTAGGTAATTAGGCTGACGAAAGCATAATTCGCTATTTATCAGCATAATAAAAATTGTAACAAAGTTAATTTAAAATAAAATGCAAATTGACGTAAATTATTGATAATGAGCGATTTATCTAATTGCCCAGTTCCCTAATTACCCAATGTCCAAAGTCCAGTTATCTGCAAGTTGAGATATTAGTTAGGGAAGAGGAAGAAAATAATCTACCCCAAATGAAGAAGTTATTTTTTTATATGTTTGGCTAAATTTGATGCGCATAGCCGAGCTACGTAAGGAAGATTTAGTGAAACATATAAGAAAAAGAACAATTCAGACGGGTAGATTATTTTTTTCGTCTTCTCTTAATTGACGAACTATTTAATTAATCAGAATTTAGTCTTTAATTAAAAAAAATATTTAATTTTGTGTTGTGCTAAATTTTTTTAGACTAAATAATTGATTATTAATTGTTTAGCAAAGTCAACTAATCAACTAATGTCCCGATCACAGTCTTTCCTTATTATTCAAACTGCTTTTATTGGCGATGTCATTTTGGCTACGCCAATCATCGAAAAAATACATCAGTATTACCCTGATGCGGATATAGATTTTTTGGTCAGAAAAGGAAATGAAAGCCTTTTGGAAGGACATCCGAAGCTGCAAAAGGTCTTAATTTGGGACAAAAAAGAAGATAAATACAAACACTTATTGAGGCTGGCAAGGGAGATACGTCACCGAAAATATAATACGATTATCAATGCCCAACGCTTTGCCGCTTCCGGTTTTTTGACGGCATTTAGCGGAGCAAATGAAAAAATTGGTTTCGACAAAAATCCGTTTTCTTCTTTTTATCATAAAAAAATAAAACACGAAATAGGGGAAGAAACGCACGAAGTCAGTCGTAACCTCCAACTCATTGAACACCTCACCGACGCTACTTTTTTGCGCCCTATACTTTATCCATCCAATAACGATGTAGAAAAAGTAAGCCCTTATCAATCAGAGGCTTACATCTGCGTTGCGCCCTCGTCGGTATGGTTTACCAAACGATTTCCTGCCGAAAAATGGGTGCAATTTGTTGAAGCATTGCCCTACGACCTCAATATTTTGCTCATCGGAAGCCCTGCCGACGGCTGTACTTGCGAAATGATAAAAACGACCGCACACCATCCAAACATTTACAACCTCTCCGGTAAACTTTCGCTCCTACAATCGGCGGCACTCATCCGCGATGCCCGCCTTACCTACACCAACGACTCTGCACCCATGCACCTCGCCTCTGCGATGAATGCGCCCGTAGCGGCGGTTTTCTGTTCCACTGTACCTGAATTTGGCTTTGGACCACTTTCACAAACGGCACACATTATTCAAACCAAACAAGACTTACCCTGTCGCCCCTGCGGATTGCACGGCAAAAAAAAATGCCCGAAAGGACATTTTGATTGTGCCAATACAATTGATACAGAAGCAATGGCGGGGTTGGTTGATTAGGTAATTGGGTGGTTAGGTAATTTGGAAACTGGGTAATTAGGTAATTAGGTAATTAGTTGACGGGTAAAAATATTTTGCGAAGCAAAATATACCCAATTACCCAATCAACTATTCCGTTTTACCTCGCTTTCTTGCGGCTTTCAGTTCTTTTTTAGACATCCTTGATTCTGCTGTAATTGTACTTTTTTTTATCTGTTCGATTTCTGTAAATGTTCCGGCAACTTTTTCCTTTGCTTTGCCATAGCCCAAGTCTGCCGAAGTATGCAAATGCTGACGAGCGCGGGCTTCATTGCCTGTTTTGGAGTAAGTCGCGGCTACCCAATAATGCGCCTCTGCATCATGCGGTTGTAGCTCCAAATAATCATTGAGCGAAACCAAAGCATCATTATAACGCTCGGCGCGATAAGCTGACATTCCTGCAAATTGCACCAAGTCATAATCATCTTTACTCAACTCGACGGCACGGCTAAAGTTCTGATAAGCTTTGTCGTATTCCTTTTGATTAAAATGCAGCGTACCCAATCGAGTATAAGCATCCATATAAGTATTATCAAAACTGATAGCTTTATAATGGGCATCTATTGCAGCATCTACGTCATCCAATTTTTCGTGACAAATGCCGCGCATATAAAAGACTTTTGCATTGACATCAGATTGGCGAATTTTGTGCGATTCATCTATGGCTTTTTGATATTGCCCTTGCTCATAAAGATTTACAACAGCATACAAACGCACATTACGGTCGCTTTTTACGCCCGAAGGATGTGCATCAGATGCAGTTCCATTTGCTGCTTCAAGCAAAGCAATCTGGCGCAATGGTTTTTTATAATCTGGCACTAAGTTAACAGATTTTTGGAAAGCTTCTAAGCCTTTATCTCTTTGATTATCAGATAGATATAACAATCCGAGATTGTATAATGCTTTTTCATCGTCTTTTTTCGAAACAACCCTTTCGTAATTTGAGATTGCTTTTTTGACATCTCCACGCTCGTCATAACAGACCGCCAGCATGTGGTAAGCCTCCGTAAAATCAGGTGATGCTTTTATAGCTTTATTCAAATAAGGAATGGCAGTATCGTGGTTGTCCGCTTTATATTCGCTCAGTGCTTTTTCGTAAGAACGCCACGCCTCATTAGATTGGGCAAACAAGCCCGATACGCAGCAAAACAATAGCAATAGTAATAGTGTGGTAGTAATTCTCATAAAAATATTTTTTATTCAAAATAAGGTATTGCGTAAAACAAGGAAAAATCAGCAATAACATTATTTATTAGACGAAAAAAATGAATTTGAGTTGTCAGTAATGTGTCAACTTCTTTATTTTAATGACATATGTGTACAAGAGAAATTAAAAAACCTTAATTTTGCAAAACGTAGCACGGTGCTTCCAGCCCGTGCCGCATATGATATTCCGACAATCGCAAGACACGGGCTGGAAGCACCGTGCTACGTAAAGTCTTTTAGTATGAATACACTTACCGCCACCCAAGTCGATTTAAAAACACACTTCACGCACTTCCGTGAAAATATTATCGGTCAACACACCGAGTTTGACACACCATTCGGCAGAAAAAAAATCATATATGCAGATTGGGTAGCCAGTGGTAGATTATACGCACCAATTGAAAAAAAGATGCGTTATGACATCGCTCCTTTTGTAGGAAATACGCATACCGAAACCACAATAACCGGTACATCTATGACTATTGCGTACCATGAAGCCCGCGAAATCATCAAGCGACATGTCAATGCCACCGAACACGACATTCTCGTTGCCACAGGGTCGGGCATGACGGGGGTAGTCAATAAGTTTCAGCGAATTTTGGGCTTGAAAGTGCCTGAAAAACTCAATAAATACTTGGAAATTCCCGAAGCAAAACGTCCAATCGTATTCGTCACGCACATGGAACATCACTCCAATCAGACCTCGTGGATAGAGACTATTGCCGATGTAGTATGTATCCATCCCAACGCAGAGGGCTTGGTCGATATGGCACATTTTGAGCAGCTTTTGGAACAGTATAAAGACCGCGAAGTAAAAATTGCAGCCGTGACTTCCTGCTCCAACGTGACGGGCGTTTTTGCACCGTATCGTCAGATTGCGCGACGAATGCACGAGTCGGGCGGCTACTGTTTTGTTGATTTCGCTTGCTCTGCGCCTTATGTCGATATAGATATGCACCCAGCCGACCCACTCGAAAAATTGGACGCGATTTACTTTTCTCCCCACAAATTTCTCGGCGGACCGGGTACGCCGGGGGTCTTGATTTTTTGCTCGTCATTATATACCAATAAAGTCCCCGACAATCCCGGCGGCGGTACCGTCAAATGGACGAACCCCTGGGGCGGACATAGTTTTTTTGATAATATCGAAGCGCGGGAAGACGGCGGTACACCCGGATTTTTACAGACGATTCGCGCCGCATTTTGCATACAATTGAAGGAGCAAATGGGCGTAGAAAACATCATGGCACGAGAACATGAATTGGTAAAACGCGTTTTTACTGCCTTTCGGGAAATGCCCAGCCTCCACATCCTCGCCGATAATATAGAAGACCGACTCGGCGCGATTTCATTTTATATCGACGACCTTCATTATAATTTGGGCGTCAAACTGCTCAACGACCGCTACGGCATACAGGTGCGCGGCGGCTGTTCGTGTGCGGGTACGTATGGGCATTATTTGTTGAATGTAACGGAGGGTTACTCTGATAGTATTACCTGTAAAATAGATAATGGCGACAACTCCGAAAAGCCCGGCTGGATACGCCTCTCACTCCACCCAACCATGACGGACGAAGATCTCGAAACCATCATAGATGCAGTACGTGGACTGGAAATACACCACAAATCATGGGCGCAAGATTATCGCTACGATTGTAATACGAATGAATTTGTACACCTTCAGGCAGATGAGACGGATAAGGATAGGGTGATGGCGTGGTTTGCTTAGGATTTATTGATTTGTCTCACTACTTACCTTGACTGAAAGCATCAATATCGCCATATTTTGAAATTAGCTCGCCGTATGTCAAATCAATCTTATAATATTGTACTCATAAAAAATTGTCTTTTAATGGTGATGGGATATTCTAAAGATACATCATTTTCATTACAAATGCACGTCTCATTCCTTCACCAAACCCACTCGATACACCACATCATTCACACGTACATCAGCGCGATACACACCTGATTGCCAGTCGCTGACATCCGATATGCCTTCTTCTACCATTGCATTAGCGGGATATTTCTTTTTAGTAGAAAAAACGTTTTCATTAAAAATATTATAAATATTAATTTCGATTTTATTTAATTCATTTTCTTCTGTTAAAAATAAAAATGAAAGTTGGTCGCTAATAGGTTTCGGTTGAATAAAAACTTGGGCATCAATGAGTGGCACCAAGCCGGCTGAAAGGCTAAGATATGCCGCGAAGAAATCGGGAATACCAAAGCCAAGTTCGTTGTCGGGTGCATTGGCTTGCGAGCCGCTTTGCTCTATGGCGTCAAATATTTCCATATTATTTTTTTCGGGAAATGCCTGCCACAAAGCCGCCGCCATGCCCGCCATGATCGGCGATGCAAATGACGTTCCATTCGCCCCGCTAATATCGTAATCGTACAGCGAAGCCACGACCGTATTTGAACCCATGGCTGCTGTATTGGGCTTGAGTTCGCCCTCTGCGCCGGGTCCCAATGAACTAAAATTTGACCGATTGCCAAACCTATCTACCGCCGCCACTGCCATGACGCTATCGCCGTCGGCAGGTACACCAACGTACTTCCACGCATCGTTGCCGGAATTGCCTGCGCTATTGACCACAAGTATGCCTTTGGACGCTGCAATATCGGCGGCGCGACTGGCAAGGGCAAAATCGCCCGTCATATTTTCGTAGGTATAATTCATGCTTTTTTGGTCGAAAGTTGTGTAGCCGAGTGAGGTATTCGACACATCAACGCCGAGGCTGTCGGCGTATTCGATTCCTGCCACCCAATTGTCTTCTTCCACGACAAGTTCTGAGCCGACTTCTTCCGTGCGAATGCAGACATACGTAGCGTCGGGCGCAGTGCCAATCATCAAGCCGGGCAGGTTGGCAGCCATCGTCGATAGCACTTGCGAACCGTGCGAACTCGCCTCATACGCATAATTGTCATTGAAGACCATATCGCGGCTTTCGAGCAATCGCCCGTCGGCGCGAAGGCTGTCGAAAAAGGGCATGATATTGACATTGGTAAAGCCGCCGTCAAGCACCGCAACGAGCATACCATCGCCGGCATAGCCCATGTAGTGCAGGAGGTGTCCGTTGAGCATTCCGATTTGTGCGCCGCCGTAGCCGTAGGGTTCGGGCGTGCGCTCATAGACTTTGGTAGGTTTGCGAGCCGGAATTTTATTTTTATTTCTGGAAGGACGATGTTTGCCGATAGGCGTGGTCTGGCGTACAAAGGGCAATGCCGCGATTTTAGCCAGCGTATCCGCCTCCGCCCATACGGTCGCCGAGTTGAACCACTTGGAGATGTTGAGTACAGTGCCACCGACTGCACGTATTTCGCTCAAATACTGCGGATTGACAGGCAAATCGTTTTCCTCAATGCCAATGCTGTACCGCTTGCGCCGTTCGATAGCACGCGGCGAGAGAAATTCCTGCGGCTTGAAAACGCTGTACGGACTGTCGTTTTTATCAGTAAATTCGACGCGGTATTTGTTGAGTTTTTTTTGGGCGAATGTAGGGGCAGCGCATAAAAGGCAGAGAATGAGTAGGATATATCGCATAAAGTATTAATACTTATTATTAAGCAGGATTCAGGGGAACGAAAAGTTATTTTTGCAATATGACTTTTAAATTCGATAACAAAGGCGAGTCGTCGGACATTTTTTTGCATTAAAAATTAAAATACAGTTAATTATATAATTAAATTAAAATAATTCATTTAAATTGAAACGTAAATATCACTCACCTGATATTTTAAAAATGTTCGTCGAGTAAGATTTTCAAAAGTCTAAAAATTAACATATTACGCATTATCAATGCGACTTTTCTTTCGCCCTAAAGCAGGATTAAGGCTTCCGCTTTTTGCATAGAGATTGTTAATGACATTTTGAGTAGTTGGATTTCTTAATACTTCTTCTAATGCTGTTTCAAATTCCCTTTGGTTATGGGCGTACCTAACACCCTTTGTATAAAAATCTCCAACGGATAGCGGATATATGTGAGTAAAGTCGTGTGTGATATATAGCAGCAAAAATTTATACTCACTAATATGAGGAGCACGAATATAGAAGTCTGTTCTAAATGATTTTTCTATTTCAGTGTCGGTTTCGGATTCATCATCACGAAAGCTTTCTAGTATTTTTGTATCAATACTATATGTCAATGTACCGTTTGTCATTTTTTCCAAGAATTTACCTTGTTGTCTTAGTAAATTAACCGGATAAGAGAGATTTTCAGGTTCTATTTTAGGCCATAAATTTTTCATAATTAAATCTTTTATTTTTCAATTAAATTCTCTCTAATATTGAATTTTATAGGCAAATGGTCTGAATAATTTATTGAATCAATTTCACCATTATTTTTCAACAATGAAAATGAGTCAGAAGTTGTAATTATTTCAATATCATCATTTGGAACAGATGCTATCATTGACGGACTAATTAGAATTTGGTCGAAAACATTCCAATCAATTTGTGTGTGTTGAGAGCCTTTATAAAGGAATGTACCTGGTGCATCCCCAATACTTTTATCTCCAAGAAAATTCCACATTGGGTTGTAGAAGTACTCATATTCATTTCCTTGTACTATTCTTTTTTGTTTTAACGCAATTCTTTTGTCAGAGGTTGCGTGTAATCCGCGAGTACTGATGATGCCTTTTTCATAAGGATTCATATTTAAGTCACCTATAATAATCGTCTTTGTTATTTGGGTTTCTATCTGTGTTCTATTTATGTCATCTCTAAATACAGTTGATTCAACAAACTGCGATTCATCATTCGAATTCATTTTACTCACCAAGTGAGCCGCCACGAGGAGAAAAGGAGAAGTATCAGCTTCTTCTACTTTCCTTATCATCCATCTGCGTGCTTCTGAAACAATACTTAGATTATCAGAGTTCAGTTTTGTGAATATTTTAATTTTCTCACAACCCAAAGAATCTGATATTTCATAATTAGATTGGCTTGAATTGAGTAAATTCAATAGAGCAAAATCATCCATTCCATACTCACAGAGTATAATGATGTCAATATCCCTCAAATGAGCAATTTCCGCAATGGCACTACTCAAATCTTTCTTATTGGTGTTCCAAAATAAAATATTCATGAATTTGGGTTTTCATTTATCTACACAAGATACACAAAACAAATTAATAATACAGATGGTTTTTATTTTTACAAAAGACTTTTTTAGGGAATTTGGTGCTTGAAATTTGGAATTTTCCTTAGCTATTCGGCTCAATCAAATCCCACAGATTCCCGTACAAATCCTCAAATACGGCGACTTTTCCGTGTGCTTCTATGATGGCTTCGCGGACGATTTTGATATTGTGTTGGAGTAGATTTTGATAATCTCGGTCAAAATTGTCGGTATGCAAAAACAGAAAGACCCTACCGCCTGTTTGATTGCCGATGTAGGGCGTTTGCGTGTCATTCTTGGCTTTGGCGAGTAGCAGGCAGCAGCCCTGCGAGCCGGGCGGACGTACACGTACCCAACGTTTTTCCGCGCTCAATGGCGTATCTTCGATGAGGTCAAAGTGGAGTTTTTTGGTGTAAAATTCGATGGCTTCGTCGTAGTCGCGCACGACGAGGGCGATGTTGGCTAAGTATTGATTCATAGTGTGAGAGTAAAGGGTTTTTAGAGTATAGTTATTTCGGTGCTAATGTATTATTTTTGAGTGAGAAAAGCTAAGTGAAAGAAATTAAATGAGGTGACGGCGGTAGATTTTTTGGAAAAAATGTTGGCGAAAGCCAAAGAAAAAATTACATCGAAAAAAGTACGTTTTGTACAGGCGGATTTGTTGGGCGTATGGGATTTTACCGAAGGAAAATATGATTTGGTGACATTTAGTTTAATTTTGGAACATATCGAGGATTTGAGGGCGATATTTAAAAAGGTAGCGGACTCAACAAGCCCAAATTCTTATGTGTATATCGGTGAATTGCATCCATTTAAACAATATTCGGGTTCGAAAGCGCGATTTGAGACGATGGGGCGAACGCAGATGTTGACTTGCTTTGACCACCATGTTTCTGATTTTTTTAGGGCAGCTTTTAAACATAATTTTGAACCAATTGTACTAAATGAGCATTTTGATAATAGAGATCGAACGACAACTCCTCGAATCCTAACCATTTTGCTACGCAAAAAGTAACTTCTATAAATGGCTTTTATTGTAAAAACGTTGTATGTGTTTGTAATGTTGCTGGCTGGCGGCTATGCTTATCATTGGTTTGGTACGTTTAAGCGGTTGAGCGAGTATAATTGTGACGATTTCAACGAGGATATGGAGGAAGAACGACACCTCAGCGAGCGACAGGTACATTTTGCAAGAAACCTGAGTTATGCAGTTTTTATGCTGGGTAGCTTTTTTTGCTGGGCATTGATAGCCACTACAATGGGTAAGATAGCATCGGAAATAACACCACATTATATCTTAAAATGGATGATATATATCGTGATGTACATTGGCTTTGTGCGGATTCCACTTGGGATGACAAGTAAGGCTCTTTTCTATATGTATGAAATTAAAAATATGCCTGAAAGGGGAATATTAGGCATTATTGCGCTGGTATTTTATTTGTGGGCTATTTTTGGTTACGATTGCATACCGGGTATTTTCAGATGGCATCTTTATTTTCTGAATTAAATATACTCTAAGTGAAAGAAATTAAATAACATGTGCCATTATACTCGTCTTTTTTCCGTCTAAGAATCCTTTGAAATCCTTATCCCGAATCGGGGTTCGGGACAGGCTGTAGCTAAGGCTATGTGCGGCTTTCAAAAAATCCTTATACAAAAAAATACTTCGCATTATGGGACATCTTATTTAATTTCTTTCACTAATTCTACATTAAGACTCTAAAAGAACTTGATTATCAGTTATTTATGTGTGTTTTAGTTGACTTCATTTAAATGTGAAATAAATACATTTAAATAATTAAAATTTAAAATACACACTGTACGAATTAGTTAGTTTTTGTCGTCGTCGTCTTATTATTAAAAAACAACATTTAAATCGCACTGATATAACTCTCTGAAGGTCAGTAAATCAAGAGTCTTAATGTAGAACTAAGTACACTGTTTTATAAATTTATTTACATTTTTTGACGTTTATTTTGAAATGAATCGAATCAAAAATGACGCGAATACTCACTGTATTTAAGGATTTTTTGGTGAAGAGTCATTTTAAAAGAAATACTCAAAAAAGTAAATAAATTTGTGAAACAGTGTACTAAGTATCAGGAACAAAATAAATGTATATTCTCGACTTGCTCTTTTTCCTTTATACTTCACCAAATTTTCCTTAAATAACTCGTTATTCGCGTCAAATTTGGTTCGTCTAAAGAAAAAATAACGGCGTAAAGATGTAACGTTTATTTTCTTTCACTCAATACTTTGATTTATCTTCTTTTAACTCTAAAAAAAACAACTTTCTTCGATACATCACGTATCAACCTTTATTTTTCTAAATGTATATATTTTTCAACCTAAAGTGTTGATTATTAATGAATTTGGCAAGGTTAATTTCATTTATATTGTCACTTGTTTATACAAAATTAATTGTATTTCGGGTATGCGTAACAATTAGTTAACATAAGATTAAGATTAAGATTAATTACCGATTGTACATTTGTAATTGTTAGAACACAAACAAAGAACAATTCAGACGGGTAGATTATTTTTTTCGTCTTCCCTAAACTAATTTTTTCAATAAAAAGTACCATCAGTTATGAGTTTCAAATCGAAGAATTTCCTTTTATTATTTACAACGGCTATTGTCGCTTCCTTTACGCTTTCTTCTTGCAAAGACGATGAAGTGATAGTCGAAAATGCGCAAACTATTACAGGCAATATCACCGAAGATATTACTTGGACTGCTGATACGGATTACACTTTGAGTGGTCGTGTTATTGTTACAGATGGTGCTACATTGACTATTGAGCCAGGTACGATTGTCAAAGCTGAAGACCAGCCAAACGACGAGGCATCTGTACTTATTATTGCGACAGACGGCAAAATACAGGCGAACGGTACAGCCACCGCGCCAATCATTTTCACGTCTATTGCAGATAATATTACGACGGGGCAGGTAGTTGGCAGCAACTTAGGCGAAGCCGATAACGGTCTATGGGGCGGTGTTATTATCCTTGGATTAGCACCTATTTCTCCCGAATCCGGTACTATTGAAAGGGTTGAAGGTATTCCAGCAAGTGTTGACGAAGCTATTTATGGCGGCGATGAGGATACGCATAGTTCTGGAAGGTTTACCTATGTTTCTATCCGTCATGCGGGTATTGCATTGGCACCGGACAAAGAAATCAACGGGCTTACGCTTGGTGGTGTAGGTTCGGCTACGGTGATTAATAATATCGAAATCGTGTCTAATTTCGATGATGGTATCGAGATTTTTGGAGGTACTGTTGATGTCAACAACGTGGCTGTACTTTATCAAGGCGATGATGGTTTTGATATTGACCAGGCGTATTCGGGCAAATTGGAAAACATTCTCTACATCGGTAGTGAGTTGAATGATTCGGACAATGCTTTGGAAATTGACGGTCCTGAAGGTTCTGAAAATGCTGATGGTGCTTTCATCATTCGCAAAGGTTCTTTAACTGGTTTTTCTGATGATTATGCCGAACTGAAGACCAATGCACAGGGCAATGTAGAAAACCTTTACCTCTTCGGTTTTCCTGATGGTATGAACGTTAAGATTTTGGGCATTGTTGCCAATACCAACTTCCAGTCAGGTGCTTTGAGTGTCACGGGATGTGCTTTCAATGACGCAAGAACATTGGCAGATATTTGCACAACTGATGTAGTCGATTTGGAAGCCACGATAGATGGTATCTTCGTGGCATCTGCAGGAAATGCAGTCACTGCAAGCCCTGCCGTAGGTGCAGACCTCAGTGCCTTCACAGGCTGGACTTATGCTGATGCAAAAGGCGCATTATCAGTATTTGAGTAAGAAAAAATGAATTTAAATTCATAAAAATATAGGCACTACGGCAAAAATTGTGAGTAATTCGAAATCTGCTCGAAAATTTGTCTAAGGGAAGAGGAAGAAAATAATCTACCCGAAATGAAGAAGTTATTTTTTTTATATGTTTGGCTAAATTTGACGCGCATAGCCGAGCTACGTAAGGAAGATTTAGTGAAACATATAAGAAAAAGAACAATTCAGACAGGTAGATTATTTTTTTCGTCTTCCCTAAACTCGTCTGCCATTTGCAAAATGTCAGACGTGTTTAGGCGAATTTTCGAGCGAAATCAAAGCTCAATATTTTCTGACCCACAGTTTTCGCCGTAGTGCCAAAATATAAAGGTAGAAGCATCAATGATGCTTCTACCTTTATTGCGTTCTTTATATCTTATAAAATATAAAAATATATATAAATCTCCCAAATTTATTATTCAAATATCAGTTAAAATGAGATTTACAAGATTACTTTCGACCGTTTTACTCATCGCATTAATGTCCTTATTTGCATTTTATGCACAAGCTCAAAACGGTACAGTTCGCGGTAAAATATACGACGATGGTGGTATCGAAGCCAGCTTTGCTACCGTAGAAGTCAACGAACTCGAAGCTACCGGAGCAACCGCCGACCTCGAAGGCAGTTTTTCACTTTCATTAGCTCCCGGCACATATTCATTCAGTGTTTCTTATGTGGGTTTTGGCGATGCAAAAGTAAGCGATATAATCGTCAAACCAGGGGACATAACGGTGCTGAAAGACATCATACTCGGCAGCACCGCCGAAGAACTCGAAGTTGTACTCGTTACTGCCCAAGCCGCCAGAAACACCTCCAACTCCGTCATGACCCTTCAGAAAAAATCAGTCAATCTATTGGATGGTATTTCCGTACAAGCCATCAGTCAGTCGGGCGATAGCGATGCGGGGGCAGCCATCAAGCGCATTACAGGCGTTACGGTAGAAAATGGCAAAAATGTATATGTCAGAGGACTCGGCGACCGATACACCAAAACCGTACTCAACGGCATGGAAGTACCCGGACTCGACCCGGATAGAAACACCGTACAAGTCGATGTTTTTCCTGCGAATGTTCTTAATAATATTCTTGTTTATAAAACCTTTACGCCCGACCTTTCTGGCGACTTTACAGGTGGTACGGTAGATATTGAGCTCAAAAAATTTCCGGAAGAAAAAATAATAACTTATTCAGGTTCAGCAGGTTATAATAGTAATACTACTTTTAACGACCAATACCAAACTTACGAATCTTCTGTTGGAGATGCCTTTGCCTTGGGCGCACTTTCGCGTCGCAATCCGGCAAGCGAACTTAATATTCCGGTGGCTATCACAGGCGCGACGGGCGTTGCTCCCATCGTCAATAGCTTTAGCGACGAAATGTCAGTAGATAGAGCTACTGCATTGCCCAATATGAATTTTGGTTATAGCTGGGGCAATCAATTTAACCTCAAAAATGGACGCACAAGCGGACTTATTTTTGCATTGAACTACCGCAATTCAAACAATTATTATAGCGACGCCATTTTTGATAGTTATTTCAAAGCAGCCGATGAAAGTCAATACGAACTCGAAGTCAAAGAATTGAGTTCGGGCGAATACAGTACCAACGAAACCCTTTGGAGCGCGCTCGTCAGTGGTTCTATTAAAAATAAATTTGCCCGCCACACCTTGAGCCTTTTTCATACTCAAAACGGGACCAAAACAGCATCTGAAACAATGTCTCGCAACTATTTTTCTGCCGAAGGCACCATCCTCAAAAAAGATGTTTTATACTATAATCAAAAAAGCATCACGAGCGCAGTTTACGAAAATCGCATCAATCGCCCTGGCAGCAGATTTGAATTTAACACCAAAATATCGCCAAGCCTTTCTATGAATACAGAGCCGGACATTCGTTTCACCGCATTTTCTGTAGAGGAAGATGGCAATGGCAGAATCACTGATTATGCCCTTCAGTTTGGTGATGGTGCAAAGGTGTCTCGTATTTTCAGAAGCCTCATGGAAGGCAGCATGAACATCAAAGCCGATGCAACGTATAAATTCCAATTTCAAGGGAGAGAATCCAGAATCAAAGGTGGATTGGCTGCCGCAACGAAATACCGTGATTTTTCTGTGGTACAATATGATTTTAGAGACAAAGGAAATACGATAAACCTCACCGGCGACCCAAATCAGATATTTGAAGACCAAAACGTATTTGATGCCACTACAAATCAAGGCGTCATTATTAGCGGTCAATCTTCGCCATCAAATAGCTACGAAGCCATCTCCAATGTTGCGGCTTTGTATATTATGAATGAATTGCCATTGACCTCGCGCTTAAAAACCATCTACGGTGCGCGATTGGAAAAAACCAATATTTTCTACGATGGATACAGCCAGGGCGTGACTTACGATTACGAAAATGTATTGGATGAATTAGACATCCTCCCATCTGCCAGTTTGATTTACAATGCTGCCCAAAATATGAATATTCGTATGGCATACAGCCGTACATTGGCGCGTCCCTCCTTTAAAGAAAAATCTGCTGCGGAGATATTTGACCCTATCACGGAGCGTAGATTTATCGGTAATCTCGACCTCCGACAGACCTACATTCAAAACGCTGATTTGCGTTGGGAATACTTTTTCCAACCCGGCGAAATGGTCTCCTTGAGCGGTTTTTACAAAGGCTTCAAAGACCCTATCGAAATAGTCGCTTATGATGAAAATTCACCCGACGATTTCACACCACGCAACGTGAACAGCGCGACCGTAATAGGTATAGAACTCGAAGCACGTAAAAACCTCGGCTTCATCGCTCCGGCACTCAACAATCTTAATATCGGCACAAATTTCTCCTACATCAAATCTGAAGTAGAAAGAAACGAAGCCGAGTACCAAGCGGCACTTCAGGAAGCCAAAGAAGGCGAAGACATCAGCCGATTCCGCGAGATGCAAGGACAATCGCCTTTCATCATCAATACCACGCTCAATTATGCCGAAAACGGTTGGAATTTCAATGCGAGTTATAATGTACAGGGCAGACGCCTCAGCGTAGTGGGTATCGCGCGAGTACCGCATGTGTTTGAGCGGTCATTTCACAGTCTGAATGCAAGAATATCTAAGAATTTCGGTACAGATAATAACTGGCGTGTGAGCCTCAACGCACAAAATATTCTTAATCAAGAGCGTCAACGTGTCTTCGAATCTTTCCGCGCCAGCGACCAGATTTATGAGTCCTATAATCCAGGTATGTCTTTCTCTGTTGGTGTTGGTTATGCGATTAGAGGTTAGGAGCTAGCAATTATGGAATTAGTGAAAAGCAATTTGTAACGTTAAAATAAAAAAATCCGAAGCCGTTTGGCTTCGGATAATTATCCTTCGTTGGAAGGAAATCAGGTAAAAAAAGGAGGGTTCAAACGAACCCTCTTTTTTGATTTTTATGCTTGGGCTAATAAGCCGTTGATGGCATCAACTGTTTTTTTGCTATTCATTATTGCTGATAGAGTTTCCTCAAATTTATCTTCTTGTATGTCTGCGAAGGTGAACTCATCTAAATTAGAAGCCACATATACCGGATAGACTTCTACTGTATGCTTCACACTAAATAGCGTAAACGTATAATTTCCAAGAGAGGGACTGACAATATCAAAATCATGGACAATAACATTTTCTCCTTTATTGTTCAGAATGTGTTTAGAATGAACTTTAGCCACCAATCTGTTTTTGGTCATTTCATTAAAATAATTGGCTTGTTCTACGAGAATAGTCTTAGGCACTTTTGTGGTAGCTCGCCCTATTTCATTTGGCCAAAGATTCTTAGAAGTTGTCATATCAGAAATTTAATTTAAACATTATTTAAGACATCATTATTCTCGCCTTATTTGACATATGTTCAACTCATAGTTGAAAGATTGCATATCTTTATTACACTGAATCAGAGAATATCGTGCAATATTCGACCTGTATTTTTCAATATTAGTTTCAACAAGAAGGTCTTCTGACAAATGAGAAGCAAAGGCAAGAACATAGACAATTTTTTGTTTAAAAAAGCCCACAAATTCACTCTCTGATACGTTTGTATGCTGCTTTGCACGTTTATAAACTTTCTTTACATAACTAAATCCAGTTTTTTGATCCTCCCGAAATCTTTTAGCTGATATTGCAATTTGATTACCTAACTCACGTATTTTAGATTCAAATCCATATTTAACATGAATGAGATACGTTATTCCTTCATCTACATACAAGATATCGCATAATTCAATACCATCAGGAGTGAAGGTGTCAAGGACTATATATTTCTTTTTATTAAGATACTGTAAATTATACTCTTTCTCCGTACTAAATTGAGCCTTATCCCAAGGTATATCAAGAATATGCTTTGGTAGTTTGTGGTTCTTTATTGACTGAACACATTCAAATTTAAGGTCTTCGATAAACGTCTTTTTTAATATAAACCATTTTGTATCAACGAGAAAAATTGCTGTATCGTTTTCGTATGGAAACTCTGCTGTAAAGTGATGTGTGAAACCAGCTGTAATAGGTCTACTACCGCCAGCATATGATGATACAAGAACCCCTTGAATATAGGCTCTGAAATCAAAATAATCGTTATTACCAACAACCTCCTTCGCATGCCTCATTACCGCTTCATAAATATCATCCTTATTATTCACTCTTGCAAACTCATTATACTTCTTTGTTTTTTCTTCATCCTTGTCTTTTTCTTTTAAAATATAACGATCTGCTTCATAAAATTCAACCATTCTTTCAGGATGACAAAAATCAAATTTGAATCTTCTGTTCTTTACATTCGTTTCTCTTCCAATATGCTCTAAATCATCAAATAACTCTCGTATCAATAGTGGTATCAGTTGCTCGTCTTTAACTCTATCACTGGTAACTTCTACATATGAGCTTAGATAGTCATTTGATTGCTGTTTCATAATCTCACCCAAATTTTGGACAGTCTTATGGTATGTGTCAAAATCCACATCCTTTTTTATCAAAAGAGATTTTCCTGCATAAATTTTTATTTTTTCATTGACTTTTTTTTGAATGAATCCAAAATACTTTCTTGATGATTCTTCATTCAAAATGAGATCCGTTTCTTTAGGAACTTTTCCAAACTTTATAAAATCAATTATTTTAAAATCATTTGTAAACTGTTCGGTAATGCCTGACCTTGAGCCAGTTAGTCCTCTGGAACTAATTGAGACAATTACATCTTTTTCTGGAACTATTATTTTGGAAATAAAGGTGAGTCCAAAGGAGTGGTCGATAAACGGTGCTATAGCTTGATAGCTTCTGCTGCTTCCCCCAATAGTAATGTATATGTCATTTCCATCGTCAATGAATAATATTAAACTGAAATTTAGTACGTCAAATTTATACTCTGCTGTTAACTCATGTGGAAGGAATTTGTTCCAACTTGATTTAGCGTCTGGAAAATTATATACAAACAGATGATAATTAATGCCTTCCCTCGAAAAATAAGGTATTTCCTCGAAAGGAGATTTGTCTTTACATTTATAAGATTTTAGAGCATATTTGACTATTACCTTAATTCTTTCCAACCTTGTTGAGGTATCTTTGAAAAGGTATCTTTCTTGATTTACTCTGTAAAGTTTGATATTTTGGAACATATTGTATTTTCTTTGAAGACCGATGTTTTGGTGTATTGTTGGTGTTTCTATAGTTGTTTTCTATAATTAAATAATTACTCAAAAGTAAGTAGAAAAAAATAATTAATTAGAATATTCGTATAACATACTGATTTACAGATAAAGTAACCTCGTGAAAACAGGTAAGTCTTTAATGTTCAGTTGTTGACGCATACTTGCAAATATCACAAAATTCCGTTAATTTTGTATTGTTAGACTTGGTAAAGCCTCTTTCTTCACTGAAACGTAACCAAGTAAAGAAAAAAAGAGGGTTCTTCGGAATCCTCTTTTTTTATGCCTTGAAACGTTCTCACGCAGCAAAGTTCGTCAACTCCACAACTCATCAACTCGTCAACTCATCAAAACACCTAAAATCTCCTTAGCCGCCACAGCAATCACCGTACCCGGACCAAAAACGCCAACTACTCCGGCATCATACAAATACTGATAATCTTGCGCGGGGACAACTCCACCAACCACGACCATAATATCCTCACGACCAATCGCTTTCAAGGCTTCGAGTGTCTGCGGAACGAGCGTCTTATGCCCTGCCGCGAGGGAGGAAATGCCGAGAATGTGTACGTCATTTTCCGCCGCTTGGCGAGCGGCTTCGGCGGGTGTTTGGAAGAGTGGTCCGATGTCCACATCGAAGCCGAGGTCGGCAAAACTCGTGGCAATAACCTTCGCACCTCTGTCGTGACCATCCTGCCCCAATTTCGCCACCATGATACGCGGACGGCGACCCTCCAATTCGGCAAATTTATCTGCTAATTCCTGTGCTTGTTTAAAATTATCGTCCATTTTTATTTCGTTGGAATACACGCCCGAAACTGAGCGCGTCGTAGCTTGAAAACGCCCAAATGAGGCTTCCATTGCATCCGATATTTCGCCTAAAGTCGCGCGAAGTCGCGCCGCATCTACTGCGAGTGCGAGCAGATTTCCTTTGCCAGTTTTGGCGGCTTCGGTGAGGGCTTCGAGCGATTTTTGTACGGCTGTGCTGTCACGTGTGGTGCGTATTTTTCGGAGACTTTCGACCTGCCCTACACGTACTGCCGTATTGTCAACTTCCAGAATATCAATCGTTTGTTCGTCTTTTGGTGGGAAAATATTTACGCCGATGATTTGGTCTTGACTGCTATCAATTCGGGCTTGTTTCCGGGCAGCGGCTTCTTCGATACGTAGCTTTGGTAGCCCTTCTTCAATCGCTTTTGTCATGCCACCGAGTTCCTCGACTTCCTGTATCAATTCCCACGCCCGATGCGCCAAATCGTGCGTCAGCGACTCCACATAGTACGAGCCTGCCCACGGATCGACTGCCTTTGTAATATCCGTTTTTTCCTGCAAATAAATCTGTGTATCACGCGCTATTTTTGCCGAAAAATCAGTCGGTAGTGCAATCGCTTCATCGAGCGAATTGGTGTGCAACGACTGCGTATGTCCCAAGACGGCAGCCATGGCTTCTACGCAAGTTCGGGCGATATTATTGAATGGGTCTTGCTCGGTCAAGCTCCACCCCGAAGTCTGCGAATGTGTCCGCAACACCAGCGATTTCGGATTTTGTGGATCAAATTGCGTCACGATTTTCGCCCACAACAAACGCCCGGCACGGAGCTTCGCAATTTCCATAAAATGATTCATCCCAATGCCCCAAAAGAAGGATAATCGTGGCGCAAATTCATCAATTTTCAAGCCTGATGCGAGTCCGGTACGGATGTACTCTAAGCCATCCGCCAGTGTATATGCCAACTCAATATCCGCCGTACCACCAGCCTCCTGAATGTGATAACCACTAATACTAATCGAATTAAAACGCGGCATATTTGCTGCCGTATATTCAAAAATATCACCTATAATTCGCATCGAAGGCGCGGGCGGATAGATGTAAGTATTTCGTACCATAAACTCCTTTAAAATATCGTTCTGAATCGTACCTGCGAGTGCTTCGGGCTTCACGCCTTGCTCCTCTGCCGCTACGATATAAAACGCCATAATCGGAATCACCGCGCCATTCATGGTCATCGACACCGACATTTTATCCAAAGGAATTTGGTCGAACAGAATCTTCATATCTTCCACAGTATCAATGGCTACGCCGGCTTTGCCCACATCACCCACTACGCGCTCATGGTCAGAATCGTAGCCCCGATGCGTTGCCAAATCGAATGCTACGGATAAGCCTTTTTGTCCTGCCGCGAGATTTTTTCTGTAAAAATCGTTGCTATCCTGTGCCGTCGAAAATCCGGCGTATTGGCGTATCGTCCACGGGCGTATGGCGTACATCGTCGAGTACGGACCACGCAAATACGGCGGTAATCCGGCAGCAAAATCGACATGTCTCATGCCCTCGATGTCGGTTTTTGTGTAGTGTGATTTTACGGAAATTTGTTCGGGTGTGGTGTGCGTGCTTACCTCGCCATTTACATGGGAAGAAGATGCGCTAAAGTCGGGTTGTACCTTGGTGAAATCAGGTCGTGTCATGGTGTAAAGATAGTGAAAAGTTGATACGTAGTGTAACGCCTCCGGCTTGCGTTGCAGCGAGTTTCGCCACATAGAGAAAATTCATGAGTTTTCTCTACGTGACGTGTCGCAAGCGAGACGCGTTAGGCTACGTGCCATCAATTTTATAAATCGTTATTTGGAAGAGTGTATCTTGGAAAATTAGGCGTTCATTTTCGAATACGCCTTGTTCTATATTAGGTGTTTCCCATAAAATAAAATAATCTATTTCGTTTTCGTAAGCCTCTTTCAAACCTTCTTGGCGCAAGCGTCCTGTACGAATTTGCCCCCAAAATTGATAACGCAATTCATACATCAAATAGACCCCCGCATCGGTATGGTGATAGGAGTACTTAGTGTCATTAGTTGCAATTCGTTTGCCGCGTAGGGCTTCTAATTGGGGTAAATGTTGATTTAGATTTTTGAAAAATGATTGTTTAGAGGTTTGCATTTGAATCATTTCGATGGAATCGTAGATGAGTAATGTGGTGGCAAGGGCGATGATTAAGGGGAATATTTTTTTTATGAATCTTCGAGCAAACGTAATCCACCCCCCAGCCCCCTCCAAAGGGGGAGATGAATGGGAAACCCCCTCCAAAGGGGGAGATGAATGGGAAACCCCCTCCAAAGGGGGAGATGAATGGGAAACCCCCTCCAAAGGGGGACATGAATGGGGAAACTCTTCCAAAGGGGGAGATGAATGGGAAACCCCCTCCAAAGGGGGAGATGAATGGGGAAACTCTTCCAAAGGGGGAGATGAATGGGAAACCCCCTCCAAAGGGGGAGACGTAGGCGTGAAGTCCTCCGTAGAGGAAGAATCTGATGTAAAAAGTTTTTCGCGAAGCGAAAAATCTCCGCCTTTCGAGGGGGGTGGGGGGAGGACAGCGTTTGTTCGTAAAAATATTTCCGCAATAAAAAATAAAACAATTAATCCAATAAAATTATCTAACCAAAAATACCTTTCCCGTACCAATACTAAGAAGTACCCACCCGTAAATACGAATGCCGTAAACACCATTAATCCAATAAATAACCATTCGTCATTCATTAATTTTATTTTATAATAAAATAATAATAAAATACTGATTATCAAGAAGAAAATAAGGTGTCGTGCATAGTCGAAATAGCAAAATCGTACTACATTCGATGCTAAAAATTGTAGATAATAATACGCATCACTCACACTTGCAAATGGACTCCACGGCTCTACAAAAAGAGCGGGTTCTTCATACGCCCAAAAGTCCGTGAATTTGGTTTTGGGGTTGATGAGTTCGTTTTTCGTGAGTTGGTTGTGATTACGGTTGGGGCTGATGAGCGCGAAATTGTAGGTGCCAGATGTACCAATGCTAAATTGACCAAGTTTGGTGCTAAGGGCGAGGATGTATGGTGTACAAATTAGGGCGAAAATAAAGCAGCCTACCAATAAGTTTTTAATTAAAAGAGAAGGGGAGATAACGGGTATTTTTAAATTCCTTTCTATGCTTTGCTGTTCATTATTATATTGCTTTTTGTTATAAAAATAATAATTTATTAATAATAAAATAGTACTCCAACCTACGAAATGTACCACAAAAAAGGGTAGCGTGTATGCTTTTGCCCAGTACGCGAGTCCGGCGATAAGTCCACATTTCCAGCCATAGTTTGGGCGAGTTGTCTTGCACTTCGAAAATGTAAGGCAACTTTGGAGGACTATTTTGAGATACCATAATAGTAAAGTCGTGAGCAATAAATCGGGCGTCAGTTCGAGGGTCATGGAGAGGATGAAAGGTAGAGTAACAGCAATTGTAATAAATGTGATAGTACTGACGACTTTAGCCGTTGGGTGGTTCGGTACTCTGCAACGGCTAAAGTCGTCGGTACGGATAATTATCCGCAAAAATAAAGTCAGCGTAAAAAAGCCGATGAGCGTGTTGATAATTTTAAATACCAAAATACCATCGAAGCCAAGTGTCATGAAAGGCGTAATCAATATTGAGATTCCAATACTCCAATGTCCACTGATGGCTTCGTAGAATTTGCCTTGTGACAGCTGCTCGGCAATCAGGAGATAATTAAAAGTATCGGGCGTGGTAATGGTGTAGCGTGTCAGGTAGATAAATGGCACACTGATAACAATATATATGAGTTGATAAAAAAGTGCTATATGATATATGGAAGAATTTTTCATAAAAAATGACCTAAAATTACGCACTTTTATGATTTTTTACGAAATTCACTTGTGAAAATAAAAATGAGTGACTAAAACCATATTAAGTGAAAGTGTAAGATGGCGTTTAATTTAAACGAAGTCTTGCACCTAACTTATTGCCATTTAAATGATTGTCCATGAAATTCTTACTCAAAAAATCATCCTATCAGATTTTTGACGACATATTTTCTTTGCTGTATCCTCGTGTGTGCCTTGCTTGTGGCAATAATATTCGCGCACATGAAGAGGCGATATGTTTGACCTGCCAATTTAAAATGCCCAAAACAGATTTCCATGAATATCGCGAAAATCCGTTTACCGAACGCTTCTGGGGGCGTGTGAAACTCAATTGTGGCTCGGCGTTTTTTTATTTCGGAAAAGGCGGTAAGGTACAAGAACTTATTCATAATCTAAAGTATAATAATAAACCAGAAATTGGTGTGCGTGTAGGTGGTTTGTATGGAAAAGTGTTGGGTAAGTCCCTGTTTTTCAGGCAAGCAGATATAATAGTGCCTGTACCGCTGCACCCGCGCAAAAAGCGGATGCGTGGTTATAATCAAAGCGCAGTTTTTGCACAAGGCTTGTCGGAAAGCATGAATATTCCGTGGATGGAAGCCCTCCGTCGCACAGAAATGACGGAAACGCAAACGAAAAAAGACCGTATTTCGAGGTTTGATAATGTAAAGGATGCCTTCGAGGTGGCTGACCCCGAATTTATGAAGGGCAAACACATTTTACTCGTAGATGATGTCATCACAACAGGCGCGACAATAGAGGCTTGCGCACTCAAAATCCTTGCTGTCCCAGATACGAAGGTGAGCGTGGTGACGATTGCTTTTGCTCGACAGTAGGGGCTGATTGGTTTATCTGAAAAAGGAGTTACTTTTGTAGACAGCCTTTTGTAAATCATTCCCCCATATCTTTTTCACGATTTATCCAACCGCTTTTTTCGTTTGGCTTCCGAGATTTGGTGTTTGAAATTCTTGTCTGTCACGATGCGCTCGCCTGTGCGATTTTCGTAGGCTTCGAGGGCGTCACCTGCGGCTGTGCCGCCTTCTATGGCTGCGTCTTTATTTTCCTTCAAACCTTTTGCGTCTGATTTTTTAGCTTCGTTGCGCGTAGCGGTTTCGCCTAACATGGTGAATATCAACTCCAAATCCGTCATGTGGTCGCGGAGGTTTTCGCGTTGGAGGTCTTTGTGTTTTTTGTACTCGGAAGGTGTGAGTCCGAAGGTGGCGCGGGAGATTTCGGCCGTCAATATTGCGTATTCTTTACCTTCTTTTACATCGCGGTTTTTCCACTCGTCGGTGAGCTTGCCGCGTATTTCTATGGACTGCATTCGCTTGGCTATCCAGTCTTCGCTGTAGCCCAATTCGCGGTAATATTGTCGCGCTCGCTCCGCCGCAAGTTCCGGGTTTTCAATCTCTTGTACGCGCTCGTAACCGACTTTGGCAAGCCATTGTTTGAAGGGTTCGGCTTTGGGGGAAGGGATGGATTGGATGATGCGGAAGATGCTTTCTGTGTTGGCGGCATTGATTTTACGCCTTTTGCCGTCTTTGGCTTCCATTTCAAGGGGGGTACAAATTGTACCCCAGTTGCGATGAAGTTCTTGGTCACGGCTACGCATACGCTTGATGTATTGGCGAACATCCTTACTACCCGTCAATGCCTGCACAATATCCGAAATGGCAAACCACCATTCCCCCTCATGCCACACACGACGGATTTCTTTTTCTTGAAATAAAGCGAGCTTGTTTTGGTGCTGTTTCATGGTCAATTTTTTAAAACAAATAATGGTAAAGTTAAACAAATTTATTTGTTTTGCAAAATCATTTTACGTGCTTCACTTTCATTTATCCGATTAATTTCGTATTTTTGAAACATGGGCGCACAACTACAATCCAAATCATATTCCATCGAAGAGTATCTCGAATTTGAAGCAACGAGTGAGCTGCGGCATGAGTACGAAAATGGACTTATCCTCGAAATGTCGGGTGGTTCTATCAATCATGGTGCTATCTGCGGCAATGTATATATGGCTATCAGGCAGCGACTACGTACTAAAAAGCCCAATTGCCGGACATACCCCGACAATATTAAAATTCGCATAGAAGCTATCAATAAATTTGTCTATCCTGACGCTATGGTGGTCTGTGGCGGTATCGAACGCTCGGATAAAGACCCCGAATCGGTCATCAATCCCAAAGTCATTGTTGAGGTACTTTCCAAATCTACGGCAGATTACGACAGAGGTGATAAATTCCATAAATACATGCAGTTAGACAGTTTTCAGGAGTATATTTTGATTGACCAATACCGATATGTCATCGAAACATTTTACAGAAATGAACAAGGACTTTGGGAAATATCGCGTGTAGAAGGTATAGAACGTGAGTTGCTGGTCAAGTCTTTTGATATTGCGATTCCTTTGAGGGAACTGTATGAAGATACAGAAGACGTACAGGCGACTTGAGTCGCCATGTGACAGTGCGACTGAAGTCGCCTGTACGGAGGGCTTTCATTTCTCTGATTAATTTCGTATTTTTGAAAAAAAATCAACGCAAAATATGACAAACAGCATTGGCATAGAATACGTCACCGATGAAGCGGGCAATAAATCCAAAGTCTTGATTTCGTATGAAGATTGGCAGCGCATTGAAGCAAAGCTTAGGAAGTGGGATGCTTACGAAGTCCGAAAAAGAAAAAAACAGGCTAAACCCAATAAGGACGAAATAAAAAAACTCGCCCGTCAATTGGATGAAGCAAGAGCCAAATACCCCAAGCCTTCACCAGAAGAATTGAGTGCGAAAATTCTTAAAGTAAATGCTTCCATTGAACCGAATGATATTACAATGGATGAAATTGTAGAAGAGTGCCGTCAGGTCAGAAAAGAATTGTATGAAAGGAAGCAAAGTCATTCTTGATACCAATATTTGGGTGAGCTTTTTCATTATGGCAAGGCTGCCGGAGTTGAAAACCCTCATCGTGGATAATGAGTTGACCGTATTCACTTGTCACGAATTGATTGACGAACTCCGCGATGTACTCAAACGCGATAAACTCAAAAAATATCTGCATGAGACAGAGGAGACTTACACGGATATTCACTTTGACCTCACCGAGTTTTTTACCATAGAACCTCGCTTTGAAGGCAGCCCCGACCCGAAAGACAACTACCTCTTCGACCTCGCCCTCCAACACGAAGCCCATTACCTTGTCACAGGCGACAAAAAATTACTCGCTATGGAAAGTGTGGATGATGTACAGATTATTTCCTTGCGAACATTTGAGGATTTGATGAGTGATATAATGTAAAACGATTTTCCAAATCGTCTCTTGCGTATGTATGGCGTGACGATTTGGGAAAGCGCTTTACGTAAAAAGGGTGGCTGCTTTCATTTTTACTCCTTCGTCTAAACTTTCAATCTCAGGAACTGCAATAATACAAGCTGCAACTTGATTCCATACATTTTCCTCAATAGGAATTTTCTTATAAACTTTTTCTAATATCAAAGTTGAAAAATCAATAGCCCGTATTTTAACCAAATCACTTAATGAAATTACTTTTCTTTTGTTTCTATTCTTATCCCTCGCTTCTTCCAAAAACGGCTTCAATTCATTATGCCAAATTTCACTATATACATAATAATCTATAGAAGTATCTTCATTAAAAGAATTGAAACTTGTAATTAAGTCAGTTATCAATCCTATCCTTTTCATATCTTTCTCATGTGGTAAACTTTTACGTGCTTTTTTAAGTAATCTCTTTAATATCTGTTCTGCTACATCCAAGGTTCTTCTTTTCTTAGGCGGCAATAGTTCTTTTTCTTTTTTTTGTAGCAAAGATAGGTACTTATCCATTTCACTTTGAGTATTTTCATTCCATTCCTTCTCCCATTTTTCTATTCCATTTAAATTTTTACGTAACCGTTCGCAAACATCACCTAAATCGGAATATAAATTATTTTGGCTATCAATAAATAACCACTTTGCGGGTCTTGACCTAGTACTTTTCATCGTAATAAATATCCAAGGATTCTCTGATATACCTATACTTAACTTGCATTTTACGTCACTATTAACATCTTTCAAGCTAAGGTAATCCTCCTTACTTATAATTGATTTATTTCCTTCAAAAAGGGCATATATCTTTGAATAAGCATCACTAATACCATCCCATATGACTCCTTCTTTTTGTGATTCATTGAAGCTATCAATTACATCCTCTACTTTTATGGAATTTAATTTTTCAGGTAATTCCAAATTTGAACCTATTAAAGCTTCTGTAATATTAAGCGTTTTAATTAGTTTTTTATCGGCTTTTAATGCGAAAGCCTCCGAATCGTTCGGCCAAAACACCTCTATTTCTTTGTGTGGACTATCTAATCTCTCCAATCTCCCAATTCGCTGTTCAGCAATTCTTAATACACTTGGCATATCAAGTAATATCAATGCTGAAGATTGTTGCATATTCACACCTTCAGACATTGAGTCAGAACAAAGCCCTACAAGGTTTTTTGATTTCGACCCTAATTCAAATTTAGTTAGGATGTTTTTATTTTTATTGCTTCCCCCAAACAAGGTATCACATTCAATTAAGGGGTTTTTCCTGATTAATTTTTGTAAGTAAATTAACGTGATGACAGTAGAATCAAATGCTATAACGATTGAATGTTTTTCAAGTGTTTTTGTAATTTGTTTGACTTTATGTTTTTCTCTATTATCCGAAAGTTTTTCAACCAAATTAGCTATTTGTTTATATGTGTTAATTTCTTCTTCACAAGCATTTTGGTATTTCTGTTCATCTCTCAACCACTCTGGTATAGTATTTTCTGGAAAATCAATTTTAGGTAAACTATTTTTATATTTTTCAATCTTACCTAATATGTCTCCTGACGGTTTTTTTTGTAAATCTTTTAATTCAAACTTTTTCATTGCATATTCAGTACCCAAAACATGTTCAAACAATGCTATTTTTGAAGACCTCAACGCCGCCTGAATATTGTATATAGATAAAGCTTTCGCTCCTTTGATTAGCCTGTTGAGATAAACATCATAATCCTCTTCTTTTAAATAAACAGGTTTCTTGACTTTTCGCAAGCGTGAAACGCCATTCAGAGTTCCAGCCAATTTGTTTATTTCATTAGCTATCTTCTTATCTAATTCTGTTTCTCCTGTTTCATAAGTCAAACATTTATGCTCGGGGTATGTACATGGTATGCCTTCTCTATTGCAGTACAAATGCGGTTCTCTTTCAATGAGTTCTTTTAACTGTTTTTTTGTTCTTCTAACTGTAAACTTCCATATATATTGACGTAAGTTTTCAATTTGTTCTTCATCATGGATAGTCCACTCATTGCGAGATTTATCACTAATATTTAATTCTTGTCGGAGTTTTTTTATACTGCTCTAATTCATCATCTTTCAAGTTATCTACATCCAATAATTCTATTAAACGAAGTAAATCCTTCGCTTTTTTATTGATTGGTGTAGCTGTAGCGAGAATTATACACTCCGCTGTATTTTCAGAAATTTTCTTGCTTCTATTTGAGCTTGTTTTTAAAAAATTATGCGCTTCATCAATTATGAGTAAGTCGGCATTCTTCATTCTTTGGGCTATTTGTTTCCTCTTAGTCTTACCACAACGACTAAGTAATCCCATAGATATTTGAGCCTCACTAATAAATGACAATTCGATAGATTCATTCTGCCAATTATTTTCCACAATCTTTGGGCAGATAATTAATGTTTCTAATTTTATTTTTTTCCTTGATTCAATATACCAATGCGTCAGTGCTAATCTTAAACTACTTATCAATCTTGTTTTCCCAGACCCCGTTGGTTCTGCTATCAATATTGTACCATGTTCTTTCAAAATGTTTAAAGCCTGTCCAAGAGCCATTTTCTGACTAGGCCAAAGTTTGATGTTATTTAATATCTCCAACAACGCCGGATAATCGTTTAGGTTCTTCCCTTCTATCAATTCAGATATTGCTCTTGAAAGAGCCTCTTCCCACGTCACAACTAACAGTAGTTTTTTCAGTAAAGAGATTATTTTTTCGTTATAATCGTTCCCTTTAGCCCAGTAGTTCTCTCCGAGCATTCTAATCCCTAAAAACTGATTTCGCTCTTCCTCATTATCAGATTTACTTAAAACTCTAATGTTCGCTTCAATCTGATTATAAAGTCCATTTTTACTAAAATTAGATGACCCAATCATTCCAGCGGAATCGGTCAAGTAAAGTTTTGCATGCAATTTTTTTAATAGTCTGAAATCTACTTTGCCGTCTTCAATATTCTTAATTGTTTTTATAACAGCACCACTTTTGAACACTGATATTCCTTCATTGAGCCAATACTCCTTCACGATTTTATCAAGTGGAATTTTATCCCAACTTTTCCTTCTATGTATTCTCTCTGGTTCAAAACCTAAAACTACTCTTACCTTGTTTGTTTTTAGGAAATTTATCTCTCGAACAGTAAAATCAATAATATACCCAAGTGATGTATATCCAGTTATAATCAGCAATTCCTGCGTATCACTTATATCGTCTTTTACAACATTGAAAACTTTCCGATAAAGTGGTTTCCAGTTTATTGGAAATTTTGCCATATTGGGCCAGTTAGACTCAGGCGAATCAAAAGGGAAGACTCCTTGCATATTTGAAGTTTGGTCTTGTAAAAAAATTAGGCGTTGATTTTTAATCAACGCCCAATATACAAGCAAATAAAAGAAATATCAAATTACCATGCAGTAAAAGCTACTAAATTGCAACCTTTATGCGAATTTAAAACCAAAAAAGTTACACAATTAACTCTCCCCACCCCGAAAAACCTCAACCCACCCCCCAGCATCCCGAGCATTAATCGCATTATCATACATCGCTTCACAATACACCGAAGGCAGATAATACCGCCCTTCGTAGGCGGCATTTAGGAGGATGCTGTACGTGCGGGAGCTGCTGCTGCCGATGTCGAAATATGTATAAATACGGTCATCGCGAATGTCTTGATACTCGGCGTTGTCGTTGGTTAGATTATAGTCGATATTATCTAGGCGGATATTGCGGAGTTCCCAGCCGGCGGGGAAGACTTGGGTGAGTGCCATCTCCTCGTAATTGCCGCGTTTGCCGGGATTTGTGAGCGTCACCAGTGCGACGAAATCTGTGCCTTGCTCAATGCTTGTCGGGTCGATTTTTTTGCCCTTTAGGGTTTGGTATTGGATGCTCATTTTTAGGTCGTTTTGGGCATCGGTGGAGTCGCCTTGTAGGGGCTTGCCGTCGATGAGGACACGCGCATACAGGACGCCGTCGGATTCATTCGTCAGCGTCAGGGATTTGCTGTCGAGGCGGTATATTCATGCCCCGAACTGCTGGATGAACTGACGAATGTCATCCAACGCGATAAATTTGATAAGTACCTCAAAGCACCCCGCGAAAATTTTCTTACGCTACATCAAGACTTGACACAATTCGTTGATATTGAGTTAGTTTTCGCAGATAGCCCCGACCCGAAAGACAACTACCTCTTCGACCTTGCCCTCCAACACGAAGCCGGTTATCTCATCACAGGCGACAAAAAATTACTCGCTATGGAAAGCGTGGATGATGTACGGATTATTTTCTTGCGAACATTTGAGGCATTGATGAGTGATGCAACGTAAAACGATTTTGCAAATCGTCTCTTGCGTATGTATGGCGTGGCGATTTGTGAAATCGTTTTATGTGAAAAGGCTGCCTGCTTTCGCAGACAGCCTTTTGTAAATCATTAAAAAACCTTCTATATTTTAATCAGCTCAATTAGCGATTAATAATTACCATACGTTGCGTCCTTGATTGCCATTTATAAGTACTAATTTGTACTAAATAAATTCCTGAATTTAGCCTATTCGTATCAAAACGATAGTTGGTGATATTGCCATTGAGTTCTATGGGCATTTGAGCAATATATCTACCGAGCGCGTCTGTAATCAGTAATTCGGCATCGCCTTCGGTTTCACTTTCAATGGAAATCGTCACAAGCGAGGCATTGTCCGCAGGATTCGGGAAGATACTGATATTTGCGTTGGACAAATCTTCTTTCGGCTGGCTACCGGAATTGTCCTCACATGGATCGGGACAAAATTCTGCCGTAAAACCAATGCGCTCACCTACCGTAATGCTGGAATAAGACGGATTGTGAGTCGGCGAATTGGAACCTGTACCATAAACAATGACAATTTGGTCGATACATTGTGTGAACTCTACAAGGATACTTTCATCTTCGCCGGAAATAGATGAATTGGCAGTCGCTTCGGCGCAGTTGCCGCTAATCGCTACGCTACCTTCTGCGGATGTGATGGTCGGAAGTATTTGTGTATCGTCGTTGCCCAATAAACCATAAACACAAACGGCTTCCTGCTGTCTCGAACTACCTGTTTTGTAATCCAAATCAGCAATATCGAACACTACATGACCGGATACTTCGGAAAGGTCGTAAGTAATCACGACTTCATCATGTACATCTCGTGGGTTGATAGCTATTTTGACCCCTAAATTATTTTCTCCTGTATAGCGTAAAATGTGGTCATTATCTTCTATATCTATATCGACAGTTTCATTGCCCAAATCATAGCTGCCTGAAGTAGCGTAGTGATGCCAAAGCACACCATATTCTTCAAAATCAAGGGTGTAATCTTCGCAAACTTCTTCAAAGACACATTCATCCTCACAAACTTCTGTAATGAAGCCATCCGCACCAATCGTGATTTTTGAATAATCAGGATAATGGGTCGGTGAATTAGAACCTGTACCATACACGATAACAATTTGGTCGATACACTCGTCAAATTCTACTAAAATACTTTCATCCTCGCCGGAAACAGCAGAATTGGTAGTCGCTTCAGCGCAGTTGCCATCAATAGCTACGTTGCCTTCAAGCGAAGTAATCGTTGGTAAGATTTGTGTATTGCTATTACCGAGCAAACCGTAAACACAGACCGCCTCTTGTTGCCTCGAACCGCCTGTTTTGTAATCCAAATCCACAATATCAAACACCACACGACTCGCAACTTCCGAAAGATTGTAAGTAATCACGACTTCGTCATGTACGTTGTAAGGGTCGATACCTACGGTAAGACCTGAACCGGATTCGTAAGTGTTTTCGAGAATATGGTCGTCATTGTCAATATCAATATCAAAAGTTTGTTCGCTATCGGTAAAAGAACCCGAAGTGCTGTTATATGTCCAGTGGTTGCCGGACTCTTCAAAATCTAAGGTGTAGGTCTCGCAGTCCGATTCACAATCGGAAGGGTTGCCGCTGTCATCGCAGCAAGTTCTAACCACAGTAATCGAATTGGACAGGTCAAAACAACCACTGAGATTCACTGCATTTTCACCGACAACCGCGCCCGTCAAACCATCTTCGTAAGCCAAGTACCAAATCAGGCAAGTTCCCACACCTGTACCATCTAACTCAAACGGTGGTGTAAGAGGTAATGCCAAAATATTTAAGCTGCTATCTGTAATGACCCATGCGAAATTTGAACCACTTATTGCACCATTTATTTGCACATCAATCGAATCGGGTATGCCGTCTATACAAATTGAGGTCATTATTTCACCTGTATTGCCATTGATAGAAAGCGTACCGCCATTGACTTCATTGCGTATGACTTCAATCGGATTAGATAAGTCGTAACAACCTACCAAGTCCATAGTTGCACTATTGCCCACAGCGACTCCGGTTAAGCCATCCTCATAAGATAAGTGCCAAATCAGGCAAATACCCTCGTTTGCATTTTCAAAATTGAAGGGAGGTGCTGCGAGTAAATCAAGGATTACACCCGTAGTATCGGTAATGACCCATTGCGAATTTGTGCCTGTGTTATTCGTTAAAGTAACATTGATGAGGTCGTCTGTGCCATCATCGGCACATACAGTGGTGGGGTCGGAGGTAGATATTGTGCCGCCATCTACGCTGCAAGCATTAATTACGCTGTAAACAATGGAAGATGTTGACATTGCTCCATTTGAATCAACGGCAATGGCTGTGAGTGTAAAATTTCCAATATCCGTGAGAATAGTGCTGTAATTGTATGGTGCTTGATTTAGGGTTGCTACGGTATCCGAGTCAATAAGAATTAAAACATAATCAATTGTGTCGCTGGCATCTATATCTTCTGCGAACACCTCTACATTCAGGCTGTCGTTCAAGTTAAAAACCGCACTGTCCATTGGTGATGTTATCTCTACAAGCGGTGCGGTGTTTGCTAAATACGATACTACAATATTTACACTTGTGGTTACAGATGCTCCACTATTATCGGTAGCTGTGAGTGTAATTACATGATTACCTTCCTGCAAATCCGTACCGATAAGATTAAAACTCGTACCGTTCTCAATAAAGCCGTCCAAACTTGATGTCCATACCAAATTCGACCCCGTAAGTTGTCCGTCTTCGAGGTCAAATGCACTAGCATCGAAAAAGATAGGTTCTACTCCGATGTAAGTAGTGTTATTGACCGGATTTTGGATATTTAAGTTGGGCGCGTTATTGGGTGTGATAAAAAAACTATCGCTAATATCAGAGGAAGAATTAAAGCCATCGCTGGCAACAATTCTAATTACTCCTTGTGAGGTTTCTCCAAGTTCTGTTAAAGGTATATCAAATGTAGTTTCTGTCCAGTCAATCGCAAATGTCTCAAATGTACTGCCGCCATCCATACTGTACTGCACAATGTATGTCAGGTCATCTGCGTCCAAATCATCGGCTATCCATTCAAAAGTAATAATATCTGAATTGAGACTTTCTCCTCCATTCGGAAAAGTAACAGTAACTTGTGGTGCATTATCGCTCGCGATTTCCTGTACAAGTGTTTGATTATCAAAAACAATTTGAGCCACTTTTATATCGGGACTATAAAGCACCGGAGTAATGAAGAACTCAATCGGACTTCCTTCAGACCCAAAAGTTGGCGTGAAAGGAATTTGTTGTATCACACTGTTATATGGAACGTGGACTTGTGTTATATCGTCAGCATATTGTACTAAAGTAAATGCTAAACTGCCGTCTCGGGGAATAACAAGTGGATTCGCAAGGGATTGTTTGATACCGTCTTTCTGTAAGGCAAAGTCGGCAGCATCAATACTTTCAGAGCCATTGACTGCAATTGCAAGGTCAATTCCTCGTGCAGACAGTTGATTTATTTGTGAGCAAACAAGTAAAAAAACGAGTAAATGTAATAGCTTTTTCATTAGATATGATTTTTCATAAGTAGATAAAGTTGTGTAGTCAGAATTAATCTTAGCACATACTTATCTCAGTTTTAAAAATATTTCTTTAATAGTAGACTTTATTTAGGAATATTTTGTGTGCATGGAACTTTTGTATTTTTTCGATAATCGAGCCTCATTTTGAGCCGCATACCCTACGGTACGGGGCGAAAAATAGGTGAAGAGTATCGGAAAAAGACAAAGTTAGCTGCATACAAAAATTTTCTAAATAAAGTCTA
>Ga0209185_1000238_pt1 | contig 77577 bp, 51 predicted proteins | sample SidtaG_2_FD_187425 | JGI IMG/M metagenome (GOLD analysis project Ga0209185, IMG submission 187425) | Marine algal microbial communities from Sidmouth, United Kingdom - Sidmouth_Asex2 metaG (SPAdes) (version 2) | ecosystem: Host-associated > Algae > Red algae > Unclassified | place: Sidmouth... | reverse complement strand
TTACTGTCAGATATGACCATAGATAACCTATAGACCCGAAATGTATATTCTTTTCTGTTACGTTTCCAAGTCCACCATCTAAGCTCATATCTACGTAGGTGTAATTCATATGTTTTACAAAAATACTTGGATCGTTACCTGGAACGAATTCTTCAGGTTTATGAATGATATAATAACCCAAGTCAAAACTTGGATCTGGTAATATTGTAATGTCTTGTCTACCAGGATATCCATTTCTGCAATCACCTCTCCATATCATGTCAAAAAAATTGCCAGCATTGATGCTATCACCATTAGGCATTATCTGATGATTGCGATTAGATACAGCGCAGCCATTAGTATAGAATAATAAATTTCCATCCTCATCACAAATAGAGGCATTATTCTGATCAAAGCTTAGACCTTGATCTGCAGCTTCTGGCTCAAAAGGCTTCTCGTTAAAATCAAAATGTATACCTTGAATCCCTTGCTGAGTATTTTGATCTTTACCAAATATCCATATATAGTCTTGCTTATTTTGGCTGTAGACGTTGGATAAAACTATACTAAAAAATAAAAATGTACAGATAATATATTTCACATTCGATTATTAAAAAGCAGAGAAAGATGGTGCTTTCTCTGCTTTATTGACAAATTATATCTTTATAAATTTAACTAATTCTGATGTATCTACATCTTTTATAAAGTAGATACCGCTCTTATATTGACTTATGTCGTAGTCAAAACTATGGCCAGAAAAATCAATCTTATCTAATACTCTGCCATCCACTCCTATAAGTAATAAGTTATGTTCTTCTGAGAAATTAGATTTAATAGTAATAAGATGACTTGCAGGATTCGGAGTCAGGCTTATATCCTTTATATTATAAACAGTGCTTTCTCGAGACCTACTATCTGTCTCAGTATGACAATTCTCATCATACTGTGTGTAATCTACATCGTCATATTCTGATGCTAAGGCCCTTGCCCAATGTACGGCATCCCCATATTCTGGACTACATTGCTGTGCTATTTCAGTAAGTCTTTTTTTCTCAGATTGTGTAAGTGGATCACCTTTTATTTTCTTAAGGATAAATCTATAAGCATCAAGCCATAAGAATATTAATTCTTCTGTACATCGTATTTCGGATAGTTCCTCTAATTGTTCTGTGGCGATTTCTTTAATTGATTTAGTCGCCTCTTCATTACCTTCGGCATTGTCAGAACCTGTATTTCTTTCTTCCTTAGAAGATAGGCTTTTCTTTAATTCCGTTTCTTTAGTAAGTAAGGTTTTCATACCACAAGGTAAGGCATCATTCCATTTGGAAATGATACAATCGGGCCAGTTATTAAGAGGAATAGTAAATAAATAAAATCGCAACATATGATACATCTGAGTCCAGTAATATTTAGGATTTGATTTTTCATACGACTCTATATTTTTCAGATAGTTACAAGCGAATTTTGGATCTTTAAATCTTGCCTCCAAATCAGAACCAATTTCACCTACGCATTCTGGATAAGTCTTATTTCTCGGTTCTAGTTTTCTAAATTCTGCTGGAATAGCAATTTGTGGATCCCTATTCTCCTCATCTTGACTATATCCTGGCTCCCCTGGCTCTATTTCTGCATCTTCATCTATAACAAATCGAGAATTATTTACATCTGAGAATCCAACTGCAGTAATGCTTTTGGTAGGAAAATAATTTCCATGAAAGCGTTGTTCCCCAAGCGTAGAAAAAGTTAATACAGCTTGATCAGAAGCACTGAGTATATTTCCTTTAATGATTTGATTGTCTGAGTTGGCATTTACTTCTATGGCATCTCCCCCAGCAATGATATCATTACATTCCATAGTGTTACCACCTGCGTTTAAGAAAAAGACTCCATTATTTCCTGTATCTATATCATTTTCAGTTAAGTAATTTCCCATGCTGCCACCTATATAGATAGGTCCTTCTTTGGTGCTTATCATCTTATTATTATGCACTAATGCTTCTCCATAGGTTGAATTAGACCTGACGGGGGTATATCTAGCTGTAATTTCGTTGTCCATCACTCGGTCAGAACCAAAAAATCGATCTACTCCCATAGCTGGCGGATTTACAAGGCCTATCCTATTCATATGAACGAGACCTTCCTCTTTACAAAATCTTGTGTCTACTCCAGTCTCTATAGCATCTATGTCATTATTGTCCAGTGTATAGTCATCACTAAAAATAATATCTACAGCATGGTGCCCTGTATAATCTGGTAATCCTATTCTATTATCTATGGCTTCAAAATTTGCACCAATTACTTCTATTCCTATATCATTAAAACCAATCTGATTTTCCGTTATCTTAGAAAAGTTTCCGCTTCCCAGCTTTATAGAATTGTTTACGTTTAAGAATGTATTGACTTTTATATCTGCACTCCCATTAAATACTCCTATTCCGTTATTGGAATTATCAAATGTGTTTTCAGGTCCTATTGGAATAGAACTGGTATTATCCCTAATAGTAATACATCTGCCAGTACTTCCGTCAAAAGTATTATTACTGATAGTAGTAGAATTAGGATCTCCATTTATAATAATCCCATTGGTACAATTTTCGAATCTACAATTTTGTACATCTATGATGTTGCCTCCATTGGATATAATTGCAACATCACAGTTTCGAAACGTGACGTTATCTAATCGTAAGATTGATGCAGATTCTAACACAATAGCGTTTATTCCATTTTCAATTATGCAATCTGACATCTCTAAGGTTGACCCTGGCTTCAATGTGATGCTTTGCCACTTGTCATCACATGAGGTAACCAATGTCTGTTGTATATCTACTTCAGCAAAGTTCTCTATTTGTATTTCTCCACCTGAGGCTATATGAATGCCTACCTCATTTGTATTTGAGTCTTGCATTAACATATCAAAATCTTCATCTATGTCAAAACGAACAGGAATGTAGATTGGGTCATAGGCCACAGCAGGAGTACCAAAAAGGGGAAGACCAAAAGGAGTGCTGTTGTTAGTTAGTCCTGAAAGCAAGTATGGAGGTCGAATATTGAAAGCTGGAACATGGCTACCAGGAAAGAGATCCCCTCATTCTCCATGATTGATTTAATTGTTCAGTAATGTTGCTGTCTATGGTTGTTAACTCCCATAAATTAAAAGTACCTGGTCTAGGATCACCGCCAAAATAGAAAACGGAGAATCTTAGGGTGACCTCTTTATATGGCTGTTGATTTGTTGATTGAGGCTCTAACTTTTATTTGCCAGCCGTTTAGTACACCTGGTCGTTGTGTGTCAGTGAAACTATTTTCTCCGTCTATTAGCTTTAGTCTTGCATAAGAACTATTGTAATAAAATGGAAACTCTATTTCTTTCGAAGAACCAGTTTTATTCTCAAATTTAAGTGTTACCTCCACTTCATTTCTTTCGCATGTGGGAGTAATAATCCCATGTGGCATAGACCATATAGCTTCGTGATAGGTTACAGCTTGAGAATTTAAATTATCGAATGATAAAAAAGAACTGATTACAATTAATAGAATAATTATTTTTTTCATTTTTACGATTTTAGGATTAATAAAAAATTGAAATATAAATTGTCAAAAAAATTAATTTAGGATATTTCAAAAAGATTGAAGTTTAATATGATAGAACTAAAAGATATTAATCAATCTTCATTACTTTTTGAGTGTATATGAATCTATCACCATTATCATTGGGTAAAAACTCTACACTATAAGTACCCACAGCCAACCCCGATAAGTCGATCTGCACCTTATCCGTATAGCTGTCGTGGTCGGAGTCACTCCACACCAACTGCCCCTGCATATTAAAAACCACAATCCTACCTTCCTTTCCTTCAGGAACCTCCACTGTAAGTACATCCCTCACAGGATTAGGATACACAGTCATATCCCGCCTGTAATACACATGATCGCCAAAGATGCTCGTAATCGTAGGGTCACACTTATCATCCTCATCTACTCGGAAGCGTGGGAAATTTGGCATTGTTGCTGATGCAGAAACAAACGGTAAGCGGATGCCTTGCTGTACAAAATCACATGCTGTTCCTTTTTCATTGGGCTTGTTAATAACGTGGTAAGTATTGGTGCTACTACCACTACACATATATATCTTACAATCAGGGGCTAATGCCATTAAGAAAAATGTGGTGCTGAAAGGATCTTGCACGCCATTCCATCTGTCTATAAGAACTTTACCATTTTCTAAGTCTGCTTCCCAGGTGTCTACTTGCCATAGCTCATCATCAATAGCAATGTAAAGGAATCGGGAATTAGAAGACCATTCTACTGAAGAGAATAAATTCGTTGTAGGATTGATATTTCGCAAATTTAATTGCCTTAAATTAGTTAGTTCTCCAGTTGATCTATCAAAATCGTATAATAATAAATTCTCGTAAACATTATAATATACAAAACCAGATCCATCAGGAGAGAATTTAGCTGTACCTGCTCCAGATGAATTTTCAACGAATTCTACTGGAGCTTCGAACCTTCCTGCTATAGAAAAAATTGAATTATCTAATTGTATCATTAAGAATTCTTCACTTTGCGTCGTTACTGTTATCCAATAACTCTCATTATTAGAATGAGCAATTGCAGTCAAGTAGCTAAAGAGCAGAATGTCACCTTCAGGAAGTATGTCAATATTTTTTTCTGTTACATCTCCAAAGCCCCCATTTAGATTCATGTTCACATATGTATATTTTATATTATCCATAAACAAGCCTTGATCAAATTCTATAGTTTTGTGAAGAATAAAGTATCCATTTGTAAAATCTGGGTCAGGAAGAATCATAATATCTTGAGTACCAGGATACTCTTTACATATTCCATCCCTAAATTGCTCTAACCATGCTCCTTCATTCAGCCCACTTCCATTAGGCATAATATTATGATTAGCATCCACTACATGACACCCATTAGTATAGAATAATAGATTCCCATTATCGTCACATATAGAGGCATTGTTACCAAAAAACTGTATAGGTAGTATACCCCGTATACTATCAGGTGATGATCCTTTTTTAAAATCAAACATATAAGATTCTATGCCTGGAATAAACCTACTGTCATGACCAAATAACCACACATAGTCCTGCTTACTTTGAGAGTGTCCATTAAGAGTTACACAAATTATTATTATTACGACTGTAGTTATTTTGTGCATGGACTATTGATTATATATCATTTTTACAATTTCTGTAGTTCCATCCGTATAAGTTACCTTCACAAAGTATAGAGCGTTGAGTGATTCGCTTAATTTTATATTTGCTTTGTTATACGGGTCATATTCTAATACCATATTAGTACCATTAGAATTTGTAATAGTTACCTCATCTATTACTTTGTCACCATCGTGATGTATTACAAACTTACCATTATTAGGATTTGGGATGATTACCGCCTTTCTATTATCCGTTGTAGGTCTGCTAAAGATATATCTTTTTTCTACATCTATTTGTTCTTCGCAGACTAAGTCATATAATCTGTAATCTTCAGTTGTGTAGTTAGCTGCTATAGCTCTCATCAGATGGACGCCTCTGCCATATTCTTTAGTACATTTTTTAGCATAGTAGACTATCTCTTGTATTTCTGACTCTGTTAGTACGTTGCGTTTACTAAGGTACTTATAGGCTTTCATTTCTATCATACTGATACTGTCGAGACATTCTAATATCTCTATAGAATCTATTTCGGTCCATAATGCATCTTCTTCTGACCTCTGTGATTCTATGAGGTTTTGTAGAATTCTCAACTCTCTTATATAGAGAGACCTGAGTCTATCTTTTTCTTCTTGTGTCTGACCTTCTCCAGAGGCATCATACTCTATCCACTGTTGTAGTAACCAGTAGGTTAATGTAGATTGTATCTGTATTTCATTTCTTATCTTATCTGTGCCAGTAATTGCATTTTCCACAAGTGTATCCATCTGCAGCAATAATTTTATACCGCAGAGATGAGTTGTGTCTAAGTAATCGGTAAGGCATTTTGGCATTGGATGGTTTTCATAATATGCAGTTCTGGCTGCTAATCTGAATAGATTAATCATTCTCATAATCCCAATACTTCTCCTATCGGCATCTTGTAGATGGTTATCTAGCAATGCTAAGAATTGGCAGACTCGTGTACTGTCATGTATAAATAACTCATAAGCACCTGGTGTGCCATCACATCTAGCAGCACTCCCTTCTTGATCGACAAACCATTCTCGTGGAAAAATTTTGTCTTCTGGTGGCAAATAACATGGATTATCAATTGGGTCTACAAAAAATGTAGAGGTCAACAATTCTGCATTAGACAAAATTGCCTGCACTCCATCTCCATTAAAACAATTGCCTTGGTGACTTGGATCATCTATTGTCGACTCGGTGATGAGATCTCTATATCCATCCAAAGAATTAGAAGAGAAAACTGTGTTATCTGAGGCTTCTTGTATCGATACGGCGATAGCACCTCTACTACCTCTGTTAGCTGTAATGTCGTTACAAAGTATGCTTGTACTAGGTGATTGTGATATTGTGATACCTGGAGATGCATCACTTGTAATAAAATTATTGCTAATCTCACCAGATGCACCATCTAAATCTATTGCAGGATAATTAAATGTCTGAGAACTAAATGGACCACTGTTAAAAGTTACACTACCCCCTGCTTCTATATCATTATAATAAGCATTGATAGTCTTATTTCCAGTCCCTTGAATACCAGTTCCTTGACCATTTCGTGTTAATATATTATTTAGAAAATCACTTGTTGAGAAGGAAGACTTAACGACAGAAGGTTGAATGCTGCTGAATCTATAAGAACCTGATGATTCTAATACATTTTCTTCAACACTATACGTGCCGAAATTGAGAATTAGTGTTTCATTTAGTGTATTGATTTCATTTCCAATGATTTTGGAAGTTTCTGCCTTTTCTAATTCTAATCCAACATCACAATTGTCAATATTGTTTCCAATGAAGTCCAAGACACTACCTATACCTTCTACAGCTCTTTTAGAATTAGAAAATTGAGAATCCGTGATCATAATGATTGATTCTCCTGTACCAAAGTTAGTGCTTATTAAGTTTTCACTATAATTTGTTACTAAGGAGCCATTAATGCAAACCGTTGAAGTTTTTGAATAAGTAATACCTTGAGCACTTTCATATCCATCCACTAATGTATTATCTAATAGATATAATTCTGCACCACTTCTAACATGAAAAGGTCCATTTAGAAAGTCTTCGCAAGGTACAAACGTACACCCACTTGAAGTCATTCTATCTATTACATCAAATCCATCTGACATATAAAAATTACAATTACTAAATGTTATATCGACATCTACTTCAACATTTCCTCCAACCCAAAAATCTAAAGACTCAACTGTATATATTGTAACTCCATTATTATTAGTTGCGGAAGTATGAGGAATTCTATTTTCTATCCACCATAAGAGGCTAATTTGATTTTGATCTCCTAATCTATGGTCGACCGTAGTGCCACATACCATTAATGGCGGAGGGCTACAATCCACATACTCTACTTCTATGTCATCACTTCCAGTACACCCTGTGCTCTCTTCTGTGACAGTGATCGCATAAGTATAAGTCCCAGGTGTAGCTTCAGAAAAATCTCTCTGAGTTGTATTAGTCACACCATCATGCCATATGCTTGTGTATCCTGATGTCGGCCAACCAGGTATATATACAGTCACATCATCGAAGAATGCACAGTGTTCCTCATCAGGAGAATCTGATAACGTAAAGGAGAGATCATTATCAAAACAATTTGATATGTCTACATCAATAGGTGTCACATCACAATACTCTTCATCAGATGATGGGGGACAATTCTGCACAATTCGATGGGGGAAGCAATTATAGAAACTGAAATCTATAACGTCTGTCGTCATCTTGAATTGTCCACTTCTACTTGGCTCAGAAGAAATGATGCTTACTGAGTTTTCTTCTACATCTGTCCATCCTAATTGTGGGTCTTCATATTGAATATCGTATGTACAGTATCTACTATATTGAATTTGTTGGATATCACATCCAGCTGTAATATGCGATGGAGATCCATAGCTGTCAGGATCCATATCCATAGATATATTATCTAAGAATACAAAATCCTCGTCATAACCATCTCCAGGATTGATATTAAATGAAATGTAAATGATATTGATATCATTTTCGCTTAGATTATTAAGTGTGACTGTTTCCGAGAAGAATCTTAACGGCGTCTCACAAATATCAGAATTCATCAAATCTGTTATAGGGTTGTTGCCATTATAAATACCTCCATTACTTGAATCTAAAAATGTACCAAAACAGTATGTAGGATCATTTAATAAGTTTGAATTACATATTTGTGGAAGTATAGGACTTATCTGATTAGAGCCTTGAACAATTACCAGATCAGCCCTATTACGGAGCGTCGATGCATAACTAATAGTGAGCTGAAGCCTGCCAGTATTACATGGCAACGGATCACTTAATTGGAAGGCTATACCTTCCTTAATAGTTACATTGCCTGAGGTTTCATTATTGGTACCTTGTAATCCAATAAAACGATTGCATATTCCATCTACTGTCGCATGACAGATGTCAGGTGTATTACCTGGAGGTCCAGTCCATCCAGTCCTTATCGCATTATACCAAGTACCCTCTGACTGTCCGACAAAGTCTTGATCAAAATTAACATCACCTCCTATTAGGATATTACATTCATCATCTAAATCATTGACCCATATGGTTCCTTCACAGCTGCAAGAAATATCGGGATCCCCATAGTTGTCGTCTGTAACTATATCATCTACAGTCATAGGGTTATTATCATTACATGGTGTTCCATGAGCAGCAGGAAGGTTAGGATTGTTAGGTGCACATTCATCAATATCATCATTACAATAACCGTCAAAGTCATCATCATTGTCTTCCTCACACGGTGGCTCATAGCATAGTTCATTGTCACAAAGGTTGGTTAAGATATTCGCAGCTACCTCCCTATGGAAAGGAGAAGAATAATCTATAGTGTTTCCTGTTGAACCAGAATCCCAACATCTACTCATTATAGTAGGGGAATAGACTTCTATTTCCATAGTTAAAGGATCATCGGCAAAAGTACACGGACCTATTCGGTCTGCTGCAAATTCACATGGTGAACCCCCTTGTATAGAATATAGCATACTTGTTCCATCAGGATACCACCTGTCCTCATGAGTGTGACGTCCCCCAAGAGTATGCCCTATCTCGTGTGCAATGAGTGCTGTTCCATAGCTAAATATATCTATATTAAAATCTATATTATTAGCAGTCCTTAAAAAACTCAGGGAATGAGGGCTACCAACTGTTGGCTCTTCTCCATTCATGCAGATTGCGGCATCTGTATTAGATAAATTTACACTGGCTATGCCACCGTCGTCGACAGTGCCTTTGCTTATAAGGTGAGCTACATCTCCATTAAATGTTGGTCTTAATCTTACAAATTCGTTTATTCTGTCATTTAGACTTCCATTAGGATAAGGGTCTGGTGTATCCCAAATAAATAATCCAGACATAATCATGTTAACTCCTCCTGGTAGTGGGTTATTCGGTCCATCATTATTAGATACATTAGTTATATTATTATAAATATTGTGTATTACAGCATGAGTAGAAGTCATAAAATTTATACAGTTTTGGATATTTCCTTCATCTAAGAATGCAATATAATCCATCTCGTAATAAACATGTACTGTAGTACTACCTGAACAATCAAAAGCACAGGGTTGATTACAGTTACCATTACTTTTATGATTACTAAAATTTTCATTTGTAGGTTCATTTTTTACAGTAGAGCATACATAATTATTACTTTCAGTATTCTGTTTTATTTGCTGCAGAATAACTTGATTTTCCTTTCCAGTGTTAGGTGATATACTATGTGTAATTCCATTTTCATTCTGTAGGAGACCTGTTATGTAATTTTGAAAAACAGTAAATACTACAAAAGACTTTTTATCACCTTCTATTCTTCCTACAAATGTTTTTCCAGAATCTGTTAGAAAACTTAAACCTGAGGATGTCTGCACCTTTAGTCCTGAAGCAGGAATAATATCTGATTTATCTAAATTTAACTTGTATGACTTATTCTTTGCTGTATTTACAGGTAGATCAATAGAAATATGTTCATACAAAACTAATGATCGAAGTAGATCAGGGTTTAATTCTAAAACTATATTGTTTTCAGAATTTACTGATGTTTTTTCGTTGCTTAAAGTATTAAATAGTTTTATTGGCTCATAATCTTAAGCATGAAGGTTGAAACTAAGAAATAAGAAAACTGAAATGAAGATTAGTAAATAATATTTCATGAATAACGATTTTAGGATGGACGAATACCCTAATATCTCTTAAAGCAATTAATAGTTAGTCTTTTACTCCATGGTAATTTTTAGAATGTTAATTCTTGTATATAAGTTATACCGTATATGATAATACCGTTGATGGTAAAATATCAACCACTTATAATTAAAACACCTGATTATTTTACAATCTTTTACCGTTCGTCATTTTTTTATTAATAACTCAATCATCATTTGTAATTTAGACTTATTCGAATCCCCGTTGAGATTTGATTGATAGAATATAAAAATCTGTAATGAGTGAACTACAATTAGAAAACCCGCATGTAAGAAAACTGAAAGGTTATGCCTTTGACCCTTCATTATCTTTACAACTTGATACATTTTCAATAAATGAAATTATATATAATGTAAAATGGGAAGAATTAGGTGCTGGTCCTACTGGAGAATATGTTGAAGTAATTGACTATGACCCAACTGTCCAAAAAGATAACTCATATAATGCTGAATCAGGTGTATTCTATAAAGCCGTTGATTTAGAAAATAAATCAATTCTTGCAAATAGTGGATTAGAACCAAGTGATAGTAACCCGCAATTTCATCAACAAATGGTGTATGCGGTTGCAATGACTACGATCAGCAATTTTGAAAAAGCATTAGGTCGTAAAATCATTTGGAGTCCAAGGAAACTGATAAGAGAATCTATGAATAATCGCAAGAAACCTTTAAATGGTATGAATACTATACTTGGATTCGCAGAAGATTATAAGTACATAGTCTCCTGCGATAAAATTTGATGATTAGTCTATTTCAACTCTTCCTTAAGATACTTAGCCGTATGGCTTTTCTTCACCTTGATAAGATCCTCAGGCACCCCTTCGAATACAACTTGCCCGCCACCTGTACCACCCTCTGGTCCGATGTCTACGATATAATCTGCTACTTTGATCACATCCATATTATGCTCTATCACTACGATTGTATTGCCTTTGTCTACTAGCTTATTGAGCACCTTGAGTAGGTGCTTGATATCTTCGAAGTGTAATCCTGTCGTGGGCTCATCTAATATATATATTGTGTTACCCGTATCTCTTTTAGATAACTCCTCAGCCAATTTGACTCTCTGAGCCTCTCCTCCTGATAGGCTGGTTGCTTGCTGACCTAATGTGATATAACTAAGCCCTACATCTTGTAAGGTTTTTAGTTTTCTATAGATCTTAGGTATAGGCTTAAAGAATTCCGCAGCTTCATCGACATTCATCTCTAATATATCCGCAATCGATTTTCCTTTATACATAATTTCCAGAGTCTCTCTCTGATATCGCTTACCGAGGCACTCCTCGCATTCTACATAGACATCAGGTAAGAAATTCATTTCTATAAGTTTCATACCGCCACCTTCGCATGTTCCGCAGCGTCCTTCTTTTACATTAAAAGAAAAACGACCTGGCTTGTATCCTCTAATTTTAGATTCTGGAAGATCAGAAAATATCTTTCTTATATCTGTGAATACGCCGATGTAAGTCGCCGGATTAGACCGCGGTGTCCGACCAATCGGACTCTGATCTATCTCTATGACTTTATCTACATGCTCTAATCCTTTGATGGACTTATAAGCGAGTGGTCTCTTGATACTTTTATAGAAATGCTGTCTTAGGATGTGGTACAATGTCTCATTAATCAATGTAGACTTACCACTTCCAGAGACCCCTGTTACACATGTAAATGTCCCCAAAGGAATCGTTAGATTGACATCCTGCAGATTATGACCTGATGCTTTTTTTAGGACCAGCTTCTTTCCGTTTCCTTTTCTACGCTCTGCAGGGACTTCTATATTTCTGGATTTATTGAGGTAGGATGCCGTGATACCTTTAGCTTTCGCAAATGTCGAAGGGACGCCCTGATCTACAATCTCACCACCGAGCTTACCAGCGCCAGGACCTAAATCGATCAGATAATCAGAGGCTAACATAATATCTTTATCATGCTCCACCACAACTACCGTATTGCCTATCTCCGCCAGATTTTTCAGTGCATTAATTAGTCTCTGGTTGTCTCTCTGATGTAGGCCGATGCTCGGCTCATCCATAATGTACGTAATACCCGTCAGCTGTGATCCTATCTGTGTGGCTAGCCGAGTTCGCTGTGACTCGCCACCTGACAGACTTCTTGTCGGTCTATTAAGACTCAGATAATTAAGCCCTACATCCAGTAAGAATTGTAATCGCATTCTGATTTCCTTAAGGATATCTTTAGCAATCGTATTCTGCTTCTTATCCAGATGCTTCTCTATGCCGCTAAACCATTCTGACAAGACATCCAAATCCATCCTCGCCAATGTCCCAATATGCTTCTCTCCCAACTTAAAATGAAGTGACTCTTGCTTCAATCGATTGCCCTCACAAGTCGGACATTCTACAATAATCATAAAGTCCTCAGCCCACCGTCTGATCTTCTCAGAACTCGAGGATTCTCCCCATCGCTTCAGCATATTAATCAGTCCCTCATGTGCTAAGTTATAGACAAAGTCATGAGCACTGTACTTAAGCTTAGTATCATAGACATCATCACCTCCGTGCAATATAACATCTAATGCTTCCTTAGGGATATCTTTGACTGACGTTGAGAATGTAAACTTATATTTCTTAGCGATCTGTCGGAGTTGCTTGAATGTATAGTTGTCCCTAACTTCTCCAAATGCTGCAATTCCCACTTTATTGATACTCTTAGTATTATCGGGGATCAGCTTTTTCATATCCACCTCATGTGTATCGCCGAGACCTCTACAAGTCGGACATGTTCCATACGGCGAATTAAAGGAGAATGTATTAGGCGATGGTTCCTCATATGAGATACCTGTATCTGGACACATCAGTCTCTTACTGAAGGTCCTGACTACATTCTTGTCATTATCTAATATCTGTATGAAGTCATTACTTTGCTTAAATGCAATCTTAAGAGAATCTGCTAATCGATCTCGCTTATCTTTAGTAATCTTAATGCGATCTATGACGATCTCTATATCATGGACTTTGTATCTATCTACTTGCAATCCAGGCTTAAGTTCCAATACTTCTCCATCTACTCTTACCTTCGTATATCCTTTCTTACGAGTCTGCTCGAATAGATCTCTGTAGTGACCTTTTCTAGCTCTGATCACAGGCGCCAAGATAGAGATCTTCTTATTGTTATAACTCTTAAGAATCGTATCTATGATCTGTACCTCGGAGTACTGCACCATTTTCTTACCTGTCTCATAACTGTAAGCTTCTCCGATACGAGCATATAGCAATCTTAGAAAATCATAGATCTCAGTAGTTGTACCTACGGTACTTCGTGGATTCCAAGCTGTCGTTTTTTGCTCAATAGATATAACTGGACTAAGACCATTAATCTTCTCTACATCTGGCCTCTCCATCTTCCCTAAGAACTGACGAGCATAGGAAGAGAATGTCTCCATATATCTCCGCTGCCCTTCTGCATATAAGGTATCAAATGCCAACGACGACTTACCGCTACCACTCAGTCCCGTGATAACCACGAGCTGGTTTTTGGGGATATTAATATCTATGTCCTTCAAATTATTTTCTCTGGCTCCGTATATCTCTATGTATTCGTCTTTGATGATGGCTCTTAGTTGATGAATGTGTAAAAACTTACGAATATAATATATGTGTGACTATTATGATATAATGATAACAAATGGTGGGGATAATGTTTTAGAGTTTTGACCAATTTTGTAATTTATGCTAATTTGGAATTGTACTTTTCTCTTATAACGAAAGAATCTATTGAAGAACGAATTTCTATATACTGAATTCATAAGGAGCGTCACTCTGATTTTCTTCGTTCCTGAACCTCTAATAGGTGGTAACCAAAAACACTATGGGTTCGAGGCATCTCTCTCACAAAGAGTATGGAAGATAGAATTATTTGCAGATGTTTTTATCGGAATCAACAAAATTGATTACCAAGGAACTGGACTTTTAGACCCAAAAGTGGTTTTCCGTTCTCACATGAAGCTACAGCTTGGAATTGGTATTACTTTTGGTATGAAATGACACCATACGCTATAGCGTATGGTACGCTATTGTGTATTATATCTATAAGACGTATATTTGTACCATACATAAGTAAGTATTATGATACAAGTAGGTAGGCCAGTCGATGGAATGCAATTTATCGGAAGAGAGAAGGAGATACAGGAGATCATAACCTATCTTAAGATGGGACAGAGTATCGTTGTTATCGCTCCACGCAGATTTGGCAAGACATCACTTGTCTTGGAGGTCTTACGTAGGATGAAAAAAGAGAAGCATTACACGGGATTTATAGATGTCTTTGAGCAGATAGATCTTAATCAATTTTCTAAGTCTATCATTGCAGAGGTCTTAGATAATCATGGTCTGAAAAAGAGTTATCAGGCAACCAAGGGAAGTATCATTGCATTGATCAAAAATGTGAAACTTAAAGCCGTTGTTGATGACTTTGAGATATTATTGGGATTAGAAGATCCTGAGGTAAAGGCGATAGATCAGATAGCAAGTGCTGTAGACTTTATAGAAGAATTTGGTAGTCAAGCGGATAAGACCATCACATTTGCGATGGATGAGTATGGCGATATCTTAAAATTTGATAAAGCCACTGCCATTATCAAAATGATGAGAGCTAAGATCCAACAGCAAAAGCATACGACTTATCTATTCTCAGGGAGTTACGAGTCCGTAATGGATAGCTTATTCGTCGATAGTAAGAGTCCATTCTATCGATTAGCGAGAAAGATAGAGTTACGCTATCTTGAGTTTAGTGATGTGAAAAAATATATGATTAAGATGCTCAAAAAGTATCAGGTGGATTATGATGTAAAGCTCATAGAAGACACCATAGATTTTCTAAAAGCACATCCCTACTACTGCCAACTGGCACTACAGCAGATGTTCCTATATCATACCACAAAGCACAAAGCACCATCATTCCAAGATCTACTAGAATTAATCATCAATTCTGACAGGAGTTATCTGGAAAAAATATGGGAAGATATATCTAGTAACAAAGAGATGGCTTATGTACTCAAGCATCTCAGTACTCACTCCAGCGGGATATATACCATGGCGAATAAGGAAAACATAAATGCAAGTCGTGCCATCAAAAAATTAGAAGGTAAGGGGATACTCTACAAGGAAAACGAAATTTATCACTTCTATGATCCCGTTTTCCAACAATGGATTGCGGATACGATTAAGTAGAAGCCACCTGTGTTTCCACACCGTCTTTATTGGCTCGTTGTGACTTAGCTTATAGGAAAATGATGAGTTATTCAGAAGTAAGAAGTTATAATCCCAGAGGGATTGCTTTATGTTTAGCCCTGCAAGAATTGCAGGATTTGGATATAAAGTCTGAGGGAATTTGGCTTGATTTTTACAAAAATCAAGAAAAATCGGATTGGCATGTGCCCCCATTATAGGCTGTCTTTGACCAAGTACTGAGTAATGGATTTAATTTATAATAGGCAATAAACTGAGTGTAAGTGAATTAGGATACTTCTGAACATCTCTCATAAGTTATCGTGAAGACTTTCAAAAGAAAAGATTATTATCCACCTATATAAATCAAAAGGAATATTCTTACAGAACCACCACCCTTTCATTTATAATAACATAACCATCTGCATCTGTAGCAACAATAACGAATACACCTAACCCTATTGCTCCTAAATTTAGGTAAGCAGAATTTTCTTCTAATACGATGCTGGTATCATAGACTAATTTGCCATCCATTTGGTAGACCTTAAGATCGAGATTTTCGGATAAGCTGTAGGAGATTGTCACACCACATTGGGTTGGATTAGGATATAGATTATATTGGTCAGAGGAGACATTCGTAGCTTCTTTTGCAAAATATGCACTGGCATAATTAAAGGCAGCGACTCCTATTTTTTTGCCGATTAGTCTTCCAGGAATATCGTCGGCTGGTGGATGTATCCCACCCCAGATTCTAGACAAGCTACACTGATCTGAGGCATCACGGTATGTCGCCCACTGAAGTGTGATGTCATCTGATGGACCTTCTTCAAAAACTAAAAACTCATTCTTAGGACAAAAAAATTCTCCCATACCTCCAGGGAAAAATGCATCTCCCGTCAGAGCAGTCAAGACCTCTGCAGCGGCACGACTAAAAGTAGAATGCCCAGAAACATATCCTGCGAATGGAGGCGTTACAAAAGTAGGCCTCTGATAGGGCCACCAATCATCCGCTAATATCCATCCTACGCCAGACACTTGAGTTTCAGGATTGCCGATGTAACGGGGACCCCTCCAGGCTTTTATTTTTATTTTGTCTATATCTTCAGGACGGAAATTATCTCTGAGAAGGTCGATCGATTCTACAAGTTCTATATACCCAGGTATAAGTGGCAATCCTTCAGGATTATATGACGGAAGATTGGGATCACTGGCTTGTCCTCTTTCTCCCATGCCTCTAATAGCTGATACAGGTCTTATGTAATCATACCATCCCTTGATGCTCCATGCCGCAATAGCCGCATCATGCATCGCTCCTCCTAAAATAAAATATGATTTTACATCCCACTCTAAGGGATCCAGCTCATCACCTTGCCCTAAGAATCTTCTCTCAAATTGTGGGTGATCCATCACTTCATTCATGATGGTAAACCAATGCCCTGGAGGCGTCTCCGAGTCAGGTCCATCAGCCCAAAATTCTGCTAAGACACGAGCGTAGTCACTTCGCTTAACTAAATTAAGCTCATACCCAGAATCCGTCACTGGATTCCTATCATGACCTTCTCCTTTGTCTCCACCTTCATAGTAATTATAGAACTGATCATAGTCAGCAAACTCAGAAGGAAAGTCTGAAATATTACCAATGGAGCCTGGAGAAATGTCCCACATTGTCGTATCGGAAGGGTCCAGATGTGATGACCACAGTGAGACCATACTGAATCCCCACTTGTATAAATTATCTAAGCCTGTCAATCCACCATCTTCTATATTTGGTGGCTTACCAGGATCATGATATACATTATATGGATCTCCTGATATGACAGGAGAAGGTCGAGCGCTAAAGTATGTCCGAGCACTATCTACATCCATAGAAAATGGCAGTACGTTGCCCCATTCTGCACTTAGAAACTCAGGACTATCTTGCCCTATAGGATTGCCTGCCTGATCTATGAATTGTAAGAACTCAATAGGCTGCCACCTATTCAAGTCCAAAATATTAGTCGATGCACCTGATTGTTCGATTAATAATGGATCATTGTAAGGTAGGTAATACTGATTTACATAATCATTTTCTTCATTGGAACCATCCATTAGTCCGTACTCAATAATCTGGGAAGCAATATAATTGCCTAATTCTGCTGCACCACATTGATAGGATGAAGAAGTAAGACCTGTACTATATCCTAACTCATTCATTAGATCATCTATCTCACTTTCTATTATATCATATGCAGGTGCATTCTGAAACCTATGCTTTATAAGTCGATAGGCTGCATAACTGATAGCTTTCTCACGAGCTGCCATAATATCATCAGGCATATGAGTAAGCTTGAAAGGAATATAAAAGTCATGATTCTCTTTAGCGAGAAAGTAAGTATCTGCTACATTATCGTATGCTGCCCATGCATCATACATGGCGGCTGATATATGAAATAAATTTCTAGCATGTACAGTAGGTCTGGCAAAATCATTTCGTATAGATAGAAGCAATTTTTCGTTCCATTGTCTCGCAACGGAATGTTGTGCTCCACCTGCTGTAACTATGGAAATTAAAAGAAATAATGAAGCCAAAAGTCTAAATCTCATAAATTCTTGTTCATCTAATAGAATTGTTAAAGATATGAAAGGTCTCTTACAAGTTCCAGCATATATACATAGCTAATGAGTTAATAAAACTATAAATAAAGGGTCAACTAAAATCACTGAAAAAGGTGATGTATCGACCTTTGTAATTAGAGAACTTGGGATCAAAAAAAATTATTAAAGAAATGAGACAGATACTCTATAGCATATTATTGGTTATCAGTTTATGCCACGTAGCCAATTCTCAGGAAGAATTAGACCTAAATCAAATCATTGCAGAACAAGGTGATCTTGCTTTAACAATGGACGATATTTTAGTTGTGCTCATGTCTCAGCAACAGTTAGGTTTAATTTCATTAGATCCATCTGAGGAAGAAATTCAAACTATTGCGCTTAATACAACTGTACAATTTCAAGCTAATCCTAAACTATGTATGGAAAGCATAGAGGTTCTTAGAACCCAATTTAATTATCACGGTCCAGAGGAAGAAGCTACAGTTAATATAGCGCCTCAAGCACAGCAACATCAAGCCAATTCTACCCAGAAAGAAGTAGAAAAGCAAATGTCAAAGTTTATAAATACATATTATCCTCAAGCTAAATTGGATTTTAACTCAAGCCAAGTTGCCCAACTCAAAGGAACATTAGCGGGTTCCCTTTTATTTAACCAAGATTCAGATACATATATCAGTGGATCTTTCGGTTCGACGACTGTAACGGTTACAGAGATGCACCTCTGTCCTGATGGCAGCATGGCTCAGATTATTTCTTCGAGAATGGGTGGCGGATCGGAGCACGGTTCTTTTGATACGGGTGACGACGTGCCACTGATCGAGAAAGGCTTCTGGTCTATTGGATTACTTAATGGACAATCGGCATTTATGGTTACTGTGGATGGAGTTACTGGAGGATTTCCTATTGTCAATGAAGGACAAACTATTATCATGGATGGGAAGCGTTGGAACATCGGAATAAGACAAGCTGTTTGCTATTAAAAATAATGCTTCGAATCAAGGTTCCTTGACTCGTAATAATTAAGCTTAAAAAGCTGCGGAATCTATATTCTACTAAATCCAAATAATTTCAATACTTTGGTCTACTGCTGTTACATTTCCTTGTACAGTATAGAAAGACGAAATAGATGGACATAACCCCAAAGAAAGGTTTTAAAGGAATCATAGAAAACTGGCAAAGCGATCTACTTGCAGCGATAAGTGTTGCATTAATTGCTCTACCATTGTCATTAGGTATTGCACTTGCTGCAGGTGCACCTGCAATGTCAGGAATACTATCTGCTATAGTAGGTGGAGTGGTTACGACGCTATATAGAGGTGGTCACATATCTGTCAATGGTCCTGCTAAAGGCGTCATAGCCGTTATACTTTTAGGCATAGCATTAATGGATGATGGTTCTGGACAAGCATTTAATTATGTCTTAGCAGCAGTTGTCGTTTCAGGAGGAATACAAGTGATCTTAGGTTTATTAAAACTCGGTCGACTTGCGGATATTTTTCATTCTTCCGTCATACACGGCATCTTAGCTGCTATAGGAATCATCATATTTGCTAAGCAAATACATGTAGCATTAGGCACACATTCCGATAGCCCTAATATTATTCAGAATCTAATCGATGCTGTTCGCCAGTTGCCTGAGGCTAATCCATTTGTAGTGATCATCGCATTAGTCGGTCTGATCATATTATTGTTTTCTTCTAAGATCAATTATAGATTTTTTCACATTCTACCAACACCGATGTGGGTTATTGCTTTGTCAATACCTTTTGTCTACATATTCAATTTCTTCGACACACACACGCTATCCTTTTTTGGGAAAGCTTACGAGGTAGGTCCACATCTATTATTAGATATCCCTGATAATATAATGGAATCTATTATGCATCCTAACTTTAGCAAGATAGATACCATAGAGTTCTGGACCACAGTCGTTTCTATACTGATGATCACGAGTATAGAGTCCCTTGCCATTGCTAAGGCCATAGATAAGATAGATCCATACAAGCGTAAGACAGATCTAAACAAAGACCTAACTGGAATCGGACTGAGCACAATGGTAGCAGGTCTTATAGGAGGGCTGCCGATAATTGCAGTAATTATAAGAAGTACTGTCAATGTGCATAATGGCGCTAAGACGAAATGGTCTAATATGTACCAGGGACTTCTATTGTTATTATTTATAGTTGTCCTGAGTCCGATTATGCAACGGGTTCCATTGTGTGCATTTGCAATTTTGCTAGTATACACTGGATTTAAACTTGCGGCGCCGGCAGTATTTAAGCAAGTCTTCAGTCATGGAATAGAGCAATTGATATTCTTTGTTGCGACGATGGTTCTAACACTCTATACCAATCTGCTGGTGGGTTTATTTGGCGGATTATTATTAGCGATGGTCAGTCATATGCTTCTTGCTAGAGTTTCTATACCACGTTATTTCAAAATGATTTTTCATTCCGGCTCTAATTTGGTTATGAAACCTGATGGCAGTTATGATCTAAAAATTAGAGGAATCGCTAATTTCTTAGCACTTTTAAAAATCAACAAATTAGTTGCTCAAATACCTGCTGGTGCTAATGCAGCAATAGATTTATCTGAAACCCGATTAGTCGGAACTACTGTTCTGGAAGATCTGTATGATTTCCAAATTATACATCAAAACACTGGTGGAAAAATCGAAATCAAAGGATTAGAGAATCACATATCTTCTACAAATAACAAATTAGCTACCAAGATCAAAACAGACTTCGTAGAGCCTCTCAATAGAAGACAGAACTTACTTAAGGAAATGGCAGAAGGATATGGTTGGGATTTCCAAGTCGAGCCAGTGGAAGACTTAGAGTACTTTAAGTCGTTTGACTTCTTCAAAACTCGACCGATAGAGGCAGAGACTAATTGCATTTCTGACCAAGATAAAGATATGCACATGAAGCTGATAGATATCACTGTTGAAGAAGGTGCAGATATTTTTCCGGATGAACATAAGACGACAGTCGGATTGCTTAAGTTGCCTTTCTCTATTCCAAAATTCACCATTCAAAAAAAGGATTTCTTAGACAAGGTCCTACCTATCGCCGAGTATAAGAATATTGATTTCTTACTATATAATGATTCTCCTAAGAACTATATCGTCAAGGTAGAAAACATAGAAGCAATGGATACATTCTTAACTGAAAAACTGAAAGTGCTAATCGAAATAAGTGGCTTACATCATCTCGAAAGTAATGGAGAGGCAATCTTGATTTTCAGTAAAAACTTTGCCTTAGCGCAAGTAAAGGACTATATAAACATGATCCAATTTGTAGAAAATTTTAAAACAATTACAAAGGAGTAGCGACTTTGAACATGAGTACTTTTCTATGCTTCATTACACAATCAGCTACTTATGAAAACAAATCCTATGATCGTTAAATTGAATTCTACTTCATTCAAACAACTTATATCAATTCTACTGATTAGCGCAATAGCTACTTTCGGCAATACTCAAGAAAACAATGCTGATGTAAAAGAAATAGTAGATACTGAGGCTAAAGTCATAAAATATCAAAATAACCTGACCGATACATACGCTGACAAAGACAATTCTATTCTATCAGAAGAGGATAGACTTAAGTTCGTAGCAGCGGGCGGACACCAATTCTTTACCTATGATCCTACCTACAGAGTGATAGCTGATCTAACTATATATCCTAAACCCGACAAAGTAGCAATGAAAACGAGCACTACTCGTATTGCCAACTACAATACTTATGGAAAAGCAACATTTAGAATAAATGGAAAAGAGTTCCAACTAATAATCTATCAGGATGCCAATGCCTTTTCTAGTAAACTTTACAAGGATCATCTATTTATCCCATATACAGATCTGACGTCAGGCAATGAAACTTATGGAGGTGGTAGATATTTAGACCTTATGATACCAAAAGATAAAACGAAAATTATTATTGATTTCAACAAATCATACCAACCGTATTGTGCATATACGGATGGATATTCATGTCCGATCCCTCCTCCAGAAAACTTTATCGATCACAGAATAGAAGCAGGCATAAAGCACTTAGACGTCAGACAACTGATGACTTCCGAGGAACTTCTATCCAAGAGTATTACCTATCATGATCCTGAAAACAATTGGAATAAGTTAGATGCTACTTTTGAATTCAAAACTGTAATGGCTGATCAATCAGAACGAAAAAGAACAGTCAGAATAAATAATAAAAAGAGTGAATTTATCTTTGAAAGCAACTACGAAGAAGGTCGTCTTGAGTATAAGGTAAAAAAAGGTCAAGGTGTAGCCATGTGGAATGGAAAAACAATTATTCCAAAAGAAGAAGCAGAAAAATATCGTATATCTGATGATAGAGCTGTGATGTATCGCTACTATTACACCTACCTATACGGTATGCCTATGAAGCTTAGGGACCCTGGAACTCGGATAGATTCTAATGTAGAAAAAGTGGAATTTTTTGGTAATACTTATAATCGAATCAAAGTAACTTATGATCCTGAGGCAGGAACTGATACTTGGTATTTTTATTTTGATACAGAATCACATGCATTACAAGCCTATCAGTTCTATAAGGATGAAACTAAAAATGATGGAGAATATATACTCTTTGAAGAGACCAAAATTATCGACAAAGTGAAGATCCCAAGTATCAGACATTGGTATTATAATAAAGATCAGAAGTTCTTAGCGACTGATATATTAGAGTGATGAGTAATTGTTAGTCGGATGCCATAGACAAGCCACAGACAAAATCTACTACCGTCACAATCTTAGGTACGGCCTGATTAGCCATATCGATCACCTCTTCTAATGTTGTAGGTGTAATCTCTTCTGGCGGATAACAAATATTAGTGGTAACAGAAAGTACTGCGACCTCCATACCACTATGATTAGCGACGATGACTTCAGGGACTGTGGACATCCCTACGGCATCACCACCTATGATATGAAGATAATTGTACTCAGCTGGCGTCTCTAATGATGGCCCTGGGAATCCTACGTACACACCCTCATTAAGTAGTAGATTTGGAATAGATTTAATAATATCTCTTAATCTCTTACTGTAGGCATCTGACATATCAGGAAATCGAATTCCTAATCGATCATCGTTAGGACCTCGCAATGGATTATCAGGGAATAGATTGATATGATCCTTCACAAGCATAATGTCTCCTGCTTTATAATAGGGATTGAGTCCTCCAGAGGCATTAGTCATAAGAATCATAGTGATTCCTAACTGCTGTAATATTCTTATCGGAAATGTGACTTCATGTAGAGAGAAGCCTTCGTAATAATGCAATCTACCTTTTATAATATAAAAGTACTTTTCCTCTTTTTTCACCAGTATCAGCTCACCCTTGTGGAATGTAGGAACATTAAGATACGGTATATCGCTAAATGGAATACTGTCTATTATCGTGTAATAACTCACGATGTCATCTAACCCTGACCCAGTCACTAAAGCCATACATCCTGACTGTTGGAATCTATTCTGGACATATGCTGCAGCCTCCTTTGCTTCTTTGTACATATTGTATTATAGTTATATATGTTATTTGACCTATATACAAAGTTGTAAGATCAGCATAATTTGCTTACTTTTGTAGAGTAATAGGAGGAAGAGGGAACAAAAGTTCCCTCTTTTTTCTTTTAGGATGTATTTGATAATAAGTATTAACCAAGATGTCAGATAATCTCGTAGAAAAAATTAACTCTATTGCAGAGGATCGGTTTAAAGAATCCGACCTCAATCACTGTTTTATCGTAGATGTAATTATCAGTAATCAGAAGATAGAAGTCTACATAGATGGTGATAAAGGTGTCAAGTTCCAAGATTGTCAGAGACTAAGTAGAGCAATAGAAGCCTATCTCGATGAGTCTCAGGCAGTAGGAGAAAAGTATACATTAAATGTATCTTCTCCAGGAATAGGCAGACCACTAAAATATAAAAGACAGTATCCACAGAACATTGGGAGGAAGATGGAAGTACAACTCAAAGAAGATAATGTACTCATCACTGGAGAACTTAAGGTTGTATCAGATAATAATATCACGATACATGTCCCTAAAACGAAGAAGGAGGATGCTAAAGAGCATGTCATTAACTATGAAAATATAAGTCATTCTAAAGTTCTAGTATCATTTTAAAAAAGTAAAAAGATGAGAGAAAATGAATCTTGTTGAATCATTTGCGGAATTTAAAGCCGGAAAGAATATCGATAGACCAACGATGGTCAGAGTTCTGGAGGATGTATTCCGTACACTTATAAAGAAAAAATATGGGTCAGATGATAATTTTGATATTATCGTCAATACTCAGAATGGTGACCTCGAAATGTGGAGAGTCCGAGAGATCGTTCCAGATGGTGAAGTAACAGATGAGATGAGTCAGATATCATTTTCTGAAGCTATCTCTACAGATGAAGATTATGAGATCGGTGAGGAATGTTATGAGCAATTAGGCTTGGAAGACTTTGGTCGTCGAGCTATATTAGCTGCAAGACAGACACTTATCTCTCGTATTATGGAGCTGGAGAAAGATGAGGTATTTAAGAGATACTCTGATAGAGTCGGTGAGATTGTATTAGGAGAAGTCGCTCAGGTACTAAAAAGAGAGATCCTTGTACTGGATGATGCCACTGGAAGTGAGTTAGTGATGCCACGTAATGAGATGATCAGAGGTGATTTCGCGAGAAAAGGAGATATGATTAAAGGTGTCATTAAGAAAGTAGAAATGAAGAATAATAACCCTGTGGTTATTATGTCTCGTACAGATAGTAAGTTCTTAGAGAAACTAATGGAACAAGAAGTGCCTGAGATAGAAGATGGTCTGATTACGATCAAAAAGATTGTAAGGATACCAGGTGAGAGAGCTAAGGTTGCAGTAGAGTCCTATGATGATAGGATCGATCCAGTCGGAGCATGTGTAGGTATGAAAGGATCCAGAATACATGGAATCGTTCGTGAGTTGAAAAATGAAAATATCGATATTGTAAATTATACTAGCAATATCAATCTATTCATACAGAGATCACTGACACCAGCAAGAGTCTCTAATATTGCACTTGACAACGAAAAGGGAACTGCATCCGTCTTCTTAAAGCCAGATCAAGTATCATTGGCGATAGGAAAAGGTGGATCTAATATCAAACTGGCAAGTAAGTTGACAGGATTTGAGATAGATGTATACAGAGAAGATGATGATCCGAGTCTCGAAGATGTGGATCTGGATGAATTTACAGATGAGATAGAAGAGTGGGTAATCGATGCTCTTAAAGGAATCGGTTGTGATACAGCGAGAAGTGTATTGGATTTAAGTAAAGATGAATTATTACGTCGTACTGATCTAGAAGAAGAAACCGTAAATGATGTCTTAAAGATATTAGAATCGGAATTTGCTAAAGATTAGTTTATGACAAAGCATTTATAAGATAAATAACTAAAGATTACATGGCGAAGCGCTTAGTCAAAATAGCGAAAGAACTTAACGTAGGAACGACGACTATCGTCGAATTTCTGGCAGAAAATGGCCACGAAATCGACAATAAGCCGACGTCCAAGGTCCCGGACGACATGTATGATATGTTATTAAAGGAATTCAGTAATTCTATTGCAGTCAAAGAGAAGGCAGATAAACTTGTCATCGGTCAGAGAAATCAGGAAGAGGAAGAAGCTAAGAAAGAAATCTTCAAGAAGAAAGTAGAAGAGGCACCAAAGGAACCTGAACCAACAGCTCCAGAACCTATTAAAGAACCTGTCGTAGAGGAGAAAGTCGAAGAGCCTGTCATAGAAGAAGAAATAGTAGTAGAAGCAGAACCAGACATCATCAAAGCTGAATCGCCGAAACAAGAACTAAAAGTCATCGGTAAGATAGACTTAGACAAGCCTAAAAAGCCAAAAGCGACTAAAGTAGAAAAAGCAAAGGTAGAGACCCCAAAGGAAGAAGTAAAAGAAGAGAAAGTTGTCGAAGAAGTAGTGGCTGAGAAAAAGCCTGATGCAGATCCAGCTCCTACACGAGCTCCGCAAGATGAAATGGTGAGAGCTAAAACTCCGCAATTAGCAGGTCTTAAGATCCAAGGTAAAATAGATATCAAGAAATTTGATAAACCTAAGAAAGAAGAGAAACCTAAAGAGCAATCTAAAGGACAATCTGCTTCTCAAGGTGGACAGAGAAGAAAGAGAACAAGAAAGAAAGTCACTGCTCAAAGCTTACTAAGAAGGGACAATAGAAAAGGAGGACAGTCCAAAAAAACATCTAAAAAAGATGATGTATCCATCGTTTCTAAAAAAGAAATAGAAGAGAAAATCAAAGCAACCATGGCCAGAATATCTGGTGGTGGTAAGAATAAGAGACAAAAAATAAGAAGAGGTAATAGAGAGGACAAGAGAGAGAAGCAGGAGGTTAAAGAACTCATGGAGAGTGTAGAAGCTAAGTTACAATTGACAGAGTTTATCTCTGCATCTGAGTTGGCTTCTCTTATGGATGTGACTGTTGCAGAGATTATTACTAAGTGTATGAACTTAGGTGTTATTATCTCTATCAATCAGAGATTAGATGCTGAGATCATAGAATTAGTAGCAAGCGAATTTGACTTCGAAGTTGAATTCATTACCGCAGAATCTCAGGTAGAGACTGAAGAAGAGATTGTAGACGATCCAGCAGACTTAGTACATAGAGCTCCGATTGTGACAGTAATGGGTCACGTCGATCACGGTAAGACTTCACTATTAGATTACATACGAGAAGCTAATGTTGCCGATGGTGAGGCAGGTGGTATCACACAACACGTCGGTGCATACTCAGTTAATGTAGGGGATGATAAGAAAGTTACATTCTTAGATACTCCAGGTCACGAGGCATTTACAGCCATGAGAGCCAGAGGTGCTAAGGTGACGGATATTGTTGTTGTCATAGTAGCAGCAGATGATAAGATCATGCCTCAGACTAAGGAGGCCATCAGTCATGCACAAGCAGCAGGTGTACCAATCGTATTTGCGATCAATAAGATAGATAAGGATGGTGCTAATCCAGAAAGGATAAAGCAAGAACTATCTTCTATGAATATACTCATAGAAGAATGGGGTGGAAAATTCCAATCACAAGAAATATCTGCTAAGACAGGACTAAATATAGATCTGCTCTTAGAAAAAATATTATTGGAAGCAGAAATGCTTGAACTTAAAGCCAATCCAGACAGAAACTCTATTGGTACTGTGGTAGAGGCTTCTCTCGATAAAGGAAGAGGTTATGTAACTAAACTATTAGTACAGACAGGTACTCTTAGGATTGGAGATGCTATCGTAGCTGGAGCTTACGCAGGTAAGGTCAAGGCCATGTTCAACGATAAAGGAAAGAAAATAAAAGAAGCAGGACCATCTACTCCAATAGCAATATTAGGATTAGATGGAGCACCTCAAGCAGGCGAGAAGTTCCGAGTCTATGAGAAAGAGCAGGAAGCTAAAGCGATAGCTTCTAAGCGTTCTCAGATCGAAAGAGAGCAAACCAATAGAGCAAGCAAGCGTATCTCTCTGGATGAGATAGGAAGAAGATTAGCTCTTGGAACATTTAAAGAACTTAACCTTATTGTAAAGGGTGATGTGGATGGAAGTATCGAAGCACTTTCTGATTCATTAATTAAGTTATCACAAGAGACTGTACAAGTTAATGTCATACATAAAGCCGTAGGGCCGATTGCAGAATCAGATGTCTTATTAGCTACTGCCTCAGATGCAATAATTATAGGATTCCAAGTCAGACCTTCTGCTGGTTCCAGAAATCTTGCAGAGAAGGAAGGTGTACAGATTAAAACTTACTCCATTATATATGAGGTAATAGATGAAATCAAGAAAGCCATAGAGGGCATGCTTGATACGATCAAAGAAGAAAAAGTTCTTGGTAATATAGAAATCAAAGAAACTTATAAGATAAGTAAAATAGGTACCATTGCAGGTTGCTTCGTAAGTGAAGGAAAGGTAACTCGTGACTCTATGATCAGACTGATCAGAGACGGCATCGTTATCTACCCTACTAAGCAAGGCGCTACAGCTGAGCTCGGATCGCTTAAGAGATACAAAGATGATGTCAAAGAAGTAAGAGCAGGAATGGAATGTGGATTGACCATAAAGAATTATAATGATCTTAAAGCTGGAGATATCATAGAATCTTATGAGATCATAGAGATCAAGCGTACATTGGACTAAGACAACCGTCTTAGTTCTCTCAGACAAATAATCATAGTATATGAAGGATAAGCAAAAACTAAAAGCTTATCTCGATAGTAAGGTCGATGCCATTAATCATATCGACTTTGTCAAGGATGATCCTATATCTATTCCAAAATCCTATTCCCTATCTCAAGATATAGAAATTACAGCCTTTTGGGTAGCTATGCTTGCATGGGGTCAGCGTAAGACAATTATCAATAAGTCGACAGAATTATTTACACTAATGGATAATGCTCCTCATGACTTTATTGTAAATCATGAAGAGAAAGACAGAGCTAAATTTAAAGACTTCAAGCATAGAACTTTTCAGTATACTGATACACTATACTTCTTAGAATTTCTCCAATCATATTACAGAAAATATTCCAGTCTTGAGACCGCGTTTGATTTTACAGAGTCTGCTGAGTTAGCACTTATAGGTTTCCACGAGAGGTTTTTCAGTTTAGAGCATTCGCCCCATCGTACTCGGAAGCACGTCTCTACCCCATCCAGAAATTCAAGTTGCAAAAAATTAAACATGTTTCTCAGATGGATGGTTAGAACTGACTCTGCATGTGTAGACTTTGGTCTATGGAAGAATATTCCCACAAGTCAGCTTATGATACCACTCGACGTACACGTACAACGAGTTGCTACTAAATTAGGAATTCTTAAAAGAACACAAACTGACTGGAAAGCCGTCGTAGAACTCACTAAGAATCTAAGACAATTAGATCCTGAGGATCCTATAAAATATGATTTTGCTTTATTTGGGATCGGAGTCCTTGGGGAATTATAGTGCTCGGACTCGTATACTAGATATCTTACGCTTATCACCTACCGTTTCTAAATGAAAAAACAAACGTAATCCATCACCAGAGGTATTGCGAGCTTCAGCTATAAAATACTTAGCATCCTTAGACTCAGAGGCACCTCTATGTACACTTTCCCATTTGATAGGACTGAATGTTTCCAGTTTTTCTTGCACTTTATTTATAGCAACAGTAGACTTCTCTGTAGACTTATTTCTATCTATTTCTAAGTTGATCGTAGCATTGGTGTAACTAACAAGCGTAGCGTAATCTTTTTCATTAAGGACTTTCATATAATCCTGACCTATACATTGTATAGTAAGTCCGATCGTAATTGCTATTATTAATATTAAGTTCTTCATTGCTTCAATTTTTTTGTGACTATATTTCTTCTCTTCATCTTTCTACACATATAAACTTAATTCAATAAACGGTAATAGTCCGGAATTCGTTTAGTATTAGGGTATAAATTAATGTTAACGATTATGAAATTAAATAAAGGGATTTATATGTAAAAAATTGAATACCAATGACTTATAAATATATTTGCATAAATAAATCATAATATCGATTACTCATGACAAAGAAAGCTTTCTTATTAATACTTGATGGGTGGGGACATGGTCCAAAGCCTGAATCCAGTGCTATTGCTGCAGCTAATACCAGTTATATAGATTCCTTATATAAAGATCATCCTAATGCAGAACTGATAACTTACGGAACAGAAGTCGGACTTCCAGAGGGACAGATGGGTAATAGTGAAGTTGGACATTTAAATATAGGTGCCGGAAGAATCGTATACCAAGAATTAGAAAGAATCAATCAAGAAATAAAATCTGGAAAACTTAAAGAAAATAAGGTTCTTGTAGAAGCTCTAACCGCAGCAAAAACAGGAAATAAAAAAGTACACCTAATCGGCTTGCTATCAGATGGAGGCGTACACTCTCATATCAACCACCTGAAAGAATTGTGTAATATCACACAAGATTATCAATTAGCCAACGTCAATATACATGCATTCCTGGACGGCAGAGATACTTCTCCTAAAGGAGGAAAACAATATGTGAAAGAAATACTCGATCACATAGAAAATACAGATATCAAACTGGCAAGCATGATAGGTAGATATTATGCGATGGATCGAGATCTACGATGGGAAAGAATCAAATTAGCCTATGATCTACTAGTCAGAGGAGAAAGTAAAGTCACGACAGATGATCCTATAGCAGCTATCCAAAAACAATATGATAACAATATAACTGACGAATTCTTAGAACCGATTGTCATATCTACAGATGGATCCATTTCTAATGGAGACCTTGTGATATTCTTTAATTTTAGGACAGATAGGCCTAGACAACTGACAAGAGTCTTGACTCAAGAAGACTTCCCTGATTTTGAAATGAAGAAACTGGATCTTAGCTATCTGACAATGTCTCGTTATGATAGCTCATTCCAGAGCATAGATGTCTTATATGAAAAAGATAATATTAATCAAACAATAGGTCAGGTAGTATCGGAGAAAGGGCTCAAGCAATTGCGAATAGCTGAATCTGAGAAATACCCTCATGTTACCTTCTTTCTATCTGGAGGTAGAGAGGATGTATTCGATAATGAACATCGGATTCTCATAGACTCCCCTAAGGTCGCTACTTATGACTTACAGCCTGAGATGAGTGCTTACGTCATCACCAATGCTGTCTCCCAGTATATTGTCAAAGAAGCACCAGATCTCATAGTACTTAATTATGCCAATGCGGATATGGTAGGTCATACAGGAGATTTTAATGCAGCAATAGAAGCTGCTGAGGACTTAGACTCATGTCTTGAGTGCCTAATTCCCATAGCCCTTAGAAATGAATATAAAATTATGATTATTGCGGATCATGGGAACTCAGATTACATGATAAATGATGATGGTACAGCTCACACAGCTCATACAACCAATCCTGTACCTATCATAATTATAGATCCAGACAATGATATCAAAACGGTAAAAAATGGAAAGTTAGCAGATGTTGCTCCTACATTGCTTAAGATGATGGGAGTAGATATTCCTGCTGAAATGACTGGGGATATATTGGTGTCATAAAAGATATATTTGCCTTACTCATTAAAGCCATATAATATTTTATTATAATTTGTTTGTCATAAACAAATATTTCTTTATGCTACTTATTTGCGAAATATTTACTATATTTAGACATAAACTACTTTAATATGAAATTTTTTGCTGCAATTTTAGTTTTCTTTTCTTTGGTTCTAATGCTTGCATATGTAATGTATAAGAAAAATGTAGATGCATAAGCATTTGTTTTTCTTTCCTTTATAGCAAACAAGCACGCCAACCTTAGACCATCCAACTTACTATTTGATTATAGATTCATAATCGAACGTATAAATTTTATGGCGTATTTGGAATGTTATGAATTCTATACTTACCGTCTTTTTTCCTTCTTCAAGACTATTAAGCCCACTCTATACAACATTAATGGAGAGTATAGGCATAGCATATATTAGGCACTTACTCGTCATTAAATTATGTCTCTTTATAATAAAATTTGGTTCGTTGCTACAAATACCCTCAATTAGCTTTGTAAAATGGTACAGCTTGAATGCCTCACTAATAGGATCATCTCTCAAGTATAGATACAAAAAAAGCAGCCCAAAATAAATTGAGCTGCTTAATATATTCTTGAATCGAAAAACTTAATTATTCGATTGTAATTCTTTTTACATCAATGATGTTGTTATTTCTATCTACAAGTCTTACGAAGTATACTCCATTAGAAAGAGTAGATACATCGTGAGATTGCTTAGGAGTATGAGATTCTACCATTAATCTTTTACCTACGATATTAGAGATGAGGATCTCACTGACATTCTCATCATTCTTAATCTTAAAGTAACTTGAAGTAGGGTTAGGATATACTTTAATTAATCCTTCTGCTAATTCATCTACGTCTTCTATAGAAGTCGTAGTCTGAGATGCAACTGAAATAGGAAAATCAAGAATTATATTATTTCCTTCACAGTCAGAAGTCAAATTAAACTTAACTTCTCCTTCACCAGGATTACCATTAGCTAATAAATAGAATGAGAATTCGAATGACTCTCCACCCTGTAAAGTATTAATAAGAGGACATGGACAAGATTCTACTCCATCTAAATGACATTGATTGACATCACATACTGCATATATCCATTGATCAATACTATTACCTCTGTCTATATTCCAATAGAATTGAATAGCATTAGATCTATTATTAGTAACTGTAAAATGAAATTCAGCTCTTACTTCTGAAGTATCAGCTGAAAACATTAATGGATCAGGTGTCACAGACAGCTGAGCTGAAAGCGATAATCCAAAAAGTAAAAAACAAATTGTGAGTAGATTTTTAACCATAGTTATCTCATTTACCCAAATATACATCTAAATCGCTAATAATAAGTACTAATAAGTCGTTAATGTCTTGCTCTATATCAAATAAATTCTCGAAATCAGCAAAAAGTTAATTAACCACCGCTATTTTGACTGTATTAAGCTGATTTCCTTTGGTAATATTCAAGTAATATATGCCGTTTTCTAAGTCAGAAATATCAGCTGTTATTTCATTCTTACCAGTATTTACCTGTTGACTTCCAATAATCTTGACAACCTGTCCCATTATGTTAGTGATATTAAAATTTAAATTAGCATTCTCAGCAGAAACTATTTCCAATTGTAAAACACCCTGATTTATTGGGTTTGGATATACACTAATATTCTCTAAGAAATCTATGTTTTCTATTGATGATACACTTAATTGACAAGCTTCATGTGCTGGTCTAAATGTCTCATTGAATATATCACTGCCATCATATCCTTCTGCAGAAGCACTGATAGTAGAAAATGCAGGATTACTATCTGGGCATAGTTGTACAAAGAATGGCAATGTTGCATCTGGAGATAATCCATGATTTTTAGCATAATGTAGAAAAGACTTATCATTATATGGAATATAACTTAACAAAGGAAAAGTTGCACTCCAACCTAAATTATTAAGCATGGCATCGTCATCTTCTGGATTCACGGAGATTCCTATCATTTCGAAATCTTGTCCACCAGCTCCTTGAGATAGATAATATTGATTAAGCTTCTGTACGGCGTCCTCACAATCATCACAATCTGAACTGAAAAAGTAAAGAAATACTGACTTACCACTATTTAGCAGAGTGTATATATTTACATTCCTACCCTTACTATCATTGCCAGAGTATCCAGTTACAAAAGGCAATGCATCGAATGTCAACCTCTCCATATTATTACTAACATTTTCGTCATTCTGTCCATTGATAGAAGTGACATCTATATCTAATACCTGACCATTTCCTACATTAAACGTTATAGGATTAGACTCATAAGTAAGAACTTCTCCGACATCTAAGTTGCCCGTTATCGTTTCTTCAAATTTCTGTCCATTCAGTGTATAGCTTACAACCATATTGGTAATCCGCTTACTACCAAAATTAAGTAGATTAGCTTTTACTGTTTTATTTTCTGATAGTGTAATGTACTTGTCTTGAGAACTAACATAATTAAGATTTAGGTCTAAAGACTTAACGAACACATCTCTCTCATAAGGTAGTCTGACAAATATATTATCCAGTATAAGTAAGAACTTATCTGACGATACATTTCTAAATGCTATATAGATGCTCTGACCTACGTAATCATTTAACACGACAGATCTTGTCGTCAAAACGTTCTCTTCTGCATCTACCTTAAATAATATATCACTAAAGTCTGCTACATCAGTACCTGTAGTAGATACTCTAATCTCATATGAATCTCGGAAACTATCATCCAGAGAGAGCGCATCCCATGTCAATAAGGCACCAGCTGGTATATTAATAGCCGGTGTAATCAACCAATCATCAGATTCTCCACTAGGCGAATAGAATGATCCTGAGATAGCAGCAGCATCTGCATATTCTTCAAAACGAGTAGAGGATATACCAGACCATGAGCCATCAAATTCTGACACATTAGGATGAGGTGTATTGCCATCCATATCTAATATTGTCATCCCATTTAATCCATTATCGAATGTATTAGAATACAAGATCTGTCCATATGAATGAGATGTATACATAAAACATGCTGATAGGAGTAGTAGTAAACTTTTCATACAAGTTGAAAATTTTATTTGTTTGAATAAATAAATGAGGTATCATAGGAGAGTTGCATGGATCAAAATGCTAAAAATGCAGTCTCAGAGTTGATCCTATTATTAATTAAAGTAAGATCAAGGAAGGGCATATTTCTTATATTAGACAAAAAGTATGCTACTCGACCCTTATTTCACATCTATAATTATAGAGCTGACTGATTAATGCAAAAGTGTCAAGGACTTGACATATATGCTCCAGTATTCTTGGGAGATTACATCCTTTAATTTTCTAATTGATCAATTATGTATTGCAACCATTGAAAATAATAATCATAGGAAACGGTATCAGCGGTATCACATCTGCTCGATGGATAAGAAAATTAAGTGATCATCAGATCACCGTTATTTCTTCTGAAACAGAGTATTTTTTCTCTCGTACAGCTCTCATGTATATATACATGGGACATATGAGAAAGGTAGATACAGAACCTTACGAACCTTACTTCTGGAAGAAAAATAGAATCGATCTCATACAAGATCATGTCACCAATATAGATTTCCAAGGCAAAACTGTAGCACTACAATCTGGTAGCACCCAGTCATATGATAAACTCATCATAGCAACTGGATCACAGTCTAACAAATTTGGCTGGCCAGGTCAGGACCTTGATGGTGTAGGTGGTCTATATACCATGCAAGACCTTGACAATATGGAGGCTCACAGTCCAGATCTTAAGCGAGCAGTCATAGTCGGTGGAGGACTGATAGGTATAGAAATGGCCGAGATGTATCGATCTAGAGACATACCAGTTACTATGCTGGTCAGAGAAGACAGCTACTGGAGTAATATACTTCCTAAAGAAGAATCTCAGATGGTATCCAGACATATCTTAGATCATCATATAGACTTACGATTGACATATAACTTAGGCGAAATTGTAGATGATGGCAATGGGAAGGCTTGCGCCGTCATTGTAAAAGAAACCGGAGAAAGAATAGAATGTGGTTATGTAGGACTGACAGCAGGTGTCCATCCTAACGTATCATTTCTTAAAGACTCAGAACTGAATATAGAAAAAGGCATAATCATCAATAATCAATTAGAAACTAACGTAAAGGATGTATATGCTATAGGAGATTGTGCACAACTATCAGATCCTCAGCCTGGCAGAAGACCCATAGAGGCCATCTGGTATACTGGACGTATGATGGGAGAGGTCGCAGCACGAAACATCTGCGGTCAGGGCATTAGCTATGATCCTGGGATCTGGTTTAACTCTGCTAAGTTCCTTGATATCGAATACCAAGTCTATGGTGATGTCAGAGCCACGCCAGCAGAAAATCATGATTGGATATATTGGGAACATTCGGATGGCACTAAGTCTATCAGGATAATCTATGACAGAGAGAATAAGACCATCTTAGGTTTTAATCTAATGGGTGTCCGATATAGACATGAGGTATGCGAGAAGTGGCTCGGGGATAAGACACATGTAGAAGAAGTGTTAGAAAATCTTTCTCTGGCTAATTTTGATCCAGAATTCTATGCAGAATACGAGAGTGAAGTCATCTCGCTATATAACAAGAAGCATAATACTTCTGTAACCAAGAAGAAGAAAAGAAAATTAGATCAAGTCATTCAATTCTTAAAAAGGTCAAAGTAAAATATTATGAAAGGCATACAAAAAATTGGAATTGGACTATTTCTATTATCACTGATCATATTCACTGCAGTATTAGGACTTAATACTTACACTCTCAGTGAAAGTGCATTATCCCATATCAGCAATGATGTCCACCGTAATGCCATCATTACTCAGGCTAAGTCTGATGGTATAATCGGCAAGCAATACGGCAGTAACATATCATTCATACAAGACTTTAAATCGACCCTCAAAAGCAGTCAATCTACTCTAGAAAATAGTTACAAAAATAATCCCCCAAAAGATATCTCAGAATGGGATTACAAACTGGGAGACTGGGTAATGAAAGACTACACAATCAATAGTCTAAAATCAACAGGCGATGGGCCTGTGAGTAAGTATCCTATATTATTCTTGTTTCTAACTTTTGGATTAGGCATCATCGGTGGACTACTATTCATATTACCTAATTTCAAAAAATTACCTGGGATAAAGAATGATAACATCTACCATTCATCTCTTACAAGAGGTCTAAGATTTACACCACGTGTGGGAATATTGCTTGCTACAATAGTTGGCATATTAGTCTATGGATTCCAATATATGAATGGCGCAATATTCTGGCCACTGGTCACAGCCATCGTGGCAGGATTGATCACATTCTTAGTCTACTCGCATGAAAAAAAGAAGGTCCTCGGACCCCCAAGATCAGCTTCTGTTCCGATCACTGGATGGATAGGTTTCTTTGCAGGATTTTACCTCATCGGATTCTATATTCTCCTATATTGGATGCCAGAATATATTACAAATTGGACAACAATTGTAGATCCAGTCAGTCATCTATTAAGTGGTAATGATGCCAGTCAGTGGTTCTTATATGGATTAATGTATACAGTCATTGTCTTAGTGATGGGAATCCGTATGATGTCTAAGTACCAGCATAACAAATACCAAAGAGTACGTACGGGTTCCGTTATGTTCTTCCAGACAGGCATCGCATTTCTGTTACCAGAGATACTTACTAAGTTAAACTATCCCTACTATGACTTTAAAAATATTTGGCCACTTAATTATACTTTCTTTTTTGATTGGAATATTAATAATCTGATAGAAAGTGGTGGCTTAGGTATCTTTATGTTAGTCTGGGGTATCGTCCTTATCATACTTGGGGTGCCTATCATTACATACTTCTATGGTAAGCGATGGTACTGCTCATGGGTGTGTGGATGTGGAGGACTGGCAGAGACGATGGGTGATCCATTTAGACAATTATCAGACAAGAGTATTAGAGCATGGAAATTCGAACGGTACATCATACACGGCGTATTGGTATTTGCAGTTGTGATGACGGTATTAGTTCTATATCACTTCTTTACTGGAAGTACCCGTATATTATTTCTGGACAGTAACTCTGTGAGATCTTGGTATGGCTTTCTGATCGGATCAGCGTTCGCAGGCGTCATCGGTACTGGCTTCTACCCTCTCATGGGTAATCGTACATGGTGTAGATTCGGATGTCCACTCGCAGGATACTTAGGACTGGTACAGAAATTTAAATCCAAATTCCGTATCACAACGAATGGTGGACAATGTATCTCATGCGGTAACTGCTCTACACATTGTGAGATGGGAATCGATGTCAGACACTATGCACAGCGAGGTCAGAATATCGTCAGATCTTCTTGTGTCGGTTGTGGTGTGTGTGCTGCTGTATGTCCGAGAGGTGTCTTAAGATTAGAGAATGCCAGTTCTGATATCGGAGAGCGGGTAGACGAAGTCAAGAATGTACATATTAAGGATCTTATCAATGCGGAGTAATACCTATGTTAAGATCTTTTAGAATGATTTCTGCTTTCTCTTTTCATTGCAATAACTTCGGCGTTTCTTATTATAAGATACTGTCCTTACCTTACAGCAGAATAAAAAACTGAAACCTTGGAAGGAATAAACTTATCACTACTGGATGCATTTATCAATGCAGCACTTAGAGAAGATGTGAAAGACGGCGACCATACGTCACTAGCATGTATAGATCCACAAGCAAAAGACACTGCTAAACTATTATGCAAAGCGGATGGTGTAATAGCGGGTGTAGATTTTGCTGAATATGTATTTAAGAAATTAGATCCAGAGGGTACTTTTACTCGAATGATAGACGATGGTGCTACCATTAAGTATGGTGATATCGCATTCGAGGTAACGACCCTATCACAGACATTACTTAAAGGAGAAAGATTAGTCCTTAATACCATGCAGAGATTAAGTGGTGTCTCTACAATGTCAAGAAAATTTGCTGATATCGTATCTGATCTTCCTGTGACTATTTTAGATACGAGGAAGACAACTCCGCTCATGCGATTCCTCGAGAAGTGGGCTGTCAGAGTCGGAGGCAGTAGCAACTATCGTGATGGACTCTATGACTGGATAATGATAAAAGATAATCACGTAGATGCTTGCGGAAGTATCACTCAGGCTATACAGAAAGTGAAGCAATACCTCGATGATCATAAGAAAGATCTCGGAATTACTGTAGAAGTAAGAAATCTGGAAGAACTGAATGAAGTTCTCGAAGAAGGCGGTATCACAAGAATTATGCTGGACAACTTTGAGCTGGAGACACTACGGAGAGCCGTAGGCATTATCAATAAGCGATTCCAAGCAGAAGCATCTGGTGGTGTCAATCTAGATACTGTAAGAGCCATCGCAGAAACCGGTGTAGATTATATATCCGTAGGTGCACTGACACATTCTGCTGGCAGCCTGGACCTAAGTCTTAAGATTAAGAAGTAATAGATTATTAAAAGCTAACGTAGCCTTAATCTGAATTCAGACTAATTTTCAATAACTGAATTTGGAATGTTTAGCAGTAAGCAATTATAATCCCAGCGGGATTACATTATGTATAGCCCTGCAAGGATTGCAGGGTCAATGATTAAAGACCTGAGTAGATTTGGCGGGATTTTTACAAAAATCATGACAAATCTCATTCTCATATAATTCCGTGATCAATAAGGATGCTTCTCATAGTGATTGTGCAGGATATGCAACTGATGCGCTGAGAGAAGGCATAATCCAATTCTTCATAAGGTCTAATCAGATAAAATTCTAACTTCTGAATATCATCAATTAGTACCATAAAAAAAGGGCCGTCAATGACGAACCCCTTAAATCTATCTATCAATAATTTAAATAAAAACTGAAGTAAATTACTACAATACCATTCAGTTAATCTTTATTGTTTTTCAATTGATATTGGTAGAAAGATGGATAATAATGTTTTGCTTACAGACACCTTACAATCTGTAAAACAACCTTAAAAAAAATTGAGAATACTAATTAATTGAGAAATATTTGAGAATTTATTTGATTGTGACATCCGCGAATTGGATATCCATTTTTCCTTCTATCAGAAATCCCAGCTTATAGTCTCCTTGCTCAAACAGGCTATTGCCTATTTTCACTTGATTGGAATCGACCATAAGTTGGAACTCTAATTCTCCACTTGCATTAAATACCTGAACGAATGAAATTTCATTCTTAGTAACAAACTCAATATTACCTTCAAACTCATTATATGATACAGTGGAAAAAATGTTTGTTTGATCAGCATTACTTAATGAAACAAGCACATTTTTATCTTCTAATACTTTAATGGAATTCTTTGGATTACTATTAGCACTCATTGTTGTTGCAAGAGCTAAAATGAGAACTATGTTTAGTATGATGTTTTTCATTGTTTTGACTTTAATTGGTTATACAAGAAAGACAGTCAATCTTACCTCTACCCTATGCTCAAAACCCTACAGGAACACCTACAAGCTACCTACTAAAACCCTACAAGAATACCTATCCGATAAGATAAATAGCAGCTACATTACATTCTTGTAAACTTTGGTATAAGGGATAAGTGACCTTAGTGCATTGGAAAATATAATTTCTTATATAAGTTAAAATAAACATATTAGATAATTAATAGGGAATAAATAAAAATTATAATTGGATAATTGATTTTATAGATTCTTATTCTTAACTTAAACTCTACAATCAAAAAGTTGATTGAATGAACATATATTAAGTAACTACAAAAGAAGTTTTTTTATGGATATTACAATTAGAAGAGAACTGAAGGAAAGCGAAAACTATTTTGAGAACTATGCAAATTCAACTTTGCACAAATTTTTTAAGAATTATCCATTTCTTGAATCTATTAAAGTCTTTTTTAGGGGAGATAAACATCCTACTAAGAAGGTAAAAATTCATGCAAGACTTAAAGGCAAAGATGTATTCGTAGAAGCATCAGGACCTAAGCATGATGTCGCATTAGATAACGCAGCTATTAAACTAAAATCACAAGCAGAAAAATACAAAACGAAGCATTATAAGAAAGCTTCTTAAAAAAAGAAAAGAGGAAAATTACATGATGTAATTTTCCTCTTTTTTATTTATACAGATAATTTTAATTACTTCATTCTAATATAATATACCATTGATAGGTTTGACAGAATCTGGTAATTCTGTTTCCCCCAGCATTTCTCTAAGGTCTATCTCTATAGTCCGACACATCGCTGTCATCGGTACATCATTAATAAAATTCTCAAAGGGATCCTCACTATTATCACCCACTATTTCCATCGTTATAAATATCCAAGAGATCAATACACAAAAAGGTACACAGAACCATATCTGATTATGTCCCAGCTTCGCAAATTCCCCCACCATTCCATAGGGCAGTAGTAAAATAAATATCCAAGTAAATACCTTACTGAAATAAGCGTACTGTCTAGGAAAGGGTGTATTCTTAATCCGTTCACATTTCCCTTGCAAATTATATAGCTCCTCCAGTGTTGCCATCGTATCTATATGTCGGAAATGTTCTATTAACTTATGCTCATGCATTAATTTGCTGAGAAGCTTACCTTGCTTTCTCACCAGATGAGTGGCTGTATTTCTTTTTCTAATTAAGGTTTTGTATTCATTCTCTTGGAGAAATGCTCCCACCTCATTCTGCCAGTGTAGACTATCCTCTGGTCTTTTAGATATATATGCCTTCACACTTTTCTTACGTTTCAGACTAAAGCTAGTGGATTGTCTTAACTGTAACCTAAGTGCATTGATCCATGCGATATGTCTGTAGATAAGCTCCTGATGTATAGATGGAATATCAACATCAGTATGATTCTCATCATGATGAGCATTGACATAGGACAGAACCTGATTACTCCATGTCCTACTATAATTAACTATACCTCCCCATATTTTCCTTGCCTCCCAGAATCTATCATAAGAAGCATTATTCTTAAATCCTATGTAGAATGCAACGGCGATACCGATCAGGCTGATGGGCTGGAATGGAATCGACATTTTTATACCTTGATGGCCATAATAATGATATAGAAAAACAGCTGCCGAACTCCACAAGCCAAAGACTATAATATTAACCCATGCGAATCGCAAGATGATTTTCCAACTAATATTCCGTTTTATATACATATCTCTATATTATTAATAGCTAAAAATACATAAGCTAACTAAATGATTACAAGTGTAAGATTTTGGTGTCATATATCAGAATATTGACATTAATTAGAGCATCTGACTCACTCTTCATACCTTAGACCCTCGTAATTTCTACTTAATATAACAAGCTAGTTTGAATTATCTAACATTAGAAAATATCACCAAGTCATTCGGAGAAAAGATTCTCTTTGAAAATATCAATCTGACTATTGCCAAAGGTCAGAAGATAGCGCTAATTGCAAAGAATGGTACTGGTAAGACCACCTTGCTCAAGGTCATCGCCGGCACGGAATCGGTAGAAGGAGAAACAGCTAAGGTCCTTACTAACAAGCATATCGTCATCCGTTACCTAGATCAAGACCCACAATTTATCGCTGATGCGACAGTAATCGAATCTGCCTTAGACTCAGAGAATACTAAGATACAAGCCATTAAAAAACTGCAGATGGCTAATATAGTTGGCAATGCGGAAGATATACAGAACGCAATAACAGCCATCGACGATCTAAAAGCATGGGATATAGAAGCTCGGATCAAAGAAATACTTGGCAAATTAAATATCCATAATCTATCGCAAAAGATCCACGAATTATCGGGTGGGCAGAAAAAGCGATTGTCATTAGCTAAGATGCTTATAGAAGAACCCGACTTCCTCATATTAGATGAGCCTACTAATCATTTGGATATAGATATGATAGAATGGCTGGAGCAATACTTATCTTCTAAGAGTGTCACCTTGTTCATGGTGACTCATGACAGGTATTTTCTAGAAAGAGTCTGTAACGAAATCTTAGAGTTAGATAACGGTGTGATACATACGTACCGAGGTAATTATTCTGACTACTTAGAAAAGAAGAATGCTCGGATACAAAATGAAAAGGTAACGCTTGCTAAGAACAAGAAACTATACAGGAAGGAGCTGGACTGGATGCGTCGGTCTCCACAAGCCCGTACCACGAAGGCTAAGTCTAGAATAGATAAGTTCTATGATATAAAAGAAAAAGCAAATCCCAAACTACAGAATGATGAGCTTACCATGGATATAGATATGGCAAGACTCGGCGGGAAGATATTAGAAGCACATAACATATCCAAGGCCTATGACGATCTAATATTAATAGAAGGGTTTTCTTATAAATTCAAAAAAGGAGAACGGGTCGGTGTGGCTGGACCTAACGGTGCTGGTAAGACTACGCTTATCAAATTACTGACTAAAGAAATTCCAACAGACCAAGGTAAAGTCGTCATCGGGGATACTGTAGTCTTTGGTCATTATACTCAGGATAACGATTCTCTTAATGAAGACATTAGGGTCATAGACAGCATACGTGAGATCGCAGAATATATACCACTTAAGAAAGGCAAGAAGATGACAGCTGAGTCATTATTAGAAAAGTTCTTATTCCCTAGGTCACAACAACAAGTCTATGTTAAGAAATTAAGTGGTGGGGAAAAGCGGAGACTACACCTACTCAGAATCTTAATCACCAATCCTAATTTTCTTATTCTCGATGAGCCCACTAATGACTTAGATATTCTAACTATCAATGTGCTGGAAGATTTCTTACTATCTTTCCAAGGTTGTCTACTCGTGACATCTCACGACAGATTCTTCATGGATAAGTTAGTCGATCACATGTTTATCCTAGAAGGTGGTGGTAATGTCAAAGATTTTAATGGGAGCTATTCCGACTATAGAGACGAAAAGAAGAGACTGCAAAATTCCAAATCTAAAGCAACTAAAGCAGCACCTGAGGCTACAACAGAAAAATCATCAGACAATCCTGCTAAAAGAATTCTTACCAATAGTGAGAAAAAAGAATTTTACAACATAGAGGGTGATATTAAAAAACTGGAAAAGAAGAAAAAGGAAATCGAAGAGAAATTCTACGATGGCAGTCTCAATCAAGATCAAATAAATGAACTATCAGAAAATTTGCTCAAAGTAAAAAATAGTATCGAAGAGAAAGAGAACCGATGGCTCGAGTTATCCGAACTGGCTTGAGCAACTATACCTGACATATAATGTGGACTCAGTAAAACTATAATTTGGTGGAACAAACTGTTTGGACAATGAATTGTGTATACAGGAATTGATCTATTTATAGTCTTCCACGTTATTGGTACAAATTGACTTTCTACAATATGGACTTAGCATGGAAAATACGATATCTAATGACTGCTTAGCTAAAGTAGTAGCTTATGCGACTAAGATAATTACAACAGATTTTTCTGAAAAATTAGTATTACATAATATAGAGAATCAGTATAGCTGTCGGAGCCCTTTTTTTTGGGTGTCTATACGATGCCCGATTTTCATTTTGGGACAACTAAACACTAACTAAGTTATTATATTGTCATGAAGAGTAAGTCATTAGCACAGAGAGAAGAATTATGGAATATCTTAAGTCATGGTGCTGGAATAATTCTTAGCATCATAGGCTTGATATTTTTGACATTCTTGTCTGTAGATCATCGATCCGATTACGGGCTGATTGCAGCTATTGGATTTAGCGCATCTATGATCGCGGTGTATACTGCATCCACAGCATATCATGTTTCTAAATTTTATAGTCATAGAAAACAGAAATTATTTAGAACCTTAGATCACATAAGCATCTTCTATCTCATAGCTGGTACATATACCCCATTCCTGATTATCTTGTTAGGAGATGGAAATGGTAAGATGATAATGTATATCATCTGGGCTATAGCTGCCTTTGGTACACTATATAAGTTGACACTCGGCCAGAGATTTCCTAAGTTTTCATTGATGTTATACATCACTATGGGTTGGGTTATACTTATAGATATCAAAGCATTTAGCACATTGACACCAGAACATATTCTTATGCTCATTCTTCTGGGAGGAGCCGCGTATATGATAGGTACTTTCTTCTATGCTAAGGAAAAGATTCCTTATAACCATGTCATCTGGCATGTCTTCGTACTAGCAGGGAGTACTTTCCACTTTTTGGCAGTGTACGAATTGTATCAGATATAATTATACTAATTGATAAGGTCACTTACCCATTATATATAGTACTTCTATGGACTAACCCTCCCACTATTTTGGTTCGCTATATTCGAGCACTATCATACTCGATTCGTCTACAACGAATCTTTCGCTCATCCCTTGATTTTAACAAATTCTCTTCTATAATCTTATCTGACGCCTTAAAAAATTAAATGGTATTAGACGTCATTTTTAAAATATGACAGGTATCAATAGTTTTCTATTCAGAAATGCTGTAACCAATAAATTACATATTATATAATAATGTATCTATGAGTGAGCTTTTAATGTAGTAATCGAATGATTTATATGGTTATCTGACAATAATTTCATATTTTTCGCAAATCCCCAATAGATGATTAAAATTTAAATTGTAAAAAATATATTATTCTAAATGATTATTACTTACAATATTTAATTAATTTTTTTCTAACTAAACCTTTTATTATGGATGTTACAAGTATTATTATCTGGATTGTATTAGGAGCCGTTGCTGGTTTTATTGCTAATGCTATTAAGCCCAATGGATTCGGGACTATCGGTACGATAGTAGTAGGAATTATTGGTTCATTTTTAGGCGGCTACTTAGGTTCCGTTCTCGGTGTATCTGAAGCTACAACAGGAGGTATTTCTGTGGCAAGTATTATTACGGCTGTGATTGGTGCATTGGTATTTTCATTTATATTAGGATTTATAAAAAAGGCAACTTAAATGTTTATCTTTTCTATCCTCGCATTTATGGTGATATAGCGTTAACGCTTATTAGCCCCATTAAGAGAACATGGAAATGAAAGATTTAAACCTATAAATAATACCTACAAAAAATCAACTTCATAAGGCTGACCTTTGTGTCAGCCTTTTTTACATCTAAAATTGTACTTTTCGTTTTGTAAAAAATATCGGAATCGTCTGAGTTGATAATTTCTCAAATCTCTATCTCTGCACCACAAACGGAGAGGTTCTGCTACCATCAGATGTAGATATTATATATACTCCCTCAGAGTACTGACTAACATCAAGCTTATACTCCGAGATATTATTTTCTATAGAAATATTTTCTACAAGCTCTCCCATACTATTGTATACATACATTCTGTCACCCAAGATATTCTGACGTGAGATCGTTACAATCTGAGAAGCTGGATTAGGATAGATGATTATAGACTCATCATCTATATCAGTCGTAGATGTAGATCGGGGCTTAATCTGCCAAGTATATTCTACTAATGTCGTATCACACTCTTCTACTGGTTGTAGAGATAATCGGATGACAGGTTCCATACTCAGAACACTATCAGGTATAAATTTAGTATCAATTAGCATGATGATAGAATCAGTATCATTAGCAGCTAATTTATTGTTAAATGGTAAACTACAACTGCTCAAAACTGCAGGTGCATACTCTTGAGTAAAATCTAAAAATGTAAACTGAAAATCCTGCGTCCTCTCAAAATTAATATCAATACTCCAATCAAAAACTATAGAGTCTCCACTCGTATTCTCAAGATGTAAATCAAACTTCTCACTCTCCGATCCTGGATATTGGATGACATAGTCTGTCGGTGTCAGGGGAATCAGTTGGCCGACAAGTGGTAGTGAGAATATGAATAGAATAGAGAGTGTGTGGATTAATTGGATCATAATATGGATATATTAAATTACTACTATCTTTTTTGTATGGTTTACGCCATTTACACTCACTTTAATAAGGTACATACCATGAGCCATATCATCCAACTCAAGTCTAAATAATTTCCTATTACGGAATGATAGTCTATTTATTCTACGTCCTGACATATCAAACACCTCTATGACTCCAGACACAACATCATTAAAATATAATTCAGCATAAGTTCCACTGACAACAGGATTAGGATAAATAGCAAAAGAGGCATCATTGTCTGAGTTGACGGTAGGAAATTTATTCTTTATTGTATTTTCGGAGATGAGATAAGTTGTCTTGAACTTACCGCGGACTCGATTATCCACAATTTCCCTATTACTGACAATAAAGAGATAATCTCCATTAGTCATTTTATGCAGTGATAAGGGGATACATATGTAGTTAGGATCAGTAATTCGAAATTCTGAAATTAATGTTTCTGTACCATCCAAATATTCATAAAACCTTAAATAGGATACCTCATTTTCATTTTCGTATCGAACTATATAATTATTTTCTATATCACTATAGAATGAGCAATAAGATCCACTACCGCATTCTACATCGCTAAAATCAAAAATGATATCAAAATGATTTTCTATCAGGTAACCATTCCTGTAAGACCTATCTTTATTAATGTCTGATAGCCAATATGTATTATCATCTTCGACAGATTGATATTTATCTAAGTTGAAGCCTCTTAAGTTTTCATTTAATTTATCATCCAAATCAATTCGATCAACTAACCTATCTCTGTAAGTGATATTGATATAAGCTTGATCATATTCATTAAATCCATCACCATTGATGTAATAGTCTAACCAATATATTTTGCCATCAGTAGATCTGAAAAATGCACTTGTGGATTTACGATAAGCCGTTGTCCAATCTACGCCCTCGATCTGAGACTGTAAGGTGTCCGTAGTATTAAGTAAAACGCCATTTTCTGATAAAGTGTCTACATACAGTCTGATATTTTGATCCCAAAAGTAAAACTGAATAAGCTCATAATTTCCGTTTCCGATAGAATAACATTGTACATCATTATCAGGCCCAGGAGTGATCAACTTTATATTTTCATTATGATAGTCAGGCGTACTGACATATTCCAAGGTACCAGTTTGCAGATTATACTTTCTTATCTTAAGTACACCTCTAGCAATCGTGTTAGAATTATAAAGCACAGGAAAAGGAATATCTGGGTCTGGTGTTACAATTTCATAACACATCAACACTAAGTTACCCTCTTCAATATATACGCCTTCTATAAATTCTCGATTCTCAAGTGATCTAAGGTCAAATGTCGATTGCCAGATCAGCTTACCTGTTTTTATATTAATTTTTTCGATGAGACCTCCTGAGACATCTCCATCATATATTGTCTTGTGGACGAGGTATAAGTAACCATTGTGAATTAATGGCTTACCACTAATATTATCCACTGGCACAATATGAGAATATCCATCAAATTCGGCATCGCGATCCCTTGGAGAATCTATTTGGTCATTTACAATACTATGGTCGGAGCTTACGTAAGTCCATATAGGCTGCAAGCTATCAAACTTTAAGTCCTTATATATACCAGCTCTCTGACCAATACTGTTGGGTGTGAAAGCAAATTGCATAGCTAATGCTAAAAATAGTAATCTATACCTCACAATATGAAAATTATCAATTGGAACTACAGCTTCTCGGAGAACATGCAGAACCTTCAAAAATAAAACTACCTTTCGACCTACAATTGGAAGTGCCATCAGAGCATTCACCTGTTTGTACTTGGCTGACAAAACTACTTACAACATTACCTTCATCATCCTTACACCACTTTTCAACCCTTCTGCAACAAGCCACGCTATCTCCGCATTGCTCCAATCTTACTATACCAGGCTCACCAAAATTTTCCTCGTAACATGGTATAACGCAAAGATCTTTTATATACGTGGATTTAATAATATTGTAGGCATAATCCTTACAATCAGAATTATTACCAAATAAATTTAAGAAATTATTCATAAAATGAGGTATAAAAGCCTCAACTGTTGCATCGAATTCACATTGCCAGTTTCCGTGATGATTCCCATCATTTGATGCATTATGTGCATCCCAATCAATAACACAATCTACACCATGCCCATAATATTGACCTTCTTCAATAGTAACATTCACAGAATCGAAAATCCCATCAAAATTATCATCTAAATAACAAACAGTAATCAACATTTCACCAGACATTTTACAATCTCCACTAACTCCATCAACACAATGTGAAATATCGACCGGAAGATCAGTATATATATATATATATATATATATATATATGTAAATTGACTACAATCACCTATAAGAGTTGCCTCACATCATCAAATGATTTAAGGTTTGCATCGTTATTAATTTTATTCTCAGCAATTAATTTTAAAATTAAATTCCCTTCCTCCGATATAACATCGCTTTCAATGATTGAGTTGTTTGTATTTTTTCATTGCAATTTAAAAGTCTTACTTCTCAGTCTACTTTTTGACTTCAAAGAATTTTAAATTGCACTTATCGTTTGATCACAGCAAACTAATTATCTATTATTTACTGCACTTAGCTAACAGGCGCTAACTTAAGTTGTATCCCATCTATGTCATCAGATATTCTTATTTGACAGCTAAGTCGACTATTATCCTCTACAAAGAATGCTTGGTCGAGCATATCCTCTTCATCATCTGACGCATCACTAAGCTCGTGATCGGACTCTATATAACAATGACAGGATGCACACAATGCCATACCGCCACATGTACCCTCTACAGGTAGATCATAAGATCTAAGAACTTCCATGACATTGAGATTCATATCTGTGGGTGCCTCCAGATTATGTTCCGTACCTTCTCGATCCGTTACATGTAATTTTATAATATTATCTTCCAACTTGCTATTACTATTCTATCTAAGAATTAGGTATTTTCAAATCCCTCCACACCAGTAACAGTGGTATACTTAAAGCTGAGTTTCTGATCAGGATAGATATACTTAAATGCTGACTGAACCATAAGGGTCGCCTCATGAAAACCACATAAGATCAACTTAAGTTTCCCAGGATATGTATTAATATCTCCTATGGCATAGATCCCTTCCGTACTCGTACTATAGTTTAAGGTGTCTACGACAATAGAACTTCTATCTATCGATAAGCCCCAGTCTGCAATAGGTCCTAACTTGGGTGTCAGCCCGAATAGTGGAATGAAATGATCTACTTGCTTACTGAACTCTCCTCTCTCTTTGGATTTGATTAATACTTCTGTTAATACGCCATTGCCATTTACACCAATAGCTTGGGCTTCAGTGATGAGATTGACTTTATTATTCTTAGCAAGGGTCATCACTTTCTCTACGCTATCCAGAGCTCCTCGGAAAGAAGTTCTTCGATGGATTAGTGTCACCTCCTCTGCAATATCAGCTAGCTCTATCGTCCAGTCGAGAGCAGAGTCTCCTCCACCAGCAATTAATAACTTTTTACCTCTAAATTTCTCAGGATCTTTCACCATATAATCCACACCTTTATCTTCATACTTAGCGAGTCCTTCTATAGGTGGCTTACGTGGCTCAAAACTGCCAAGACCTCCTGCAATCGCGATGACAGGAGCTTCGATAATCGTTCCCTTATTAGTAGTTACTGTATATGTCTTGTCACGTGTCTTCTCTATTACTTCAGCTCTTTCTCCTAATGTAAATCCTGGCTCAAATGGCTTAATCTGCTCCATGAGCTTATCTACAAGATCACCTGCAAGAATACTTGGGTAACCGGGTATATCATATATCGGCTTCTTGGGATATATCTCTGACAACTGTCCACCTACCTGAGGAAGTGCATCGAGCAGATGACACTTAAGCTTAAGCAATCCTGCCTCGAATACCGTAAATAATCCACATGGACCAGCTCCTATTATAAGTATATCCGTCTTTATCATATGGTGCAAAAATATTTCTATTTATAATAATAAGTTCATATATCCAACAAGTATCATGGATCAATGTTTCCAGAACTAAATCGGAAGATATCACTTAAAATAAAGGATAGAAAAAGATGCTACATCTATATATCATTGGATTCAGTATATTGAGCCATCAATATAAGAAGCCAAACTCAGATATGCTCGTAAATACTAATGCCGCAGCCGTACATGGTGTAGAAGCTCAAAGGATAACTGTAGAGGTCAATGCAGGCGGGACAGTAGCAGCAGGCAAGCAAATGTTTTTCATCGTCGGATTACCAGACAAAGCCGTCACGGAAGGATTCCAAAGAATAGAAGCTGCCACTAAGAATGTAGGGTATAAGATGCCTCGTCTTAAGCTTGTGGTTAATCTTGCACCTGCTAATATTAGAAAAGAAGGTTCAGCCTATGATCTACCTATTGCATTGGGTATCCTCGCGGCTACTAAGCAGATCATTCACACCACTCTTAATGAGTATATGATCTTCGGAGAACTAGCGCTCGATGGTAGCTTGCGACCGATTAAAGGTGCCTTACCGATTGCCATATTAGCCAGGCAGAAAAAAATGAAAGGTCTCATACTCCCTTATCAAAATGCCAGAGAAGCCGCTATCGTAAGTGACTTAGATGTCTTCGGAGCTAAAAATCTACTGGAAGCTATCTCGATCTTAGAAGGAGAAGATAAAGTCAAAAAATACGAATACGATACTCGCGAAGCATTCAATGATAGCGAGAATGTATATCCTGTAGATTTCTCAGATGTCAAAGGGCAAGAAAATATAAAAAGGTCTCTGGAGATCGCTGCGGCAGGTGGACATAATGCCATCCTAATCGGACCTCCGGGTGCAGGTAAGACAATGCTCGCCAGAAGACTGCCGTCTATACTTCCTCCGTTAGACTTATATGAAGCGCTGGAGACTACTAAGATACACTCTGTTGCTGGATTACTCGGAGACGAAGCGTCATTAGTGACAACAAGACCATTCCGATCTCCACATCATACGATTAGTGATGTGGCCCTGGTCGGTGGTGGATCTAATCCTAATCCTGGTGAGATATCGCTAGCACATAATGGAGTTTTATTTTTAGATGAATTACCAGAATTTAAGCGACAGGTGTTAGAAGTCCTGCGACAGCCGATGGAAGAGAGGAGAGTCACCATATCGAGGGCTCGTATTTCGGTAGAATATCCAGCCAGCTTCATGCTGGTTGCTTCTATGAATCCATGCCCTTGTGGATTCTACAATCATCCAGAAAAAGACTGCATGTGTGGCCCAGGCATTGTTAAGAAATATCTTAATAAGATATCTGGACCGCTACTCGATAGAATAGATCTACATGTAGAAGTTACTCCAGTATCGTATGACGAGTTAGCACAGTACAAACCTGCAGATGTGACCAGTGATGATATCAGAGAACGAGTCATCAAGGCTCGACAGATACAGACGGAACGATTTAAGGATTATAGCGATATCCATGCCAATGCTCAGATGCCGAGTCGTATGGTTAGAGATGTATGCGAAATAACAAAAGCTGGACAGACACTACTCAAGACAGCTATGAACAAACTACAGCTATCTGCCCGTGCCTATGATCGTATACTTAAGGTAGCCAGAACGTCCGCAGATCTATCAGCTTCTACAGATATCAAAATAGAGCACCTTGCAGAAGCTATACAATATAGAAGTCTGGATCGTGAAGGCTGGGCTGGGTAAATTTAGTTTGAGCTTGTCGGATTAAGTAAGAATTCTATGCAGCTTTCCTTTCCAAAATAATCTTACATGGGAATGAAGAAGTAACCTCTACCCTATGAATAATATGGAGTGGAATTGTAAAAACATCTCCAGGGCCTAAAGAATTATTAGTATGGCCGACCACAATGTTGCAAGTTCCTTCCACAATCAGAAATGATTCTAACTCATCAGTATGTGTCTCATCTGGTGCACCATGCTCTAACCAGACAATCAAAGTGGTCTTCTCTACTGAAGCTCCAATAATATAACCATGCATTCCTGCAAACTCATCCGGTTTTTGTAGATCTTCTCGGTCTAACCACTCAGAATAATCTATAACTTTGGAATCTTTTAATATTAAGGGCGGATTAGTGGGTTTCTCTCCAAGTGATAACCTTTCCATATAATTAGCCTGGGCTAATAACATCGGTTTGGTCGTAGGGTCGGCGTCTATTCTGTATGCCTGAGCATATTGTGCTAAGGCATATTCTATCTCTTTTAATTCAATAAGTAAGTTAGGGTCATTATTAATAACTGCTAATACCTCTTCACTCTCAGCATTGCTGAGTGCTCCTATGGCATATAACTCTAATAGGCCTGTTTCTCTTATTTCTTTATTACTAAGCATTTAATATTAATTCTAATTTATATTTCCAAAGATGTTTTGGATTCAAATTAGATTGAATAGCTAATGGGGTTTTGTGCTAATGCGTTCAAAATATATACGTATACAAGTTAACGTTTGGATTCATACTTATAATAAGATCGATAAAAAACAAAGCAAATAGTTGAAAAAGGGCAGTTAAATAGACATTTACCAACTAAATATCTAGGATATCAACACAATTTACAAGTATTAAAGGAGTTTTATTATAGAATAAATTAGTCTAAATGACGATAAAAGAAAGACCTAGCACCAATACAGCACATACATTAATCAGCAAAGTATATGCCATAAGACATAGTGAAAACTTCATGAATGTTTTTATAAAAGACTGTTTGTAGAAGGTTCTCATACTTAAGAATAGATATACCATGCCTGTAAATAACCATAATAAAAACCATAGGCTAGAGTCAAAGAAAAGCATCTGTATAAGGATACCTATGATAGCTAATATTAATAATCTTGTATGTCCATATACATGAAATATGAAATGCTCAGCATACAAATAATTATGCCTCCAATATAGAAGCTTAAAAAACCAAGCTGTCAGTAATATCAAAACTACGATTACCCAAGTCCCATTACCTATAAAAAATTGTATCGATGAACCCAAATTCTTGAATACTTTTTGCAATTGGAGTAAGACTAATTTATTAAAGCTTGACTTAGATCTATATTTCTCTTCTAACTCCTCACTTGACAACATGAAAATATCCTTAGTTGGTACTCCAGGGATTATTTCTGTATTTCCTAATGTAAAATTAGAAACGACTAATCCTTCTTCTGTATTAAATTCTACACCAGTGAATTCCTCTTCAGAGATGCTGTCTAAATCTTCGGTAATTGCACTCTCCACTTCTATACTATCTGGAGTATCATAGACAGTAACAATACTGGAGTCAAAAACTGTTATAATGCTAGAATCAAGCGAAGCGGATAACTCAGATTTGAAATTAACAGACTTTGCAGAATCAAGTTCATAAGATTCACTTAGGCTGTCGTATTTTATTTCCAGATCATCTTTCCATGTCTCATACTCTTGTTGCTCCTTTATACTATTTAAGATCAATAATGTCCCGTATATTTTGCCCTAATTCTCCAATTTCTTCGTTAAAAATACCTACCTCTATTGTAGGCAGGCAGGCTCGCGATAGCTAAGGCTATCATTCAGCTCACCCACTATCGTGGTTCACTTTTTTCGAGTATTATTATACTCGATTCGTCTGCAACGAAATCATTCGCTCATGCCTTGAACTTGAAAAATTAATTTCAAAATCTAATGGGACATCTTCAACCTTAAATAGTATTACATAATCTACCTTATCGATATAACTTTTAATATTAAAAAGGTACAAAGCAAAAAAGGTAAATAATGAAATTATAAATATTCGAATAGGATTATAATACGTGACCCGCTTGCCTGATATGTAAGCATTAGTAAGCTTAGCAGGAATCCAGATATCTCTGAACGTACGCCATATCTTAGCTTCTACATTGAATAGGTTAGAGAAGAAATCGCTAACTATCGTCCAGAAATTAAGCTCCTTGATAGCTGTTTTTTGACCACAGTTGTTACAGTATTTGTCTTTCTCTACAAAGGACTGATTACAATTGAGACATCTTAATTCCATGCGATTATTGAGACATTTATTACTTATCCTGTCTAAATTAATCAATTAAAATAAGAATAAATCTATCACCCCAATGCAGCAGAACCTGTCTACAAAACTGATGATGATTATATTACCGATATTTTTTTAGCTATATCACTCTGAATAGATTGCTGCTTATCCTTAGCATACCATGTGTGGAGAGGAATACTATACGGTTCCTGACGTGATAGCAATGACATAACAAGTTTCTGCGCTTCCGCAGGTCGAGGGCCGTAACTACTTATATAATTATAATCACTATCCAGCTGAATCAGAATCGGAATAGATCGACTACGACCATCTGTCAGGTGGGCATCTATCAGTTCTAGATTCTCATCTCTATATATGAATCTAAGATCTATCTTTCCATCACTCATTTTTGCTGCTTTATTAATAATAGGAATTATCTGAGAGGCATCTCCACACCAATGTTCTGTAATTACTAGCCAATTTAGTTTGCTATCTAACTTTTTTATAGCACATGTGAGAGATTTTACTTGAATAATATCACAGGCGTCTATGATTAACTATAGACGTCAGTTTACATAATGATCAGAAAAATTCACCTATGGTTATCAATAAAGGCTGATATCTAATAACTGCAAAAAGCCATCAATTTCCATTCTTAATCATTATTGATAATACTTGATTTTGATATTTCTTATCCAAGTTGAGCCAAGCATGATCTGTACAAATAAAATATAGCACCACTACAGTATTACAAATAATTACCTTCGTATTTATTCTTGCATATTCTGCACCTAACATTATATTAAATATCCTCTTCATAATTAACTGTCACCCTGTAGCCTAAATCAATTTCACTAATCCAATACTCTATATAAATAATAATAGAGTGTAACTATTTTTCATATTTTTAGCTTAATTCAATCAAAGTACAATGCAATTATCGCGTGGGCAAAGAATAGCAGTCCGAGGAGAAGATTTCCTAATATCGAATATACAAAAGAACTATGATGATAGCTATATCATAGAATGTCAAGGGATTAGTGACCTTGTGATGGGACAAGACTTCGTTTTTGATACTCAAATCGATACCGATATTCAAGTATTAGATCCACTACATACAAAATTGGTTGCCGATGTTAGTACAGGATATAGATTAACAAAACTGTATTTAGAAACTAAGATTAGAAATTCTACTGATCAAAAAAATAAGATTCAGATAGCTCATAAAACAGCTTTTAATGTAGCCAATTACCAACTCGAACCCACTCTTAAATCTTTTCAAAATATAAGGCCACGTATTCTTATCGCTGATGGTGTTGGTCTTGGTAAAACTGTTGAGGCGGGTATCTTCTTAGCGGAAATGATGAAAAGGGGTAGAGGAAAGCGAATTATGGTATTAGCTTTGAAATCAATTCTTAGACAGTTTCAACAAGAGATATGGGATCGGTTTGCTATTCCATTGGTCAGGTTGGATTCATATGGAATAGCAAAACTGGGGGCTGAACTGCCGGCTAACAAAAATCCGTTTGATTATTATGATAAGACTATAATATCAATAGACACGCTCAAAAACAATTCTAAATTCAGACATTACATAGAAAAATCCAGGTGGGATATAATTGTTATAGATGAATGTCATACTGTGGCTAATGATAGTAGTCAAAGAGGTGAACTTGCCCAATTTTTAGCTACTAAATGTGAATCCCTAATACTTACTTCTGCAACTCCTCATAACGGGAGGAAAGCATCATTTGCCAATCTTATCAATATGATTGAGCCCATTGCAATCCCAAGAAGTGGCGATTATTCTAAAGATGATGTATTCCCTTATTATGTAAGAAGGTTTAAGAATGACATTCAAGATGTTGCTGTGAGAGCTAATTTTCAAGAGAGGAAAATAGAAGGAATTCATACCAATCTATATGCTGAGGAAGAGGCATTCCTGGAATTACAACAAAAGTCAAAGTATGAATCATTAGCTTCCCTAAGCGATACTGAAAAGAAAGGAAAAATGACTCCTGATCTTTTGTTTGCGATTGGCCTATTCAAAGCATATATGTCATCGCCTACAGCTGCATTGACTTCTATAGAAAAGAGAATCGTTAAAGTCATTGGAAAGGATCCAAATGCAGAAAGCTTAGATGATCTTTTATTGATGGAAAAATCATTGAATGAAATTATAGAGGGAGGACGTGATAGTAAGTATAATGCATTCAAACGAAAGCTCGTAGAACTTAAGTGGAGTGGCAAAAAGAAAGACGAACGTATAGTTGTCTTTGCGGAACGGATAGACACTCTGAAGCATCTATATAAAAGATTAACAGAGGATTTTGATCTGAAAGCTGAAGTAATACAATCATTTAGCGGAAGCTTATCTGATGTAGAACAACAAGAAATGATCGAAGATTTTGGAAAGGAAGATTCAAAAATTAGAATATTACTTACGTCTGATGCAGGGTCTCAAGGTGTGAATCTTCATTACTACTGTAGTAAAATGTTCAACTATGATATACCTTGGTCACTTATTACTCTCGAACAGAGAAATGGAAGAATAGATCGGTACGGCCAAAACCAAACTCCTTATATCTACTATCTCATATCTGACAGTAATATAGAAGGACTCAAAACAGATTTACACATTATCAAAAACCTTACGCAGAAAGAAGAGGAAGTATACCGGAGCTTAGGTAATGCTGGCTCAGTTATGAAACTCTATGATAGTAAGAAGGAAAATAGAGCTGTAGAAAAAGCGATGGCAGATCCTGATGCAGATCTATTCAAATCTACAACAGAAGAGGAAGAAGATAATAACTGGATTGATATTGACTCAATATTTGGAGATGGTGGAGATGTAACCGAGGATCTATTTAATGATGACCCTATCCAAGAGAATTTTAGCCTTTATAAAAATGATGGAGATTATTATCAATCGTTAGTAGAAGAGCTGAAGTCAAACGATAAGATAAAAGGTGATAACGTAACGATCAAAGACGGATACATGGAAGTACTAAATACCAAAGACCTTAATCGTATTCTATATGATATTCCACCAGAAGCTCGGCCTGCAGTGAATAAGCACTATAGATTAACTACTTCTAAAGACCAAGTACAAGACAAAATTGCAAAAGCAAGAAAGAAAAGTGGAGAATGGGCAGCATTTCAAATGTTATATGACCTGCATCCAATACCTCAGTATCTTATGACACAATTAGAAGCTAGTGTCAATAAAGGTGAAGCTACAGTGGTCAAAAGTAAGAAGATCGAAAGTGGAAAAGCATGGTTTGTGTTTTATGGTGAAGTAGCGAATAATTTAGGCCAAAGTATAATTGCTGATTTCTTTGCATTTCCCATGCAAGTGGACGGAGGCTTTGGTGGTAAGCCATTGGCGATAGAAGATTTCATTAACACTTATGGGCTTGACGAAATGATGTACACTGAACAAGTCACTGATGAAGATATTCAAAATCTTAGTGATTTAATATCAGCATCAATTGAAGGAGCTAAAGAATTTCATATGTTCCAAAAGCAACAAGAAATGGAAGTCGCAATGGAAAAGAAACTCGGGGCCTATGAATCAAAACTTATGAATTGGGCAGATGAAGCAAGGAATCAACTTCAATTGACTTACGGAGAGAACAGAATAACTGGATTTATAAAAATGAAAAAAGAAAAGGAAGAAAAGAAGATAGAAGCCATTACGAATGAAAGCTCCCAATACAATAAAGACTTGAATGGGCTTAGTCAAGATGCATACTTAAAGCTACTATCAGTCTTTTACAATAAATAAATGGCCTATACTCAAATTACATATCAGATTGTATTCAGCACTAAGGGCAGAGTGCCAGCTATGGTGGAGTCTGGACAGCAAGTATTGTACAAGTACCTTTTTGGTATCTTGAAGGAAAAGAGGTGTTTTACTTACCGAATTAATGGTGTTGAGGATCATATACATATTGTTACTGATCTGCATACGACCGTTGCGTTAGCTGATTTAATAAAAGATCTCAAAGTGGCGTCTTCCATTATGATTAGAAAAAAAAGTTTGTATGTCGATTGGCCAGGGTGGCAAGATGGGTATGGTGCTTTTACGTATAGTAAGGATGCAAGGCCACAGCTCATTGCATATGTCAAAAATCAAAAGGAGCATCATAAGAAAGAGAGTTCAAGAGATGAGTATGTAAGGTTGCTGAAGGAGAATGGTATTGAGTTTGATGAAAAGTATATTGTGTGATGGGTTGTACTTTAAATTTAAAGTCTTTATACTTCAACCCTTGTCAGGGTTGGCTTAGTGGGGTGCAGCATGTCGTATACCATGGGTTACACCCATGGTTACTAAATACTTTGACCCTTTCAGGGTCAGATAGAGGAGTGCTCACCTTGCAATCATTGTACCAAAGGCAAATAAATAACTTGATCGCTTCAGGATCTAAAAATGTCATACAAGAAATCCTGAAAGGGTTTAAAAGTAAACCAATGCATAGCGTTGCGGCTACCCATATACTAAATAACAACCCTGAAGGGATTAAAAAATACCCTCTATCTATTTCCAGTCCACAAACCCTGAAAGGGTTAAATAAAAGTAACCCAATGCAAAGCGTTGGAGCCACCCATACACAAAACAACAACCCTGAAGGGGTTGAAAGATACCCTCTATCTTTTTCCAGTCCTCTAACCCTGAAAGGGTTCAATAAAAGTAAACCAATGCATAGCGTTGGGTCCACCCATACACAAAACAACAACCCTGAAGGGGTTGAACTTAAATGTCATATCGCAACATGATCAACTTCATCGAAAATATAGCCGAGTTCTATCCACTGAATTACTTCAACGAAGATTTTCATAAAGAAGTCATCGCTAAGAGTGGGTATAGTAATGACGATATCAAGACATTCAATAAAAACGTCAATGCTCTAAAAGAAAAGTACTACGCCTTTAAGAAGGAGATGATAGAGAGCAACCTTAGAGTAAAAGATAAGGTGAAACGAGCTCATGACTTTCATACGAAACTTCTCAATATGCTGGGATATGCCGGAGATAAACCTGAGTATGATGACTTTGTATTTCTCAATGAGAAAGAAGCACTTCCTATAAGACACAAACTATATAGAGGAGATAATCAGCCGCATCTATTTGTCATGGAGATGCAACCGATGATTTCATATCAAGGTGAATCACCAGACGGACTATTCGAACAACAGTTTGATACAGAAGAAGAGCGGACGAGTCCTCCACAGAAATATCATAGATCACAATGGGCTAATGTATTCTCGGTACCAGAAGGCGTATCGATATCGCCTATGATTATCAATAAAGCTGTAGGAGAAGTTTTTCTGATGGATGCTCACCTTAGGCCAAAATATATTCTACTACTAGCAGGCAATAAAATATTTTTACTAGAACAAGAAAAGTGGTTTAAAGGCCAGTATCTGATCTTTGATTTAGAGACGCTGTTTAGTGATTCTGTTGTGGAGAAGAATTATCTGTCATTGTTTTATCTGATGATCGGAAAGGAGAAGCTGTCACCAGTAGCGGACATCGTACTGATGGATCAGCTAGAAGAAGAATCTCATAAGAAGGCATATGAAGTCACTAAAGATCTAAAGGAAGCGGTAGTCAATGCCGTAGAGGCGATCGCTAATGAAGCCGTATTCTATATGGGAGAAGAAGCGGCTGGTCTCGATGCTGATCAGCTCAAAAATGAATGCTTGACCTATGTCTATCGGCTCCTGTTTGTATTCTATGCAGAGTCTCGTGAAGACTTAGATATACTACCAAGTAACGATAGTGTGTACCAGCATGGCTACTCTATGGAGATGCTTAGAGACTTGGAGCAAGTGCCTCTCAATACGGAAAGTAGTAGAGATGGTTTTTTCTTTCATGAGTCCATAAGTGGACTGTTCAGATTATTGCATGAAGGATATAAAGAAAAAGAGTCTGATAACAGAAGCTTCCGAATACGTAGGATAGACAGTCCTATGTTTGATAATAATAAGATGCCTTACTTATCTACAATAAAAGTGAGGAATCATATATGGCAAGACATTATCAGTCAGCTATCTCTCAGCAAAAAACAGAAGAAGAAAAAACGTGGACGTATCTCTTATGCCAATCTCGGTATCAATCAACTAGGAAGTGTGTATGAGAGTCTACTAGCATACAGAGGTGTATTCGCTGAGACGGATCAGATAGAAGTACATCGCAAGCGAAAAGCAAAAGAAAGCTCTGTCAAAGCTGCAACAGATGGTTCATATTTGGTAGATAGATCGAGGTATGATGAGTTTAATGCTGGAGAGATATACTATGATATAGAGGAAGGCGGAGAAGAAAAACTAAGAGTGATACCTCAAGGCACATTTACCTATAGACTAAGTGGTAGAGATAGACAAAAGTCTGCCTCCTACTATACACCAGAAGTGCTGACTAAGTGCACTGTAAAGTATACCTTGAAACCCATATTAGAACGACTGGATAAGAAAGAGATGAAAGCAATAGACTTGCTAGAACTCAAGATCCTGGAACCCGCGATGGGAGCGGCAGCATTTCACAATGAAGTGATCAATCAACTATCAGAAGCTTATCTCACCTACAGGCAAGACGAAATTACAAAGAAGAGTAAGGAAGGTAAGCGAGTATCTCCTGATAAATACCAAGAGGAACTCCAAAAGGTCAAAGCCTATATCGCTCTCAATAATGTCTATGGTGTCGATCTCAACCCTACGGCTGTAGAACTGGGTAAGCTGAGTCTATGGCTCAATGTCATCCACAAAGATATGGAGACACCTTTCTTTGGGTATAGACTCGGTGTGGGTAATGCTGTAGTGGGTTGCTGGCTCAAGGGATATAAAGTCAATGATATATACAGAGGAGAAAAAACAAGAGGAGGCAAAAAAGAATGGTGGACCAAAGCACCTGAAATGCTCACCTTCGATGGTAATAAGATCAAGAGACCTGGCTCTCATGGTACCGGGACTGAACTGATCTATCACTTTCTCTTACCTGACAAGGGTATGGTACCCAGTGCTGGTATCAAGTTACTCAAAGTAGAATACCCTGAACATGCCAAGGCCGTAAGCGAGTGGCGAAAAGAAATATGCAAGCCCATAGAAGGCGAAGAAGTCAAAATCTTGCGAGGACTCTGTAGCTCTATAGATGATCTCATAGAGGAGCACTATAAGTTCCAAAAGCGAGTGAGCTTAGAGACCGCTGTCAAGCCTGATATATATGGTGTAGATGGACAAGCTAAATTCAAGCTTAAAAGCTACGATCAGAAAGCCGACATGGCAGAAAACAGAGAACATACAGAGTCTCCTTTCTTTAAGCTCAAGATGATCATGGACTACTGGTGTAGCTTATGGTACTGGGATGTAAGACATGCTGCTGAGCTCCCTACTCGTAGACAATGGTACCAAGACATAGCTAATATACTACAGGTAGACCTGAATGAGATAAAAAATAAAAAGACTAAAGGTAAAGAAGAACAGCAAGGCTTGAGTGACTTTATGGTGCCGGAGCAAGTAGATATGTTCCGAAAAGAAAAACAACTGTCACTAGGATATAGATCTGATATCGAACAGAATAATGCAGTAGCTGATGCCATTATAGAGTACGGTGATAAAAGATCGAATACGCTTTTTGCGAGTAACCGTCTCAGACTGGTACGAGACATGGCATTACAGTATCGATACTTTCACTATCAGCTGGAGTTTATAGAAGTATTCCGAGAGAGAGGTGGGTTTGATGTGGCAGTGGGTAATCCGCCTTGGGTTAGAATAGAGTTAAAGCTTGGTGATTTTTTACCTGATTATAGACCAGAAGTTTTCGTGAAAAATTTAGAAGTTGCACTTGTAGATAAACTTTTGCCAGAGTTCTTAAAAGATAAAAAATTGAAAAATGAGCTTTTAAATGAATTTATTTTAACGGAATCATCAAATAAATACTTTAGTTCTTTAATGAACTATACTTTAAGTGGTAAACAGGCAAATTTGTATAAGTTAGTCCTTGAGAATTCATTTAATATAATGAATCAAGAAGGTAAACTAGGTTTAATTCACCCAGAAGGAATCTATGATGAAACCAATGGAGAAAGAATTAGGAAAGCTGCATACAGTAGACTTAAATATCATTTTCAATTTCAGAATCAATATTTTCTTTTCTCCGATGTTGGTGACCGTTTCAAGTTTAGTCTTAATTTGTACTCTAATTATTCGGAAAAAATAGATTTCAAATCAATAAATAATCTGTTTCAGGTATCGACAATAGATTTGTGTTTTTCTCATGACGGAAATGGAGATGTTTATGGAATAAAAATATTTGAGAACAACAAATTCTCATGGAACTTAAAAGGACATAGTGATAGAGTGGTTACAATAGAAAATAATTCATTAAATAAGTTAGGAGAAATATTTGAAGGAGAAGTTACCACCGCTCCTAAATTACCATCAATTCATGCTCAAGGCCTGGTTAACGTTCTTCTTAAGTTTGGGAAAGCTAAAATGAATGTTAATGACTTAAAAAGTGATTTTACTACATGTTGGGGAGAAACTAGTGCACAAAGGGATGGAACGATCATCCGAAAAACAATGCAACCTAATATAGATAAATATGAACTAATATATAGCGGTCCTCATTTCTATGCAGGAAATCCACTATACAAAACGCCTAGAGAGAAATGTTCCGAAAAATCACACTATGATGTAATCGATTTGACATCAATTAATGAAGACTATATTCCTAGAACTAATTATACACCAAGTCTTGATATCGATGAATACAGAAATAGAAGATCTCAGGATGTGGATTGGTTTCAATCCTATAAAGTAGTCTGGAGTAGGAGAATTAACCAAGCCGCTGAAAGATCCTTACAACCAGCGATTATACCCCCTAAGACAGCTCATGTTCATACGGTAATATCAGGAGTATTTAACCAATCAGAAGTTTTGTTAATTGCAGGACTATCAAGTTCAATAGTCTTGGACTTCTATTTGAAGTCAACAGGTAAGGCAGATTTGTATGAAGATACTATTAAAACATTTCCTCTGATTCAAGAATCAAAATACATTAATAGAATAAGCATCCTTACTTTATTACTTAATTGTATAACGAGTCAATATCTTATACTATGGCAAGATCAATATCAAGAGCCCTATACAAAAGACCAATGGAGTAAGTCAGATCCAAGACTTAAACCTTTCTCTACACTTACTAAAGAATGGACATGGGAAACCCCTCTACGTAATTACTACGAGCGACGATGGGCATTGATAGAGATTGATGTCATCACAGCCATGGCACTAAGCCTTACACTTGAGGAGCTGATTCTCATCTACAATGTGCAGTTTCCTGTCCTCCAGGAAAATGAGAGTGACACTTGGTATGATACCAAGGGGAATATTATTTTCACTTGTAGTAAAGGTCTCACTGGTGTAGGTATGGATCGTAAGGAGTGGAATCATATCCGAGAGCTACGGCCAGATCAGATGATAGATTGCAGTCGGTATGAAAATATGCGATGTGATGCTCCTGGAGAGATCACTTATCGGATTACCAAGAGTGAGTTGTACTATGGAGAGGAGCGGACGTATTATACACCGTTTGATAAGTGTGATCGTGTGGAGGACTATAGGGTGGCTTGGAGGCATTTTGCTGTAGTCTTTGCGGGTGAGTAGGTTACTTCCACAGGTTTCACCTGAGGTTACTTCCACAGGTTTCACCTGAGGTTACTTCCACAGGTTTCACCTGAGGTTACTCTCACAGGTTTCACCAGAGGTTACTTCCACAGGTTTCACCTGAGGTTACTCTGATTCAACCCTTTTAGGGTTGTGTGGGTATGGATAGGTAATAATACCTTTTTGAATATTAATCTTTGGTAGCAATAGGCGGCTGAAAGTGTATAGTTATAAAACATAAGAAATAATGAAAATTTCTATGAGTTACGTAATAGGATGGAAGCTACGGCTATGTCTAGGTTTTTAAGCTTCATCTAATTTCGAATAATTCCAAAATCTTCTACGACATTTAAATTATTAGTTGGTATAAAACCCTGAAAGGGTTAAATTTAGGTTACGGCATGGCGAAGCCTGCTGTACATAAGACAGACACTATGGACGCTGGAAGTGTCCAATAAGGAATGGCGGGAATGAGGAACCCAGATCATCTTGACAAACAAAAAATATCTATCTTAATGTATGAAGATAGATGGAAACTAACAGAAATATATACTGAGCACATCTACTCTTAGTACGAAGCTGCAGAAGCTCAAGACCTCAATCAAAAGCTATTCGTGCTGTTAATATCAAACAAATTGGCACGAAAAGTGTTAATTTAATACAATTATACACATATATGTATATTTTTGCTGCCGATTTGGAGTTACATACTATAATAGAGGATGCATTATATGCCATCCAATGGCATGAAGATGCAGAGGATGACATTCTGGAAGAGATGTCAGAAGCTTACAATGATGCTGAATATCTATATCAGTATTTAAATGAAAATGCAGATAAACTTAAATTTTACATAAATCCAACTTACTCTCCGCAGGATGCTGCAGTCAGAACACAGAAGGAGGCAGATGCCCTCATTCAAGAGATTAAGGAGCTAGCTACTGATGGATTACAAGGCAATGGCAAATCTTTAGACGACCTCTTTGAGCGACTCCATACTGATGACGCTATTAATCACCCTAGATATTATACCGACGTAAAAGCAAAAGGATATCCTGGCGAAGCGCCTTGGGTAAGAGTATATGCAGTAAAATGCGACGAAAACTTATATGTAATAACTGGTTATGGTATCAAGCTCGTCAGGGACATGAGAGATGATCCAGTCCTACAACAAGAACTGATTAAGTTAAAGAAAGCAACTGAATTTTTAAAGAGTATAATGATGATAAGTTAATAACCCCGTGTACCAAACATAAAATTAAATCCATGAAATTGACAAGAGAAGAAAAAATAGCAAAACTCAAAAGTATAGCAAAACCAGTCAAGGAAAATGCTAAATGGATGGAAATAGCTAAATGGAATGAAGAGCATGCTGATTCCTTAGAGGACTACCTAATCATAGCGATGAAAATACAAAAGACTCTTAAGGAGAAAAAGATGACTCAAAAGGAGTTAGCTACCCTACTTAATGTAACGCCTCCGGCTCTCACAAGAATCATGAAAGGAAGACAAAATCTGTCGATTAATAAAGTAAGACAGATCGAGAAAGTATTAGGAATCTCATTAATGAGTATAAAAAAAGTTGATGATAATTCCATGCAAGTACGTACAAGAATGGTCCCTGTTGTATTGCATTACGGTAATTCTAAGCCCCTCTTTCAAGGGTCCGTTGACATATTAAAATCTGCTGGTAAAAGAGAGGCTAAAAAACATATTGTAAACCTAAGTATAGCATCATGAACAAGACTAAAACAAAAGTTCCTTTTCAATTAGTTGACATAAGTACAGAGCAGTTTGCCACTTTTAAAGAAAATCATAATCAAGATGACTATGATTTTGATATAGACCTTAGTGTAAGTATTCGTATAGATAAAGAACAAAAAGTTGTAGGTGTGTATTCTAAATACCAATTTGATCAAAATAATACTCCAGTAGTAGTCATAGAATGTGCATGTCACTTTAAGCTTGACGAAGAATACTGGGATGGACAAATTAATGAAAATATACTTACTCTGGACAAGGGCTTACTTACTCACTTACTTGTCCTTACAGTAGGAACTAGTAGAGGTGTACTTCATGAAAAAAAGCCAAAATGGTTAGACTCATTATTATTACCGACTCTGAATGTAACTGGCTCCATAGAAGGGGACATCAGTTTTGACTTGAGTATAGAAGATGAAGAAGAGTAGATTTATAAAATATTACGCTGCCTAATTATATCCATAACATCTACCTAAATGCTCCCACTACTTCAAGCATACGAAATACAAGAATCATTAATCTCATACCTGAAAGCGACCTTTTCATTTAATGATGAACGTCTTGAAGTAGCGTTCAATAAGTTGATGAGAGATCCTAAAAAGGGACTATTCAAAGGACCCTACCTGTCATTGAAATTACCATATGAAAAGGCTTTAGATAATGAAGTGAAAAAATGCCCACTTATTATAAAACCAAACTGGCCACCATATGACCACCAGATTAAGTCATGGAATAGGCTGGACTCATCAGAATCTTCTCCTCAGCCTACTATAATAACAACTGGAACAGGATCAGGTAAAACCGAATCATTTCTCTATCCTCTACTCGATCATTGTCTTAAGAATAAACACAAGAAAGGTATAAAGGCAATTATTTTATACCCGATGAATGCATTGGCCACAGACCAATCAAAAAGACTGGCTGAGGCTATTCACGATGATGAGAGATTACATGGACTTAGAGCGGGTCTATTTATTGGTTTAGGACATGGGAATAAAAAGAATTTTCCGAGTACGATGAGTCCTGATCGGATCATAGAAAATAGAGATGAAATATTAGATTCTCCACCAGACATATTGCTGACTAATTTTAAAATGCTCGACTATGGATTGATGAGGGCTAAGTATCAAAAGTTATGGAAGCATAATATCGAAGATAGTAGTACCCTAAAGTTTTTAGTACTTGACGAATTACACACTTACGACGGTGCTCAAGGAACAGACGTAGCGAACCTAATAAGAAGATTGAAACTCAAACTGAATATGGTTTCTGGGCAACTGTGTCCTATAGGTACTTCAGCGACGATAGGATCTGGGATTGAATCCAAGAAGGACTTGGCAGAGTATGCTACAAAACTTTTTGGCGAGCAAGTAGAAGAGGATTGTATAATCACAGAAAACAGAGTCGATATACTCACATTCTTTGGCGTTGAATCACAAAAAGACTTAAGACCAGATTATCCTTCTCTATCTGCATTAGAAGAATGTAATAATGCCTTACAATCTTCTGTAGAAAAATATCATCAAGTCATAAAGCAAAGTTGGAAAATAAGGGAAGATGCAGACGGACTGGATGTTAGTAATTTTCTTCTAAAGAATCGCTTTTTCTTTTACGTATTATCAGTATGCGAGCAAGGTATAGTATCGATAGATCAGCTGATATCAGAATTACAAAAAGTAAGCAAAGATTTCAGGACTATCCCAGAATGGGAAGAAGAAGGTCAATTCCATCCAAGAATTACGATGATTGAGTCTCTTCTGACTTTAATATCGATGGCAAAGTCAGGTCCCCAAGGAAAATTTCCACTGATCAATACACAGGTTCAACTATGGATTAGAGAACTTACCAAACTTCTAAGAGTAGTAGGTGATGAGCCAGAATTCACTTGGGACGATAGCGAGTATAAACAAAAAGAAGTGGTAGGGCTTCCTCCATATTTCTGTAGAGAATGTGGAGGTTCTGGTTGGTTGGGTATGAAGCCAGACAACCACAATAAATTTTCAAAAGACAGAGTACGAATTTCAACAGAATTTATCAAAAATCATAAGAACATATGGCTACTTAATGAGAAGGAAATCAAAGCTGTGGAGGAATATAAACCAACTGAATATTTAGAACAGTCAATACATAAAGAAACTTTAGAATTTACAGATGGCAGTAATGCAGATCAGGATATTGATCTCATTGCCTATCGTAGAATAAAAGGAAATAAATCCGAACAATATTGTCCTGAATGCAATAGCAAGAACACACTTGCGATCATAGGAACCAGAGTAGCAACACTGAGTTCAGTTGCAATAAGTCAAAACCTTTCTACAGATTTAGATCCAACCGATGATGCTAATAGAAAAGTACTTGCATTTACCAATAGTGTTCAAGATGCTGCTCATCAGGCAGGGTTCGTGGAGTCAAGAAACTATCGTTTTACTTTTAGGTCCTCCTTACAAAAGATAATCAATTTGTCCGAACATGAAATGAATCTTGAGGAACTAAGCAATAAATTTATTGATCACTGGAAGACAGATAAAGAAGCATTCTATTGGCGATTTTTTCCATCAGATTATTTAGGAAAAGTGAGTCCAAAAAACTTCAAGGAAAATGGGGTCTATAGTGAAGACTTTGAAAAAGAGTTTGAACACAGAATGAGGTGGCAAGTATATGAAGAATTTGGACATAGAGCCATGATAGGGCGGACATTAGAGAAAAGCCAATCTTCGGCTGCATCTATCGCCGAAACCAAAATGATGGAAATATATGAAAGTATCACACCTTGGACAAAAGATAATAATCTAAGACTAGATCAAGATAACTTCATAAAGTTCTTATCTATAGTACTACACAGGATAAGAATCCGAGGTGGTGTCAGTCATAGATATCTACATAAGGCAAGAAAGGGTAAGATGATCATGTGGGAGTTAAATTGGACAAAGGATAGCACCCACTTTTTAAATCCTAAATATTATGAGAACAGCTCAAGATTTCCTAAGCTTGTCAATACAGATACAAATAGAAAAGCCTTAACTGATAGTGCATACTCAAAATCAATAAATTGGTTTCATCAATACTTTATAAAAACTTTCCCTTTTGCTCCAGCAAATAATGAAATTGTTAATGAATTCTACCAGCAATTATTTGAGGTAGCAAGTATTGTAGGGGTTACAGATAAAGTACATGGTGTAGATACTATTTCTTATGCGATATCACCTTTAGCCATTACTGTAAGTAAAGAGTGTAAGCAATACAAATGTAACAAGTGCAATAGCAAAGTGTCCGCTGGGGCCAGCGCTACAAATATAGAAGGAGCAAGGTGCCTAAATTATAGATGTAAAAATGGGTCTTATTATCTCAGTAGTAATGAAGCAAATGAGCTAGGCTACTATCAGCAAATCTACAACAGGGATAAATCTCCTCGTATCTATGCTTCTGAACACACTGGAATGCTAGAAAGAAGAAAGAGAGAAAATATTGAAACGGACTTCAAGCAAAGGCCAAAATTCAACTCACTCAATGTTCTAGTCGCAACAAGTACATTAGAAATGGGGATTGACATAGGTACACTCAATACTGCAATCAATAATAATATTCCTCCCTTACCTGCCAATTACTTACAACGAATAGGTAGAGCAGGAAGATCATCAGGATCCGCTCTCATACTTAATTTTGCAAAGACACAAGATCACGATCTGTATTATTACGATGAGCCATCAAAAATGATGGAAGGTGAAGTAGGGACACCTGGTTGTTTTTTAGAAGCGAAGGAAATTCTCGAACGTCATTATCTTGCATTTTGCATTGATCAATGGACGACAGAGGGAGAAGGAAACAATAGGATTCCTACATTTATTAGGGAATTGAAAGTTCGAAATCTTGACGTAAACAGTTCTGATTTCTTTGTCAATAAAATATTTGATTTTGTAGATCAACATATCCAACGTTTAAAAACTAAATTTACAAACGGGTATTCTGATCAATTATCTCCAGAAATCATAGCCTCTGTTATCGAAAAATTCGAAGATGGGAGTGCTCGTGATATTATGAGAAGAGTATTCGAAAAACTCAAGGACGAGGAACGCATAAGTAATGAAAGAAGATTAGATATTGAAAAAAGAATCAAAGATCAAAAGTTAGGGAAAGAAGATCCTGAGTACATTGAATTAAAATCTGAGATTTCAAATCTTGCAAGGTTATGGAAATCAAAAAAGAGTATAATGGTATTAGAACACTTAACAAACGTGGGTCTGCTTCCTAATTATGCTTTTCCAGAATCAGGTGTCAATTTAGAAGCTTTGATCATTCCAGCTTATTCTGACGGGATTATTCAGCAAGAAAGAAGAGAAGAGATTTCTATAACAAGGGGAGCAAGTCAAGCAATAAAAGAATTAGTCCCTGACAATAGCTTCTATACTCAAGGTAATAGAATTCCTATAACTGGATTAAATACAGTGGAATGGAGTGATCCTCTTATAAAATCGAAGAAAAGATTTTGTAGCAAATGTGATTACGTAGAACCTGATGGAAACAATGCAGCTGCTTGTCCTAAGTGTGGGCATGAATCTTTTGGTTCAATTAACAATACACATACTTTCGTAAAACTAACGGGTGTCAAGTCGGTAGTAAATAAAAGTAAGTCGAGACTAACTGATAGTAGAGATGAGCGAGAACTTGAGATATATAATATTTCACAACATTTACATTTTTCTTCGGCCAATGCGGGAAAGGCATTTGTTATAGATGGCGAAGGATTTGGTATTGAATATGTATCTAATCTAAAATTACGAGATGTAAACTTAGGTCATAGTGATTCTGTCAGTTCTAATAAAACGACCATGAATGACAGGGAAGTGCCAACACATGGATTCGTGACATGTAAACACTGCGGATTTTCTACTTCAAAACCGGGACTATATCGGGCAAGAGATGAGCGAATGCATTACGGATATTGTAAGCACAAGGCTCACAAATACGATGATACTGAAGATAATGTTTTTGAACATATATACTTGTATAGAGAAATCATCACAGAAGCCTTAAAAATAAAAATTCCCAGAACTGATATAGATGACAATATAGATATCAGAGTGTTGTCCTCTGCCATTCAACTCGGCTTAAGAGAATTCTTTAAAGGAAGTCCATCACACTTAAAACTACGTGAGTATAGTGAATATAATAAGGTTGTAGAAAGGTTTGAACAATACATTGTTCTTATAGACAATATACCTGGCGGATCTAGTTATTTAAAGAATATTTTCAACGTTTCTAATTTTAATGAAATTCTAATGCTTACTTATGAAAAACTGAGGGATTGTAATTGTCAACATGAAGAATTAGACGGCTGTTATAAATGTATATATTCATATGAGAATCAATATATACAAGAGACTCTTAGTCGAAGTAAAGCGGTTCATCTATTAGAAAAGTATATTAGTAAAAAAGATAATTGGATTGAGGTAGAAAGTTTAGGAAGTGTTGCTAATAATGGTGGTTTAGAAGAATCTGAGCTTGAAGACAGATTCACGTACTGGCTTGAAAATCTAAATAAGAAGGAAATAGATACCCACAAAATAAATGTGGAAATAGATCGTGAATATGATCAAAAGATATGGAAGGTATCCATTGAGAATGAAGTGCACAGTCTCCTATTCTCCTGCAGACAACAAGTTGCAATTGGCCCAAACAATGGCGTAGTATACAGAACTCGGCCTGATGTATTAATCACATGTGAATCGATAATTAATAAAGACGAAATAGATAAACCGCAAGATGTGGCATATTTACCTAAAATAGCGATTTATTTAGATGGGTATAGATATCATGCATCAAAAGAAAACTTAAGGTTTTATGACGATCTCAAAAAGAGAGAGGCACTTACAAGCAGTGATCAATACATACCATGGACACTGACTTGGCCAGACTTTGATCTGGATGTAAGTGAAGATGAATTAGGAGATACGATGCATAAAGCACTTAATGATATTCGCTATAAGGATACTATAAAAAAGATGACTCCAAAACAAGGATATGGATTCATAGCTTCGTTGCTAACAATTAAGAATAGCCTTCAGAGGCTCTTAATGTTAATGTCAAATTATGATACTCTTGAAACGTATAAACAGAGCGTTTCTCATTGTCTTGGGATGATGCAAGAGCAAGTATTTGTTCCTTCATTTGATAAAACACATTTAGATACTTTAATGGACTTAACATTGGATATCTCTACAACTGATAGATACATCAAAGACAAAGACACATTGAAAAAAGGATTAGTTCTTTCTCAAGCAAGTATTGAAACAGCATTTATAAAAAATAGAATTTTAGTAAATATAAATGATAAAGAATTTCACTATAACTACTCGCCTTCTTTAGTTAGTCATGACCTTGAGCAAAAGGATTGGCAGTACTTCTGGCAAGTAATGAACCTCCTCCAATTAAAGGGCAAATACCATCAAAATAGTAAAGCTGTAGATATTGATGTACTTCTATCCTTGTTTACAGATGATTACAAGAGAGCTTTAGATCAATTACTTACCAGAGGACTAATTACTATAAGTGAAGAGACTGAAGCACAACTAAATGAGCTTACAGACAACAAGGGAAATGTCATCGCTGATGCTGAGCTCATATTACCAGATTTCAAGATTGTTTTTGGACCATACGACAGTAAGAGCACTAAAGCTTTTGAAGATAATGGTTACGAGATAAAAGAAATTGAAAATTTCGATATTAAAGACTTTATAAAGAAATAGACATGAAATTACTATACTACGATCAATATCTAGAACAGATGATCACTATGCCAAAGACAATACAACAGAAGGCTTTGTCTTTTGCTAAAAAGTTCAAAGCAAATAGTAAGTCAGCGGCTATTCACCTTGAGCCTATATCCACTTTTAAAGATCAAAGGCTCAGATCTGCAAGAATCGACCAGAAGTATAGAGCAATACTAAGAGTACCCGAATCAGGAGATGTCTATTATATGCTATGGATTGATAATCATGACGAGGCATATAGATGGGCAGAGAATAAAACAGCTGACTGGAATGAAGAAACTCAGACTATTCAGATTTTTTCTACCAAAGAGATATCAAAGCAAACTAAAGAGATTACTTCTAATAGCTCAGTTAGTGCAGGAATATTTAGTAAATATAAAGAGAAAGATCTTTTGAAATTAGGAGTACCAAATGTACTACTTCCATCAATCAGACAAATCAGTGATCTTAATGGCTTAGATGCATTGTCTACATTTATACCTATTAGCCTATTCGAAAGTCTATTCTTTCTAATCGATGGAGCTGACATAACATCTCTAATTTCGGAAATTGAAGAAGGTAAGTCAGAAAGTATAGACCATGAGTCTCAAGCTACTAGTATCAATAATCAAAGAAGCTTCATAGAGCTTGATGAGGATGATACAATATTTCAAGATATTATAGATGGAGAATGGACAAAATGGAAATTTTATCTTCATCCATCACAAAGGAAAATAGTTGAATATAATAGCAAAGGACCTATAAAGGTAAGTGGCGGGGCAGGAACTGGTAAAACTGTTGCAGCAATACATAGATTAAAGCATCTTACAGAGTTGAAGAATAATGGCAAAGTCATATTTCTAACATATACGAATGCTCTTACCGAAAACCTTAGAAAAACACTTAAGGAGTTTCCGATAGACGCAGCGAAATATGATTTAAGCACTATAGATTCATTTGTATACAAAATAGCTCTTAAGCATGGCATCATTGACAAGTCATTGAAAATCGCAGATAGACCTGGAGTCAAGAAAGTTCAAGAGTTATGGGAAGAGCTTTTTGAGACAAACGTATATTCTTATGAACTTGAACAAGTTATGAGAGAGTACGAGTATGTTATATTATATCATGGTCTATCAGAATTATCTGAATATTTAAAAGTGAGTCGAGTTGGTATGGTTACTTCACTTTCGAGAAGACAAAGAAGTGAGATTTGGAATATTGTTTCTTCTTTTGAAGATCTACTCAAGATTCAGAATCACATACATGGTTTTGCTCTTTATAATTTAGTTTCTAACTATCTAAAAGACAACCCAGACTTAGAGTACAAACATTGCATTGTTGATGAGTTACAGGATCTGTCTAATGTTCATTTAAGATTTATTAGAGCTTTAATTCAAGAAGATGAAAATGATCTTTTCTTAGTAGGTGATCCTTTACAAAACATTTATGACCGCAGATTGAATTTTTCAAAAGCTCATATTCATATTCGAGGAAAAAGAAGTAGAAGGTTAAGAGTAAACTATAGAACATCAGAAGAGATTAGACGTAAAGCAATATCAGTTATCAGTGGAATTACTTTTGATGACTTTGATGGTGAGGTTGAGCCTCAATCAGAATACCTTTCGCTTTTTCATGGAACTCCACCATCAATCACAATGTATAATTCAAAAGATGAAGAACTAAGTCATATTGTTGAATTAATAAAAAACTACACTGGTAAAGGAGATAAAGTTAAATTATCAACGATTTGTATCGCTTGTAGAGTGAAAGATGACCTTAAAACTGTAAAGAAAATATTACATAAAAAGTCAATATCATACTACGATATAAAGGATAAATCTGGGGATAAATCAGGAATTCATTTATCGACTTTTCATTCATTAAAGGGACTGGAATACAAACATATAATTCTCTCAGCTGTAAATGAGCGGACATGCCCTTTCTTACCATATGGATTTGACTCAAGGGGTAAATCTGAAACTGAATCTCATCTACATAAAGAACGATCATTAATCTATGTAGTAATTACTCGAGCTAGAGAGACAGTTGACATATTGGGTGTTGGTGAAAAATCTAAACTACTCTAAAAATGTCGAACGTTTTTAATCTGGATCAGTACTTATTCCTTATCAATGATTAGAATCAATTACTTATTAAAATAAAACAGGTATTTATGATTAATCATAAACACCTGTTTTATTTTAGAGTTAAGCTTATTCTATTAAGAGTTCAATACAGGATCAGCATCATTTACTAACTCTGTAGAATCAGAAAACTCCCAATCCCCTCTTACCATTCTGGTTACATAACAATTATCTGCCTCTTTTATGAGGTGCTGTCTTTGCTCATCAGATATATCACCTTCGATACTTATGCTTGATTCTACAGAAGTAGTCAGTGTGCCGCCTTTACCTCTTTTTACTACTTGTGACAGCTGTGCATCTACATTACCGATATCCCATCCCTTCCTGCGAGATACATTCCTTATTGTAGCGACTTTACACATAGATATGCCTGCCAATATGAGATCTACTGGAGAAAACCCCAAGTCAGTACCTTTAGAGGGTATAGGTTCATCTCCCATGATAGCGTGACGTCCATTTGATATGAAAGATTGGTATCCTTCCGGGATGTTTTTGATTTTGATTTCAGTTGCCATTATTATTGTTTTATAAAAATTATATAAGTGATTTTATTTTTTTACGCAATTCAGTTTCTGATGCTAATCCATTGTGTTTGTCTTGGATCTTATTTCCTTTTAAGAAGAATAAAGACGGAATACTCCTTACTTTAAATTTTTCCGCAAGCGCTTTTTGAGTATCAATATTGACTTTAAATATGCTTACATTTTCTTTATATTCCTTAGCTAATTTCTCCACTGTAGGAAGAAGTGTTTGGCATGGACCACACCAGTCAGCGTAAAAGTCTAAAACGAATGGATTGCCGCCTTCAACAAGGTCATTGAATTGTCTGTTTGATGTAATTGATTTCATAATTCAGTCTATTTTTAGTTAATAATCGATACAAAGATCAGTCATAATGAAAGTGATACAAAGGCACGATTTCCTCAAAGTTTGGCTATTCTTCCCTTTATATTGAACTTAGAGATATTATTTAGGCTAATTATAGGCTAATTCATATCCATTATTTCTCGGTACACCCCCATTATAAAAATTATCCTAGTATGACCATAATTACTAATCCATATGTAAAACCTTGATTTATAGACCTTCATGTAGGCGTATTAAATGTTCCGCTATAAGAATCCAAAAGAGATTGAAAGACAGTATAATATTTGTGTCAAAATAATTGCGAATGTGGCTGTAGGAAAGTATTTTTGCATTCGCTTCGACGGAAGTGCTTTGGTCTGGTAGTTCAGCTGGTTAGAATACCTGCCTGTCACGCAGGGGGTCGCGGGTTCGAGTCCCGTCCAGACCGCTTAAAGCCTTCGATGAAAATCGAGGGCTTTTTGCATTTTAACAACAAAGTCTTACAAGACTACCTACACTACTATATTATTCTTACTTAAGGATAATCACTTACCTTCTATCAACCCCAACATACCCCTCAAAATCATCCAGACAATCAATCTCTAATACCTTACCACTTATAGGATGCTTAAATTTTATATGACTAGCATGAAGGAACAATCGATCAGATACCTTGCCATACAAGTCATCACCGAGTATAGCTGTATTCAATCCTAATGAATGTGCAGCATGCACACGCAGCTGATGAGTCCGTCCAGTTATGGGATAGAAATGTACCTTAGTTCTATTGCCTATAATATCGACAACTTCATATCGAGTATGTCCCATCTTACCATACTCATAACATACAAGCTGTCGAGGTCTATCATTGAGATCTACACGCAGAGGTAATCTTATCTCTCCTTCAGCTTGACTGATAAGTCCATCGAGTATTGCGACATACCTTTTGGTGACTATTCTCTTTATAAACTGCTTCTGCAATGCCTTATGACTTTCCTTATTTTTTGCGATAAGCATAATGCCCGAAGTAGACATATCAAGGCGATGTACTAAGAGTGGACCTGTAGCATCTGGATAGCGATGACGCATTCTTAAGTAGACAGAATCACTTACGGACTTGCCTGGGACTGACAAGAACTCATGAGGCTTATTAATGACAGCCAAGTCATCATCCTCATATATTATTTCGATCTTTTTGCCCTCAGCCATATTCTTAAGCATAGGGTTCATATCTACACTCAAGCCTTTGAGCATATGAGATAATATAGGTTCACATTTTCCTCTACATGATGGATAAAAGTAGCCATGCTTGCGAACTTCAGATTTAGATTCTTGACCCCACCAGAACTCTCCTAGACATATTGGTTTAAGGTTATTCTTAAAAGCAAACTGTAGTAACTTGGGAGCAGCACAATCTCCCGCTCCTGATGGCGGTATTACAGCAACTGTATCTCTGAAGATATCCAATACATTCTTCACTTCACCTTTAATATTTAAGAAATTATATTGATCAAATAATTTTTGCTGTAGTCTATTAGATCTTTGTTTACGCTCTTCCTTTAGAGCTTTAATTTTATCAATAAAAACATCAGCCTTAGACTGTAAGTCATCAAGCACAATACTATGCTCATATTCCAGATTTTTAATAGCATTCTGCTGCTCGTAGCTCAGCTTTCTATGCTCATCGTGTAATATCTTATATGCTTGATCACTTAATTCTAATTTAGCTTGTTTGCGGTGCTTGCGTCTTTTTTTTCTTGCTGCATTAAATTGAGATTTAGCTTCAGCTATAAGCTCCTGCTTCTCTGAGTATTTTATTTTGATTTTATTAGTTAATTTTTGATACGATACATCATTTTCTATCGCTTCGATCTGACGACTCAGCTTATCTATTTCTGCTTCCTCTAATTTGTAAAATCCATCTGGCTGTAACATATCAAAAACTGGTGGTACAAATCCTTTCACATGTAGTGACTGAGCGAGCTTGCCTGAGAAAGCCGCCAAAAATCTTATTTCACCAGCATCAGTCTTCACTACCATAACACCAAACATCTTACTTGTAACCACACCTTCTTTCTTATCATCTAACCCGAAGTTATGCTCCCAGTCACTCTGAATTGTAAGATATTTTTGAATTTGCTTTGCTGCTAACTCTACCAGTGGATGTGGTGTATAGTAAAATGGATAAGTAAACTTCTCGGGAAGGCTTATGCCACTGATGGACCTATCAAAGG
>Ga0209185_1000235_pt1 | contig 78790 bp, 68 predicted proteins | sample SidtaG_2_FD_187425 | JGI IMG/M metagenome (GOLD analysis project Ga0209185, IMG submission 187425) | Marine algal microbial communities from Sidmouth, United Kingdom - Sidmouth_Asex2 metaG (SPAdes) (version 2) | ecosystem: Host-associated > Algae > Red algae > Unclassified | place: Sidmouth... | reverse complement strand
TAGAAGGTGGTTCTTTACTATGCCATTCGAACTTGGAGCTGATTTTGGGTGTAAAACATATAATTCAAAGCATAACGATAAAGCTTTTCTTGTTCTTGCTAAAGAAGAATATGAATACATGAAGGCAATTTCAGACCTAAATGGAATTGATATAAAGCATCATAATAATGAAGCAGAGGATTTAATTTACTCTATACGAGCTTGGTTTATTGAAACTGTTGGCTTGAGGAAATTGGATGGACCTATGAAAATTTGGTTTAAGTATAATGACTTTCAAACTCAAATATTCGAAGAAAAATTCAAAAATTATTATGGAGAATATGATGAAAATACGGCGGAAAAAATTGCGGTAGATGAAATTAACAAAATGCCGATGCCAGAATTCATCGATGAAATAAAAAGTTTCCTTAAAAAATAGACTGTCACTAACAATAGATATCAAATCATAACTCTTCGTTCCTCAGAGTGACGATCGATATCATCATCCGAATTGCTCACTCACTATTTATGGCTGAAATAAAAAGAGGCTGCCTATTTGCATAGACAGCCTCTTGGAATTACTTGTTAATTTATTACTCAATGATTACAGTCTTAGTAACCATACCATCTTCAAATCTGATATTGATCAGGTGCATACCTGAAATATTACTGGTATTATCCAGTCTGAAATTATTGTTATTAATATTGTCTGTCTTGGAAATCAACTTTCCTTGCATATCTAACATTTCAACAGATTTGATTTGTTTTTCTGAAGAAAGATTGATGAATGCAGAGGATGGATTAGGCGTTAAGTCTACCAATGTTTCTTCTAGCAAATCTTCTGTAGAAGAGTAAAAACTTGCACAAGGTAATTCAAGGGCAACACAACTCCTAGGTAAGATATAGTCCAGACACGTAGCGATATTGGCTCTGGCCTTATCTCCTGACATGTTTTCATTTCTGAGTTGGCCCACCTCATTGAAAGTACCCATCATCGATGGATGCGGTAACAGAGCCCAGGTTGTACCCATGGGTGCTCCCAAGTAAGCTGGTACAGGTGCATTAGGGTTCCACCACTCGATAGCCAATCCCTCATCCAATCCTAAGCTGTTTGCGGGCAGATTAAATGGAAATACACCTTCATAGTAATCATGTCCCGCTATGGCAGAGTTATCTCTAGCTAGCTGCGTAGTGGCATCATCAAAAACTGCGTCCACAAAAATCTGATTTGCTCCATTAGTTCTCTGAGACTCTCCGATTACTTGCGCTCCTTGTACTTGTACGACATTAAACTCAGTACCTGAAACCTGAAGAACACCATCATTATAAGGTGCAAAGGCATCATTGATGGATTGTATGGTAATGGTCGGTATCGTATTGTCGTCTAACCAACTCACATCACCCAGTGCACCACCAAGGTTTATCCCTAGCGCTATATCACTACTTATTTCTGTACCATCAGCATAATTCGGTACATTCACATAGTTAGTTGTATCTCCAGCTGGTAAACCAAAACCAGCAGCAGGCGTAACGGTCAGATTTCTACCTTCTACATCTCCGTGAAAAGCTTCTACGATCATAGGTGTCTCTGGAGTACCATCTCCATCATTATCCAGAATGAATTTTGCTGGCCCACTTCTAGTTGTCAGAATTTCATTGTAGTCATCCAGTCCTACCATGCCTAAAACCACGTAGCCACCAGTTCCTTGTCCCAGTGCCGCTATTTTATCAGGATCAATATTGTATTTGTTTCCTGCATCCACTGCCAAAGCTCTCATGAATCTGACAGCATTACGGCTATCCTGAACACCTCTATAAGCCGCTTGTATGATACCTAGCGCTCTGAGTGGTTGTGTACTGGCTAGAGGATTCCACCCTGATCTGTAGTCAACCGACGCAGCCACGTAACCTCTTTTAGCGAGTAGTGTGCAGAATTCTACGACAGAGCTATCTCTTAACGATCCAGAAATTTGGGCATTTAAACCCACTGGTAGAAAATTTCCCGTATGAAATACTAGCATTACGGGTCTATCTGTTTCAGTGTCACCCACAGGTTCATAGACGTCCATTACCAGAGCTTGTGGTACGGCTTCCATAGCTGTAGCAAGTTCTATAAGTGTGGCATTAACGCCATAGACTTCAGTAGTAACTTGAACCTCGCTGAACATCTCATCGAGATATCTCTCTTGAGCTGTCGTCATTGTTGCGATGAGTCCACAGAATATAAAAATTAGTGTAAAAATTCTTTTCATTATTTAAAATTTTAAAAGTTTAGTAGTAGTAATAATAGCCTATTGTGAGTCATAGGTAATGCTAATATAAGCTAGCCTCCCTATTCTAGGTCCTCCATAAGTTTGGAATCTTCTATTATCCAGCAGATTTGCAGCACCTATTTTCAGTACAGAATTAATTTTGTCTAATCCGAAACTTACTTGTGCATCCAGCATGTCATAAGTCGGGACGAAACCAGTAAATTGCGGTGAGCCTTCGAATAGGAAGCCTTCGACCCATTTGTAATTTATATTGAAGCTGAATTTTTCAATTTTTCCAACGCTTAGATTTCTCCCTCCTACACCGAGATTGAATTTGTGCTCAGGGGTATTGAAAGCGGGTATGATGGGATCATCTTCTATTTCTGTATTCAGAGCTAATTTATTCCAAGAATAATTACCATTGAGTGAATATTTATCATTCAGATAATAGTTCATTCCGAGCGCTAAGCCTTGTGTCGTTACTCGTGTGGATGAATTGGCTGAATATCTATAGGGCTGGATACCTTGTATGGACACTATATTGTTAATCACTGTGTAATCAAAGTCTACACCTATATTGAATCCAAGAAAATCATCATAGATACTGTAATAATATCCTGCATCCACAAATAGCTTCTCAAATAGTGTCGTTCTAGCTCCGAGTTCAAAAGTTTTCACTTTTTCAGGTCTTACAGGCGCAATATCAAAACTATCCAAGTCTAAATTATTAGTATCAAAATAATTGCGCAATGATTCCACTGTGACCAAGTCTTGCACCCCATTCAAGTTTCCAGATAGAATGGCTCTACCCACATCAAGACCTAAATACTGGTCAGACAAGGTTGGGTTTCTTATTGCTGAGGAAAAGGATATTCTGAAAAAATTATTGGGTGATGGGGTGAAGACCAGTGAAGCTGCTGGTGACACCAACAAATCAAAATTCTGATTTTTGTCCGCTCTGACTGTTACTTGAGCCTTTAGCTTATTTTCGGCCAGGGATTTTTGTATTCCGAAGTATGCGCCAACTTCACTATTGGTGAATTTTGTCGTATCGGAATCGGAGAAAACTGTTCCCCGAGACTCAGGTGTATATAACCTGTAGTTAGATCCCACAGTTATTTCATCAGCCCATAGAGGCTTGAACTTGTATTCTCCATGAACATGATACAGAGCCGAATTATCAAAGAATTTAGTCCCTCCCTCACTTCTGATCTTACCGGTGATATCAGCAAATTGCTCATTGAACTCTGGTGAGCCAGGAACAAAATAGGGTAGTGAAGTAGAATTCCCTTGTCCAGGACCATTTGCAAAGGCAGCAGCTTCAGCATGCCATTCGCGTAAAGAAGCATCATTATCTGCTAACCATTGTCTAGCAGCTGCAGGAAAACCCAGATCAGGAATGATCATTCCGGCTGAATCTATTGTGATCTCAACTTGAGGAAAACCATTTTCTTGGATTTGAGGCTCCACTGTTTCAATCCAGTACCGCTGGTAATTATTAGACCATTCTTCGTTTTCTTTAGTTCTGTCTTGCAACTCCAAGGCTGTAAAATAGGGATCGTAGGAGTCACCAGCACCTGTCCGTGTCGTGTAAGCCCTTAAAAAGTACTTACCTCTTTTTCTAAGTTCTAATCTATTCTGTAAGAAAGTTATGTTCTTCAGGCTGAACCTATTGTCACCCTGGTAGACCGTTGTCCCTGATCCATAACTATTGGCAAATATGATTTCTGGTGATTTCTCTTCAAGATCAGGTTGCAGTCTATGATGAAATATTGCAGAGGCTTTATAATTCCTGGTATCGTAGTCCACGAGATCCGCTTCCTTGTAACCAGTCCGAGTAAAATAAATTAATCCCGGTAGGGTATTAAGACCTCCTTCAGAAAAGTTGAAGGCATTGGAGAATTCGTCTCCGTAAGTATTTACTTTATCATAACCTCCAGGGTTTGATCTGTCATAGTCTGTATCGAATACTGGGTCATCACTATCTGCAACCCAATCATCAGCTCTCAGCGCTTCCACATTAAGTTTGTAAGCAAAAGTCTTTTTGCCGTCTTCATTCTCGAAGGCGTCTGCCCACCTGATGGCACCCTTGAGTAGATTTCTTTCTCCTGCCTTTACGGATGCTGATAAGCCTTCGTAGAAATAGGGGCTTTTAGTTTCCATACTTATGACACCATTGAAAGCATTGGGCCCATAGAAAGCAGAGCTAGCACCCACTATAATCTCTACTTTGTTGACATCTAATTCTGAAGACCCAAGAAAATTGCCCAAAGAAAAATTCAATCCGGGAGCTTGGTTGTCGATGCCATCTATGATCTGTAAAGACCTTACTGGGCTGGTGCTATTAAATCCTCTGGTATTAATGACTTTGAAACCGAGGCTGGCAGCAGTCAGGTCCACACCTTTCAGTGCACCCAGACCATCATAGAAATCAGCAGCTGGTGTTTCTTTTATGGCTATAGCATCCAATGCTTCTATCGTCAATGGTGATTCTTTCTGTTTGTCTGAGATTCGGGCGCCTTTGACGACGATTTCTGTCAGTACATTAGAGGACTCATTCATGAGGATTTCCATTCTAGCATTCTCAGATACTGAAACCAATTGAGTTTCATATCCGATATAACTGATTTCCAGTTCTAAAGGGAGTGCTTCAGTGGTCTCAAATGAGAAACTGCCATCCCAATCCGATATGGTTCCTATACTTGTAGAGCTTGCAAGAATCACATTAGCACCTATGATGGGGTCATTTGTCTTAGAATCGAAAATGGAACCCTTTAGGACAATTTGGCCTTGAAGCCCTATTGCAAAAAAGAAGGAAATACTGACTAATAGAACTTTCAAAAAGTATAGTTTACTGAAATGGTCAAATACATATTCAAATGGTGATTATAGTGAAAATAACCAAATTTTTCTGCAATCCAGAAATTTTTACCAATTCCAAAAAAGTTAAATTGAGCCAATGAATTTACCTTGGTTCATAGCAAAAGGCATTATTCAGCGGACTACCGGTGGGTATTCTGGCAAAATCATCAAGCTAGCCATAGTGAGTATTGCGCTAAGCATAGCCGTTATGATACTCAGTTCATTGGTCATCAAGGGCTTTAAGAGCGAGATATCCCATAAGATTTTTGGGTTTTGGGGTAATATCCATGTCACCGATTCCAGGATAGTGAGGAATTTTGATCTCAGGCCGATCCAGAATGATGAGGAGTTGAAAGCGGAGATTGCCTCCATAGGGAGCTTGGAATATACACAAGGAGATAGTAAGGAACAGCGATCCACGAAGGGTGGGGTCAGAAATGTCAGCCCCTACATCACTCTACCGAGTATCTTAAGGAGCAAGGAACAAGAGCTGGAGGCTATGATACTCAAAGGTATTAATGCTGAATATGACCAAGGCAACTTCTCAGAATATCTGCTGGAAGGTGCTTTCCCCTCATTATCGGATTCTCTTCCTTCCAGAGAGATTCTCATCAGTCAGCAGACAGCGAAGAGATTGAGGTTACAGTTAGGAGATAAAGTCATCATTCATATATTCAAGAATGAAGCGCCGGTCAAGCGTCAGTTCAAAGTCTGTGGTATATATAGGACTGGTCTGGAAGAATACGATAGGAAATTTGCCTTGATCGACTTGAGGATCATTCAGGACTTGCTCGGCTGGAGGAGAGATCAAGTGGGTGGTTATGAAATATTCATAGATGTTGTGGATGATGCAGAACCTATTGCGGACTATCTACATAGTGAGCTGTTATCCAATAACTTGTATCCGGAGACCATTCAGGAAAAGCATCGAAGCATCTTTGAGTGGTTGGAATTTCAGGATATCAATGAGCGGGTGATCTTATTACTGATGATCATAGTGGCTCTTATCAATATGTCCACAGCGCTCTTAATACTGATTCTGGAAAGAACTAAGATGATAGGCGTTCTGAAGACCTTGGGCATGGGAAATGTTCATATCAGGGCAGTGTTCATATATAATGCCCTTTACATCCTTTTGCTCGCTTTGTTCTTGGGGAATTTACTGGGGCTGGCGATTGCATTTCTGCAATCTGAATTCGGGTTTCTCAAGCTGGATGAGGAAAGTTATTATTTATCCCAAGTTCCCATCCACTTCGACCTATCAGCCATTTTCTACATCAATGTGGGGACTATCCTGCTGACCTTGCTGGTCATGATAATACCCACCTATCTGATTACGAAGATAGACCCGACCAGGATCTTGCGATTTGATTGATTTTCGGCCTTATTGTGGATGGTTATTTGTTCTTTTGCTCTTGAGACAGAGAATACCCCTCCATGATCAATTATTTCAAGTTCAGAGGCAGAGAAGTACACAGTGTCAATCAATTAGCTGAGGCTGACTGGGCCCACATCTCTGCACCCTTGAGTCAAGAGGAAATGATTGCGATCGCAGAAACTTTGGACATTCCGCTTGATTTTGTCACTGATTCGCTGGATGCAGATGAGAGATCCAGGTATGAGATAGAAGATAATTCAAAATTGATACTGGTCAATACGCCCCTGGTCAATGTAAAAGCCAAAGAGAATGAAGCCATATACATCACAGTTCCTATTGGGATAGTCATATTGGAAAAATCGGTTATCACTATTTCTCAAGAGAAGAATATGATCATCGAGCGCATACTGGATAATAAGATCAAAAAATTCAATCCAGCTGATACGGCATTATTTGTCTTGCATATTCTGGATCAGAATGTTTTTTGGTTTCTTGAATGTCTGAAGGATCTGAACCTCAAAAGGAATCTCATAGAGGAGGAGTTGTATAATTCCAGTCGTAACAATGAATTGAGACAGTTACTGAAAATAGAGAAGAGCCTGGTCTATTTTGTCAATTCTCTTTCGGCCAACGATCTTCTCATGATGAAAATGAAAAGGACCGATTTTCTCAAAATCAAGGATCGCGATCCGCACGAAGACCAGTTTGAGGATATCATCATAGATAATGGTCAAGCGCTGGAAATGTCCAATGTATACACGAATATCTTAAGTGGTACAATGGAGGCCTATGCCTCGATAATTTCAAATAATCTCAACACCTTCATTCATAGACTCACTATAATCACCATCATATTAATGGTCCCAACCTTGGTGGCCAGCTTTTATGGAATGAACTTGGATTATATCCCTTTAAGTGACCATGAACATGCCTTTCTCATTCTAATCGCCATCTCCATCTTACTGGGAATAATGATGATAATCTTCCTAGGAAAGAACGCCAGAAAGGGCTGATGTAACGTATTATTATAATCTTTAATATTATGCCAGGCAGTTTTCAACAGGTGTGGATAACTCAGACCTCATATTAGGAATTTTTCTTATTTAATTTGTGGAGGAATTCAATCTGTATTGCTTAGAGTATTTAACCCCATGCACTAGCAACTAAAAGTCTTCCCACACTACCACCTAGATGGTTAATATCATGACCGTAATCAGCAGTGAATGCAGTAATGAATCCGACCCTCGAACTTTAACTATATTAAATATTTTATATATATATAATATTCTTTAATTTGTTGCAGAATTCAGATAGACCTAAGATGACGAAAAAGCCAGAACCACTACTAGAAGAAAATCCCAATAGATTTGTACTATTCCCTATAAAGCATGACGATATATGGTCATTCTACAAGAAGTCAGAAGCAAGTTTCTGGACAGCAGAAGAAATAGATCTGCATCAGGATCTATCTGACTGGGAGAATCGTCTCAATGACGACGAAAAGCATTTCATCAAACACGTCTTAGCTTTTTTTGCAGCCAGCGATGGCATAGTCAATGAGAATCTTGCTGAGAACATGGTCAATGAAGTCCAGTATACAGAGGCTAAGTTTTTCTACGGCTTCCAGATCATGATGGAAAACATCCATTCAGAGACGTACTCTCTACTCATAGATACTTATATCAAGGATAACAAGGAAAAAGATTATTTATTCAATGCCATAGAGACGATGCCTTGTGTCAAGAAGAAGGCTGATTGGGCTTTGCGATGGGTGGATAATGCAACCTTTGCAGAGCGATTGATTTCGTTTGCCGCGGTGGAGGGTATTTTCTTTTCAGGATCTTTCTGTTCCATCTATTGGCTCAAGAAGAGGGGCTTGATGCCAGGATTGACTTTTTCCAATGAGTTGATTTCAAGAGATGAAGGTATGCATTGCGATTTTGCTTGCATGCTGTACCAGGATCACATACAGAATAAACTCACAAAAGAAACTATACAAACCATAATCTGTGATGCAGTGGAAATTGAGAAAGAGTTTGTCTCAGATGCCATTCCTGTCAGATTGATAGGCATGAATGCAGAAAGCATGTGTGAGTACATAGAATTTGTAGCCGATAGACTGCTGGTGAGTCTAGGAAATCCCATGGTCTATAATACAGCTAATCCGTTCCCATGGATGGAACTCATCTCTTTACAGGGCAAGACTAACTTCTTTGAGAAAAGAGTAGGTGATTATGCCAAGGCCGGTGTGATGGCTGATAAAAAGAAACAGATTTTCTCATTAGATGAGGACTTTTAGTTAAGCAGGTTTTCAGTTAATAAGGTCTGAAGGGCGAAAACTACACAACCCAACCCGAGTTCTTTCTTCACATTTAATTATTTAAGAGTCGATGCAAGTAATCAAACGTTCCGGACGTAAGGAAGATGTTATCTTTGATAAGATAGCAGCAAGAATCAAGAAACAATCTTATGATCTCAACACGAGGTTTGTGGATCACTATGAAATTTCCAAGAAAGTAATATCTGGCTTATATGATGGGGTGACAACAGTAGAGCTTGATAATTTGGCTGCAGAAACTGCTGCATCTTTGGCCACCGAGCATCCTGATTATGCTAAACTGGCTGCAAGAGTAGCTGTTTCAAATCTTCATAAGAATACAGATAAGTCTTTTTCTAAGACGATGCGAAAACTGTATGACTACATAGACCCTAAGACTGGAGAATCTGCCGGGCTCATAAGTGATACACATATCAAGATCATACAAGACAACAAGAATAGAATAGATTCAGCGATCATCTATGATCGGGATTATAATTTTGATTATTTCGGGTTCAAGACTTTAGAAAGATCTTATCTGCTCAGAGCTGATGGTAAAGTAGTGGAACGTCCTCAGCACTTGCTGATGAGAGCTTCCATAGGCATTCATGGAGAAGATATGGAATCTGTGATAGAGACCTATAACTATATGTCCGAGCAATGGTTTATCCATGCGACGCCGACCTTATTCAATGCCGCCACACCTAAGCCGCAGTTATCTTCTTGCTTTTTGTTGACGATGACTGAAGATAGTATATCAGGCATATTTGAAACCTTGACCCGTTGCGCCAAGATTTCCCAATCAGCTGGGGGAATAGGGTTGAGTATTCATAATGTAAGAGCTAAAGGCAGTTACATCAAAGGGACAGGAGGCACCTCCAATGGCATAGTGCCTATGCTCAGAGTATTTAATGACACCGCCAGATATGTGGATCAAGGAGGAGGAAAAAGAAAAGGTGCTTTTGCAGTCTATGTAGAACCTTGGCATCCGGATATTTTCGATTTTCTGAATCTTAAGAAGAATCATGGAAAAGAAGAACAAAGAGCTAGAGATCTTTTCTACGCGATGTGGATGCCCGACTTATTCATGGAAAGGGTAGAGTCTGATGGTGACTGGTCCCTATTCTGCCCTAATGAAGCTAAAGGCCTGTGTGACGTATACAGTGATGAGTTCAAGAAGATGTACACGGAGTTCGAAGCGAAGGGGATGGCAAGAAAAACAGTGAAGGCCAGAGAAGTATGGTCAGCTATAATGGAATCTCAAGTAGAGACAGGTACACCTTATATCTTATACAAAGATGCTTGTAACGAAAAATCCAATCAGAAGAATCTGGGAACTATCAGATCAAGTAACTTATGCACAGAGATTTTGGAATACACTTCTCATGATGAGGTGGCAGTCTGTAATCTTGCTTCCATAGCCTTGCCAAAATTTGTCAATGTAGAGAAACAAGAATTTGATTTCCAGAAGCTGTACGAGATATCCAGAGCTGTTACCAGAAATCTCAATAAGGTGATAGATGTCAATTATTACCCTGTCAAGGAAGCAGAAAATTCCAATATGCGACATCGGCCCATCGGGATAGGCGTACAAGGGCTGGCAGATGCTTTTATCAAGTTGAGAATGCCATTTGACAGTGAAGCGGCCAAGCAACTGAACAAAGATATTTTCGAGACCATCTATTTTGGAGCAGTCACTGAATCCAATGCACTTGCTAAAGCAGAAGGTCCTTATCAGACTTATGAAGGTAGCCCGGCTAGTCAAGGTATACTGCAATATGACATGTGGAATGTAACACCTTCTCCTAGATGGGATTGGGCTGGACTCAAAGCCAACATCAAAGAACACGGGCTGCGTAATAGTTTGCTACTAGCGCCTATGCCGACAGCTTCTACTTCACAGATCTTGGGTAATAATGAATGTTTCGAGCCATATACAGCTAATATTTATACTAGAAGAACGCTTTCAGGAGAGTACGTGGTAGTCAATAAGCATCTTCTCAAAGACCTCATAGCGCTGGATCTCTGGACTCCAGAAATGAAACAGGATCTTATCGCTAACAATGGTACGATACAGCATATGACTCACATATCTCAAGAACTCAGAGATCTCTATAAGACAGTATGGGAAATAAAACAGAAGGTGATCATAGACATGGCTGCAGATAGAGGGGCATTCATCTGCCAGAGCCAATCGCTCAACCTATTTGTGGAAACACCTAATATGGCGGTATTGAGTTCCATGCACTTTTACGGATGGAAAAAAGGTCTCAAGACTGGCATGTATTACTTAAGATCCAAAGCGGCTGTAGATCCTGTAAAAATCACCGTGTCAGCTGACCACAAAAAAAATTACGACACTAAAGATAAAGAGATAATGAATCTGGACTCAGTCTCAGTCGAAGCAGCTGTCGCTGAGGAAGCGGAAGTCTGTACTATGGACGATGGTTGTCTGATGTGCGGATCATAAGAGGGATTTCAAATGAAGAAGAAAGGGTTGTATTCTCAAGAATACAACCCTTTCTTTATTAGAAATGGTAGTGCCTACTGTTTGTCAATTATGTATTCTGAACTGGAGCAGTAGTGAACATAAGCATACTTTAGCCTACTGAATATTTCTGGACTGTAGAGTCATTTTTCAAATCAGAGGTTTAAGGAGTTAAGGTCATTTTTCCGAATCCCTTAGTTTGAAAAATGCAATCAAAAAACACCTTGTTCTTAAAGGCACTACTGTCTTTACTCTGTGCCTTATCTTCTTTAGGTATAGTAACAGGTCAGTCCTACGACTCTGTTGCAGTGGCAACTAATATTGAATACTTGAAAAAAGGGATTCGATTCGAGTTGGATAAGAAATCTCTCAAGCAATTCGTCAATACCTCAACAAAAACCAAGGCAGTAGAATTCTCCATACCATTTTTTGATGAGCAAGACTTAGCACTGGAGCTCATACCCATACAGATACATAAAGATAATTTTGTAGTAACAGAGAAGAACCAGCAAGGTGAGTTTGTATCAGCTTATGAGCTAGGCAGCTATTTTATGGGCCAGATAAAAGGCGATCCGGAGAGTGCTGTCACCTTGGCTATTCAAGATGAGGAAATTTCTGGATTGATATTTACAGGTGGAAGAAAAATAAATTTTGGAAAGTTAAAAAATAGCTCTCAGCACATACTGTATGATAGCAAAGACTTGGACGAAGAAGTAAATTTTTCATGTTCCTCCTTGCCTAGTCGTGATGCAGCCAATGTAGACCTGACTCAAGCAGTGAAGTCATCTGGTTGTACAACAGCTGTAGAAATCTATATTGAATGTGATTATCAGATGTATCAGAATCATGGTTCTAGTTCAGCAACTGTGACGAATTATGTGAATTCCCTATTTACAGAAGTTGCTACCCTCTATGCTAATGAGAATATCAATATCCAACTATCACAAGTAACAGTCTGGTCCAGTAATGATGGCTATGCCAGTGGATCTGGTGGTCTGACAAGTTTTGCAACAGCACTTAACAGCTCTGGCTTCAATGGGGATTTGGCTATGCTTCTAACTAATGATACAGGTTCTAACGGAGGTGTTGCCTACGTGGATCAGTTATGTGGTAGTAATCCTTATGCTTACTGTGATATATTAAACTCCCACAGTTCTGTACCGACATACAGCTGGGATGTACAAGTAGTCGCACATGAAATGGGACACAACTTCGGATCATCACATACTCACGATTGTGTATGGGGACCCAATGGGAATGAGCAGATAGATGATTGCGGTAGTCAAGTGTTAGGTGGTGGATCTTGTTATGATCCCTCTAACCCTATAATACCCACTAACGGCGGAACAATCATGTCTTATTGCCATATAAATTCCACTGGAATAAATTTTAATAAAGGTTTTGGGGCTCTTCCGGGCGATCTTATCCGTTCCAAGCACAGCACTTGTATGTGTGATAATTCGACGTGTGATCAGGCTCTGCTGATAAGTAGTCCAGGCACTTATAGTGCTCAGCCGTCCTCTGGGAATGGGGCTTCCAGTTCATCAGCATCTCATGCAGACTGGTTTGAATTTGTGCCTGTGGAGAATGGTATAATTTCACTCTATTCTTGTAATGAGGGAGTGGATACTAGAGTATTCCTACACAGTGGCAGTTGTAACTCATTGAGTTACCTAACTATGAGTGATGACGATTGTACCAGTTCTGGCTCAGCAACGTATGCTTCCGAAATAATTGATCAAGCTGTAACAAATGGAGTCAGTTATTATATTGAGTGGGATAGCCGATGGAGCACAGCTGCCTTTGATTGGGAATTAGAATTTACGGCTGCCGCTGGTGGAGGTTCTATGGTCAATATCACTTGTCCTCAAGACTTCATTGGAACAAATACCTGTAGTGCCAGTAATTATAATCCCAACGTTACAGGCTATGCAACCAGCTCAGCAGGGAGTAATGTCACGTATACTGATGCATTCAATAATACTAGCTGCACAGTCGTAATCGATAGAACATGGATAGCTACTGACTCTAATGGCAACACTGCAACTTGCAGTCAATATATAGATCTGGATGATACGACACCACCTGTAATTTCCAATTGTCCCAATACTATCAATGTTACATCAGATGTAAGTTGCCACGCAGTTGTAAGCTGGTCAGCACCCGTCGGAACAGATAACTGTACCAGCGTCATTGTCACCTCCACGCATTCCAGCGGTTCACAATTCGCAGTTGGGTCCTATTCGGTATTTTATTACTTTTCTGACACTTGTAATAATACGGCTAACTGTGCCTTTACGATCAATGTGGCTGATGGCTGCTCGAGTGGAGGCGGTAGTGGAACCTTAGACCCTTGTGATGCGACGAATATGACTTTGAACGGGAACATCCTCTCAGACACGTACAATGCAGAAATAATGCTGGGTGCAAGTGGCACGGTACAGAATACTGCAAATCCCATATTCAAAGCTGGACAAGAAATCGATATTTTGCCTGGTTTTGAACTACAACTGGGAGCAACTCTGGAAGCGCTGATTGAGGATTGTCAGAACTGATCTTTATTTGATCAATCTCATCAGGTATTTTCCATAGCCACTCTTAATGAGAGGTTGGGCAATTTTTTCCAGTTGCTCAGCATTAATGAACTTCATCCGATAGGCGACCTCTTCTATGCACCCTATCTTGTAGTCTTGTCTTTGCTCTATTACCCTGATGTACTCTGACGCCGCGGCCAAGGATTCAAAAGTTCCAGTATCCAGCCATGCAGTCCCTCTCTGCATAATGCCCACATGAAGATCATCCATCTTGAGATACTCTCTATTCAAGTCTGTTATCTCATATTCACCTCTGGCGGAGGGCTTGAGATCTTTAGCGATCTCGGTGACTCTTTCGTCGTAGTAGTAAAGACCTGGAACAGCGTAATTGGATTTTGGATGATCGGGTTTTTCTTCTATCGATAACACCTTTTTATTGTCGTCAAATTCCACTACACCATACCTTTCCGGGTCGTGTACCGGATAGGCAAATACTCTGGCACCACTCTTCAGTTCTGTACTTTCCTGGAGTAGATTAGATAGACCGGAACCATAGAAAATATTATCGCCCAGAATAAGGCTGGCCTTGTCTCCTCCTAAGAAATCAGCACCTATGACAAAGGCCTGAGCCAGACCATTAGGCACTTCCTGTACAGCATAATTGAAATTACAGCCCAGATCCGCACCATCACCCAGCAATCTCTGAAATGATTCGCTATCGTGCGGTGTCGTGATTATGAGTATATCCTTGATACCGGACAACATCAATATTGACAAAGGATAGTAGATCATCGGTTTGTCATAGATCGGCATTAATTGCTTAGAGATGGCTTTAGTGATGGGGTAGAGCCTGGTTCCTGATCCGCCTGCTAATATTATTCCTTTCATTTGATTTTTGAATTATGGATTTTCTGAATGAGATTATTATCAAAGGAAGAATGTTGAATTATGAATTCAAAATTATGAATTCTTAGTTGTTAGTAAAATTGAAGCCAATATCTTATCGATTTCAATTGTAAGTTCCAATACAGGTGCTGCTACAGACTTTGAAAGTATAGATGAATCACTAAGTAGTCTTAACCAATAGATAGTTTCTTTAGCTTCTTTATGGGATATTGACAGTTTGTGAATAAAGTCTTTTCTTGATTGGGCAGCTTGAGATTCCTGAATGTTGGCACCTATTGAAGTTCCTGATCTCAAGAGTTGTTTAGATATTTCAAACTCCTTTGAATTTTTCAGATTTATGTAAATTTTCACTATTTCCAGTGCTAGTTTATAGCTTTTAGTAACAATTACATTGTCTTTTGGCTCTTTCATATAATGAATTCAAAATTCATCATTCAAAATTTTTAATTTGAATTTTCAAGCATAGTGCTTCTCATAATATTTCTGATATTCTCCACTTGTCACTCCCTCTAACCATTCCTTGCTTTCCAGATACCAGTCTATCGTCTTGCTTAGGCCTTCTTCAAATTGTAGTGAGGGCACCCATCCGAGTTCTTCTTTTATTTTAGTGGCGTCTATCGCATATCGCATATCGTGCCCAGCTCTGTCAGTTACGTAGGTGATAAGCTTATCTGATGTGCCTTCGGCTCTGCCCAGCTTTTGATCAGTTAACTTGATCAATAACTTGATGAGGTCAATGTTTCTCCATTCGTTGTGACCACCTATGTTGTAGGTTTCCCCGATTTTTCCATTATGGAAGATATCATCTATGGCTCTAGCATGATCGACTACATAGAGCCAGTCTCTTACATTGACGCCTTCGCCGTATACAGGCAGGGGTTTGTTCTGTATGATGTTATTGATGAATAGTGGGATGAGTTTCTCTGGGAACTGATATGGGCCGTAATTATTACTGCAGTTCGAGATGACTACTGGCATCTTATAGGTATGTTCGAAAGCTCTGGCTAGATGGTCACTACTGGCTTTGGAGGCAGAGTAGGGGCTTTTGGGGTCATAGGCTGTGGTTTCATAGAAGAACCCTTCATCACCTAGAGAGCCATATACTTCATCAGTCGATACATGGTAGAATTTCTTATTTGTAAAATCATCTTTCCACTGTTCCTTTGCTACCTGCAAGAGGGTGGCTGTACCCACAACATTAGTCGTTATGAAAACCAACGGGTCCGTGATAGACCGATCCACATGAGATTCTGCTGCCAAGTGGATAACGGCATCTACTTTATGCTTGCTGAATATGGCTCTCATCTGCTCGAGTTCCCTTATGTCCCCTTTTTCAAACGCATAATTTGGCTTATCCTTGACATCATTGATATTTTCAAGATTGCCGGCATAGGTGAGTTTATCGAGGTTGATGATGTTGTAATCGGGGTATTTATTCACAAATAACCTGACCACATGTGAGCCGATGAATCCGGCACCTCCAGTGATGAGTATGTTCATTTAGTGTTTATTTAACTATATAAATGGAGGTGCAAATATAACTTTGTAAATCAAATATCTATTGCATCATTCATACTACCATTGCGTAAATAACTACTCATTGATCCCTAATAAATATCAGTGAGTAGTAGACAATTACCTCTTATATTTCGATTTGACAGTTTTAAATAGCCACAGATTACTCACATAAAATACTTACTGAATTGAAAACCCATTGTTGTAGTTGCATGAACCCTTGGTCGAGACCTGACAGTTGTTCTGGTATGGTCCTTTCGTTCCTACTAATGCTTTTTCTGGTTGTTCCAATATCAGGGCAGAATTTTAATCTATCGACAGATTTAGTAGCCTACTATCCACTTGATCTTGACGCAAAAGATTATAGTGGCAACTGCCTTCATGGAGAAGTATATGGCCCTACCTCAACTATCAACAGATTGGACATTTCTGGCAAAGCTTTGCGGTTTGATGGCAAAGATGATTTCATAGAAGTGCCTCATTCACCTTTGCTCAATTTTACAAATGAAGAAGATTTTGCCATTTCTCTATGGGTCAAATTGGAAGAGGGACAATCAGATCTTGATACTACTGATAATGATATACTTAGTAAATGGGTTGAAAATGATTTATCTGTTGAACACTTAGCAACGGGCTACCCTTATACCTTGCGTATCATCAATAAAAAGAATAAGAAGAAAAACTACTTCTACTGGGCACAATTCGGAGGTTATAACAAGAAATGTAAAAGTGAGGTCGATCCTCACAGCAAGTCTGCAATAGAGAATGATGCGTATTTCCATATCTGCCTAAATGTTAAATCCAACAGGTTCTATTTTTATGTCAATGGGAGATTGGAAAGAATGGAAGGGAGTTCTGTCATATGTGACCCCTTTAATACTGCACCGATGAGAATAGGTAAACGTGGAGGCCCCAATCACGCCAATCACTTCAGAGGAGTGTTGGATGATCTGGCTATCTGGGGACGGGCATTAACAGAAGAAGAAATTCTTAAAATATCAGAAGCAAGCTTTGATTTCAAACATTACTTAGCAGATTTGATCGAGGAACAAGAATTAGTCAAGAGTGATACGTTGTTTTTTGATACTGATGATTGGCAATTATCCAAGAAGCAGAAAAGAACGATTTCAAAGTATTTTACCTTCTTAGACCTAGCTGAAGATTATGAATTACTAATAGCAGGTCACACAAATAACCTATGTGAAGACGCTTTTTGTGAAGAGCTCTCTATGAAAAGAGCTCGCATAGTGAAGGAGTACCTGCATAAGCTGGGGTACGATTGTGATGGTATCAGCGCAATAGGTAGAGGCAAAAGTCGCCAGATAGCCCCAAATAAGTACCCAAGTACCAGAAAATTGAATCAAAGAGTTGAGCTTGGATTATACAAGCTCACGAAAAAATAACGATTATATTAAATAAAATCTTTATATCAAAGCTTTCTTGGTACGTATTGTGTCTAATCAATTGTGAATTGTTGTCAAGTATAAAAATTAATTGGTTCAACTGATTCAATGTACTTTGGCTGACACAAAAATGGGTGGAATCACCTATTCTAACCATTAGTTTTATCCTATTTTTACACCCACTATTGATGCCTAAAAACAAATAACAATTTATAAACAGATGAAAGAAATTATAGCTTTGATTATCTTCTGTTCAAGCGTATTTATAACTGTAAATGCTCAGACTGTAGGTATGAAAATTACATCATCAGGGGACGTAGGTATTGGGACATCGACACCTGTGGAAAAATTAGATATTGATGGCGCTATCAGAGTTGGAAATACAACTTCTGCTAACGCTGGGACCATTCGATGGAATGGCAACTGTTTTGAAGGTTATGATGGGTCTACATGGCTTGCTTTATCTTCTGGTTGCGGTGGATCTAGCGGTCCTATTGCATCTTGTTCAGATGGCATTCAGAATCAGGGTGAGACAGGTGTAGATTGTGGAGGGCCTTGTTCTCCGTGCAGCGGAGGTGGCGGCGGGTGCATAAATATTTCCGATGTAGATGCTACACGACCATTGCCAAATTTATGGTGGAATAATGAAATTAACGTCGGAGGGACAGCGTTGACTGGAGATGGAGAATTATACTTCACCATAGACGCAATAGCCTCTACTTCCCAGAATATAGTAGGTCTTAATGACGACCCTAATTTTAGTCCGGAACTTAATACTATAAACTATGGTATATTTTTCTATCCAAATGTTGCTTTAAACAGGTACTGGTTTATAGTTAAAGAGAACGGATTGAATAAAGGGTCTTGGACATTCCCTAGCTCTTCAATAGTTGGTTCTGTTTTCTCTATTGAAAGAACAGGTACATCGATTTCTTACAAAAGAGACGGGGTAGTGTTTTACACCTCTACTACTTCTAGTACAGGAGATCTCTTTTTTGATAACTCATTTTATTATCCAAATTCTGGCACCGCGGTCTTTAAGCTAACGGACATTAGTCTGTGTCCTCCTGGCTCTTCGCCATCTCTTATAGATCCAACAACTACAAATCTAAGGACGCTAGATGGAGGACAAGTTGATGAACCTGAACTTGCACCAGAGCCCGTTCAGCTTTACGAAATAGAGTTGGCTAGTAACAAAGACACCTATATGTCAGCCCCTACACCTAATCCTTTTTCAGATAGAACGACTGTAACATTTGCAATAGGTAGAGATTACTTTGATGCAGAGTTAGTATTCAGTGATAATTACGGAAGAGAATTGGGTAGGCAGCAAATAGAGTCTGGTCAAGGAGTTATTGAAATAGATGCTGCTGACCTTGATTCTGGTGTTTATCAGTATTCACTGTTAGTAGATGGCGAAATAGTCAAAACGAATAAGATGGTTGTAGTTAAATAGAATAGCACTACAACTATACTATATAACTGAATAAAAAATAGGCTTTGATTTCTAATCAAAGCCTATTTTTTATTTACTGAATTGCGCATTTAGAATACACTATCTTTTCTAGTCTGAGTGAAATAATTGATTGAGCATCAAAACTTTAGGTATTTGCCTCACCGGCAAGGCTTTAATTTTTTTCTTGAATCAGAACCGAAAAAAAAATTCAAGGCTGGCCACCCATCCGCTTACGCCGTTCTCTTCCTTAGAGCTTTCAGCTCTCTCCGCCGTTGCGGAATCGGTCGTTCCTATTTCTTAACGACTTTAAAAAATGAAGTTCCTTAACAGGCTCAAACTCACATTTCGCTCAAACACAACCCTGTTGTTCTTTACGCAATTTCAGTCTTTAAAGCCTAAAATGTAAAAGGACGAGTTCTCAGAAACCCTAGAATCGAAAGTCTTTCCAAGTGTTGCTTAAATGCGAAATTTGGTTTATTTAAATTCTCCTTTGTTTTTTCGTATCTCTCTATTTTACAGTTATTGAATTCTTATCTATTCCAGAACTTCCTTAAAATAGTCATAAGTCAATCTGAGGCCTTCCTTCCTATCTATTTTGGGAGTCCAATCCAATAACTTTTTAGCCGTGCTAATATCGGGTTGCCTTATCTTAGGATCATCCTTGGGTAGGTCTTTATAGATTATCTTTGAATCAGTACCAGTAAGTTTAATCACCTCTTCTGCAGCTTGCTTGATGGTAATTTCAATTGGATTACCAATATTTACAGGCAAGGCATAATCAGATAATAAAAGTCTGTAAATACCCTCAATTAGATCAGATACATAACAAAATGATCTAGTCTGACTCCCATCGCCGAAAACAGTAATGTCTTCTCCTCTCATTCCTTGGGAGAAGAAGGTCGGCAAGGCTCTGCCATCGTCAGCTCTCATTCTAGGCCCATAGGTATTGAAAATTCTTACAATTCTGGTTTCGACTTTATGATAAGTATGATAAGCCATCGTTATTGCCTCTTGAAATCTCTTGGCTTCGTCATAGACACCTCTGGGACCTATGGGGTTTACATTACCCCAGTATTCTTCATGCTGAGGATGAATCAGCGGATCTCCATATACCTCAGATGTAGATGCTATCAGCATTCTAGCACCTTTGTCTTTGGCTACGCCTAGCAGATTATGTGTACCTAGAGAGCCTACTTTTAAGGTTTGAATCGGCATTTTCAAATAGTCTATTGGGCTAGCTGGTGAGGCAAAATGGAGAATGTAATCCACTGCTCCTGGTATATGTACAAACCTGGTGACATCATGATTTAGGAATGTGAATTCCTTCAAACCAAATAGATGTTCTATGTTTTTGACGTTACCGGTCAGAAAATTATCAACACCTATGACTTCATAACCCAGGCCTATGAATTTATCACAAAGATGTGAGCCGAGGAAGCCAGCAGCTCCTGTTATAACAATCCTTTTCACGTCTATTTATTTACTGTTTTTCTGCCAATAGAGTAGTAGGTAAATCCAAGCCGCTCCATTTCTGATGTATCAAAAACATTTCTTCCGTCAAAGATGAGTGGCTCTGATAGGGACTTTGAGATTTTTTCAAAATCTGGTGTTCTGAAAACATTCCATTCTGTCATGATGGCCAAGGCATCTGCGCCCTTGAGTGCAGAATACATATTGCTGGCATATTTAATTTTTTTGCCAAATAACTTTTTGATGTTGGACATCGCTTCTGGATCATATACGGTTAATTCTGCGCCTTTAGCTAACAACTTTTCCATTGTGTAGAGTGCAGGTGCCTCTCTAATGTCATCTGTATTGGGCTTGAATGCCAAGCCCCAGATTGCAATTTTCTTTCCTTTTAGATTTCGTTTGTAGTGTTGTTCTATTTTCTTGGCAATTACAAATTTCTGTTTTGCATTAACCTTCATTGTGGCTTTTAGCGTCTTGAATTCGTAATTGTGATTACTGGAGGTCTTTGCAAGAGCTTGCACATCCTTGGGGAAACACGATCCTCCATAGCCAACACCAGGAAACAAGAATCGCTTACCTATTCTACTGTCTGTTCCTATTCCTCTTCTAACCATATCTACATTGGCTCCGACCTTTTCACATAAGTTTGCAATTTCATTCATATATGAAATTTTCAAGGCGAGAAATGAATTAGCCGCGTATTTGGTTAATTCTGCAGATCTTTCATCCATGAATACTATCGGGTTGCCTTGCCTTACAAACGGCTTATAAAGCTTATTCATCAGTTTCTTAGCCTTGTCAGACTCCGTTCCTATAACAACTCTTTCTGGTTTCATGAAGTCTTCCACAGCGACCCCTTCTCTTAGGAATTCGGGATTTGAGACCACGTCAAACAGCTTGGTATCCAAGTTTTTAGCCAATTCCTTATGAACTCTTTCAGCTGTCCCCACAGGCACGGTGCTTTTGTCTACTATCACAGTATACTTGGAGATGAGCTTGCTGAGGTCTTTAGCAACCCTTACAACATAGGATAGATCAGCAGAGCCGTCTTCTCCAGGCGGAGTAGGTAAGGCCAGAAAAATGATCTGTGCACCTTTGATGCCTTCATTTAGATTAGAGGTAAAGCTTAGTCTTTTATGTTTGATGTTTCTCTGAAACAAGATTTCAAGTCCTGGTTCGAATATGGGTATGACACCTTTTTGCATCATTTTGACCTTTTTCTTGTCTATATCCACGCAGGTTACTTTGTTGCCGGTTTCGGCAAAACAAGTCCCGGACACTAATCCTACATAACCAGTACCAACTACAGTAATATTCATTCGATGATTAAAATTTCGTCTTTAAATCCTAAATCAAATCTGCAAGAATCTACCTTTTATATCACATTCTAATATGACCTGAAATTCCGTGCAATACATATGCACAAAAGATACATAATGAGCCAATCTAGCATTTCATTAACTGAATCTTAAGTGTAAATGAGGCACAAAAATGCATAAAACTCCTCTGTGACTCACTGAAACCTTGATCTTATATTGCGAATCTTAAGAAATAGACCGGGTTTTTCTTATTGTTACTACATATTGCAATGAATAAAGGACTAAAGTTCTATTTTAATAAATCATAGGTCATATCTTAGCGAGTTAAATGATTATCTTCTATTTTTTCTAATTCAAAGTGCAATTTTTGAGTAATTCCATTAACAACAGACATTGTATTTTAGTTTTGGGTATGCACAGAAGTGGCACCTCAGCCATCTCAGGAGTGTTGGACATACTAGGCGCTGATTTTGGTAGAGATCAGATACCACCATCATATGATAATCCTAAAGGTTTCTTTGAGAACCAAAAAGTGCTGGAACTCAACGAAACAATCATGGACAGCCTAGGTTTAAATTGGGATTATCCGGGATTCTTAGAGCCTGATTGGCAAAATTTTGGAATCGTAATAAAACATATCACGAAAGCAAAAGAAGTTATAAGTTCTCAGTTTGGCAAGTCTCCCTTGATTGCTATAAAGGATCCCAGAATATGTCATTTAGTCCCCTTCTGGCTTAAAGTTCTTGAAGAGTTGAGTTTTACAGTCAGTTGTCTACTTACCTGGAGAAATCCTTTATCAGTTGTAAAGTCCTTGCAGAGAAGAAATAATCTCACAGCAAATCACTCACACATATTACTGACCTCACATTTTGCTGCGGCTGAATATAGCACGAGGGATTCAGTAAGAAGTTTTATTCAATACGAAGCATTACTGGAGAAACCCTACAAGGTCATCGAATCGATCGCCAGCGCAAATCAAATAAGTGTCAAAGTTCTAAAAACGAATAAGAGCAAAATTGAAGCCTTTGTTTCCAGGAAATTGCAGCACAATAATAACAAGGAAGATGAGGTTTCTCAATTAGAAATTCCTCATATCGAAAGTTTGTATGAGTATTTCGGAAGACTCACTTCTTTGAATTCCAATGAGCCTGATTTGCTGAAGCAAATAGATACGCAAAGGATGATACATAAATCATTGACGACTAGTTTCTATAAGGGCATACTTGGCGAGAAACAGCATTTCTGTAAAATTTTCATAGACTCTGGAAAGGGTTTTAATGAAGGAGAGACCAGTTCTTATGTTGTAAACAGTAAGCTGCACAGCTGGGATATTTCGAACCTTGCAAAGTATGGTCCTATACATAAAATCAGGATACTGCCGATCAATACACCGTCTAAATTGGTTCTGGAATATTTAGGTGTCGATGATGATTTAAAACAAAACTATACTGTTACGAGTAATGCTTATCACAATGAGGATAGGACCTATTACTTTGATACATCACACTCAGAGATTCTAATCAAATTTGATAATCCATATGTTGCAGAGAAACTAATACTAACTGTCAAATACCTCGCAACCGGAGCCGCTGTCTATACTGCTATAAAGGATTTGGATTACGGTAGAATGTTGAAAGCTAAAGATTTAGATCTAGTAAGTAAATCGAATATAATCTCTGAACGAGAACAGCATTTGCAGAGTAAGGAGAAACAATTACAAGAATTAGAGGCCATTATTCAGTCTTATAAGTCTGCCATAGAGGCAGAAAAGAAAGAACGTTCAACGCTAGCTCATAATCTTCAAGCAGCCATAGAAGCTGAAAAGAAAGATAAGAACCATATTGTACTAAGCTTAAATAAAGCCATAGATGCAGAAAAAGCAGAACTCGTTAAGTTAAAGAGTAGCCTGCAAAAAGCGCTTGCAGCAGAGACTAACGAAAAGGCTAAGCTCAAAGAAACGATGCTCAAGGCCATAAGTGCAGAAAAGTTAGAAGCGCTGAAGGTCAGAAATGAAGTTACCCTGAGTATGCAGAAGGCCATAGATGCCGAGAAGACTGATAAGCAAAAGGTTTTAAAGAATTTACAGAAAGCCATTGAGGCTGAGAAGAGTGATAAGCGTAAACTTCAAGATAGCCTACAACAGGCCATTGCAGCCGAGAAAGCAGACAAAGTAAAGTTGAAGGAGAGTCTACAACAGGCCATAGCGGCTGAGAAAGCAGACAAAGCAAAGCTGAAGGAGAGTTTACAACAGGCTATAGCAGCCGAGAAAGCTGACAAAGCAAAGTTGAAGGAGAGTCTGCAACAGGCCATAGCGGCGGAGAAGGCTGATAAAGCAAGGTTAATAGCGGCAGAGAAAGCAGACAACGCGAAAGTCAGAGAAGAATTACAAGTTGCTATACAAATAGAGAAGGATGATAAAGCACTAGTAAGAGCAAACCTGTTAGAACGTCTGAATGCTGAACTGGACAATGAACGGAAGATTCGTGACGAACGCATAGGTGAGGCGACAGGTTTATTATATTCAGAGATAAAGGATAAGGAAGAAAAAATCAATATTCTCAGAGATACGGTACAACATGAGATTAATGAGAAGAATAAAGTCGTCAATCAATTAAAAGATGAACGTCAGCAAGTAGTTACAGAATTAGTCAGTTCTGTAAATCACGAAATTCGTGAAAAGGAAAGAGCAGTCATCAGATTACAACAAGCACTGCAGCATGAAAAAGCAGAGCAAGTCCGTATGTTTTCTGAACTAGCTAATTCTTTCAGTTTCAAGTTAGGTTGGTTTTTGACCTCTCCTGTAAGAGTCACTTATAACTTTCTAGCAGGATTAAAAACAGGAAAAGTCGGTATGGCTTTCAGTATGGCGGCCTTAGCTATGAGAAATCCTGCCACTACGCTGCGGAATCTGAATGCAGAAAAACTCAGAACCTTACAATCTGCTCTTAAAAGAGAATCACCAGGAACTATTGCCAGTAATTTTGATAAGTTACTGAGCGCGGGTAAAATCCAATCTGCTCAGCTACACGGGGATAGCGCACAGGCCAAACTCTTTGAAGCTGCAGGTAAAAATATTGGTCAACACCTGGAGCAGCCTCAGTCAGCAGTAATAAAAGAGCCATTTAAAAATCATTCTGCGACAAACAGTATTGTACCAAATGAAGTTCAATCTAAGGGGCTGGAGGAGACCAAGGAGGCGACAGCCAAGAAGACAACAGCAATTAGAAATCCTATCAGGTCACAGAAAATATTATTCATCTCTCCTAATATTCCTGATTACGACACTTCCAGCGGTGGGAAAAGAGCCACGCGTATGCTGGGTCTTCTTGCTGAGGAAAATGAAGTGTATGCTTACGCAAGAGGGGCTAGACAAGAGAAGTACGTAGCTAAACTAGCAAGCCTCGGCGTAACTTTCTTAGAAGAATACGAGTATGACCTTGTCAAGAATCGAGTGCCTCATCTGGATGTAATAATTTATGCCTGGTACTATACCTATCATGAATCCATTCAATTCAAGGAATTGTATCCCAATGCTAAGTTGATAATGGATTCTGTAGATATACATTGGGTAAGAGAAGCTCGTTCCATAGGACTGATGAAAGGGCTAACTAAGAAGAAAGCGGCTGAAAACAAGTTGTCTGAAATTGCAGCATATAGCAGCGGTGATGTCGTATGGGCAGTAACTGAACCGGACAGACAAGCTGTGCTCGAGGAAATTCCAGATATCGATGTCAGAGTAGTCAGCAATATCCATGAATCTGCCTTGGAGATTTACTACCCCACAGATAATAACAACATACTTTTCTTTGGAGGTTATAATCATTATCCTAATATCTCTGCAGTGAAAATCATAGCTGAAGAATTACTGCCTCAGATCAGAAAAGAAGTACCAGATGCTGGGCTCTTGATAGCAGGAGCTAATGCGCCTAAGGAAGTCATTGAATTGGGGGAATTGGAAGGTGTAACTTATTTAGGCTTTATAGAAGAGGAAGACGTAACTAAATTATACGAAAGCTCTAAAGTAATCGTTGCGCCATTACTAGCTGGTGCAGGCATTAAGGGAAAGATCTGCGAGGCCATTGCATTCATGACACCGGTCGTAACGAATGCTATAGGTAATGAAGGCATAGCGCTGGTGGATGGTGAGGATGGGTTTGTTACGGAAGATTTTGGGGTAATGACGCAGAGGGTCATCGAGTGTATGCAAGGGAAGCATGACTTAGCTCAAATTGCGAAAAAAGCTCAAGATAAATTGCACGAAATAGTCGGTCCGGAAATAGTGAAGAAAAACATGGTGGACTCTCTCCACCGAGAAGTCTCTATTTGTATCGTTACTTGGAATCGATTGGAGTTGTTGAAGCCGTGTATAGAATCAATAATTGCAAAAACAACATATCCTTACTATAAAATACTAGTTCATTCTAATGGCTGTGAGGATGGCACTCAGGCCTATCTTGAGGAAATAGCTAAAACTGATTCTCGCATCGTTCCTATTCTATCAGACAAAAATGATGTATTTGTGATTCCTAATAATCAGATGGCAGCCAGGTATCCCCACAATGATGTAGTCTTGATCAATAATGATGTTACCGTAGAAGCCAATTGGCTTCAGGGTCTAGTAGATGCGGCTTATTCATCTAGAAAGATAGGAATTGCTGGATCTAAGATTTTATATCCAGATGGCACCCTTCAGGAATTTGGGTCAGAATTATATGGAAACGGCAGTGGAAGAAACATAGGGAAATGGGATAAAGACCCTTGTAAGGAGGAATACAGTAAGGTGACGGCAGTAGGGTATGTGTCTGGTTGTTCCTTGTTTATCAAAAGAGAGACACTTCGAAAGACGGGTCTCTTCGATATGCAATTTCATCCGTGCTATTGCGAGGATAGTGACCTTTGTTATTCTGCTTGGAAAAAAGATATTTATACAGTTGTAACACCTCATAGTATAATTAATCATTTTGAGGGTGGCACCTCTGGAAAAGATGAGGATTCTGGCTTCAAATCCTACCAAAAAGTCAATTTTGATAAGTTCTTGGCGAAGCATAAAAAGGATCTTGACAAAATAGCTGGTAAGATATCTGAAGTTAATAAGGAGCTTCATCAAAAGGAGACTGTTTGAAAATTCGATTATCCCTTTAATACTGTAAATTAGCTAGGCTAGATATGCTATTCAATAGTTCTGAATTTTTAATTTTTCTTGTTATAGTCTTCGGACTCTACTGGTCTATATCCAGAGAGAGAATTAATGCTCAGAACCTTTTGATACTGTCAGCTAGTTATGTTTTCTATGGCTGGTGGGATTGGAAGTTTTTGCTGCTTATTATTTTTAGTTCCTTAGTTGATTTTGGGATAAGTCTTTCCATGGGGAAGGTGTCCGCGCCAGCTAAGCGTAAGCTGCTATTGCTGATAAGTCTGGTTGTGAATTTAGGTCTGCTGGCAGTCTTTAAGTATTTCAATTTTTTTATAGAGGAATTCAATTCGATGATGAGCAGCCTGGGAATGGGCGCTTCATTGAATAGCTTGAATATAATACTACCAGTGGGTATCAGTTTCTATACTTTTCAGTCACTGAGTTATAGTATAGATGTCTTCAGGGAGAAGATAAAACCTTCAAGGAACCTTATACAGTTTCTTACCTATGTGGCCTTCTTTCCGCAGCTGGTTGCTGGGCCAATAGAGAGGGCAAAGACGTTATTGCCGCAGTTTGAGAAAGCGAGGTATTTTAACTATGAGTTCGCTATCAAAGGTATACATCAAATAATTTGGGGTTTTTTCAAAAAAGTTGTCATTGCTGACAACTGTGCCGTGCTCGTCAACCAGATATTCAATCAAGAGGCTGGCTATGGCAGTAGCAGTAGTTTGCTATTGATTTTGGGGGCAGTTTTATTTGCTTTTCAAATCTACGGAGATTTCTCTGGCTATTCAGATATAGCAATCGGTACGGCTAAGCTCTTTGGGGTTCAGCTTATGAAGAATTTTGATTACCCTTATTTCTCTCGAGATATCGCTGAGTTTTGGAGGAAATGGCACATCTCCTTGTCGACTTGGTTTAAAGATTATGTGTATTTTCCATTAGGGGGTAGTAGAGGCGGTAAAGTCCTGACCTTGAGGAATGTGTTTGCCATATTTCTTATAAGTGGCTTTTGGCATGGCGCTAATTGGACTTTCTTGTTTTGGGGATTTCTTCACGCCGCTTTATTTATTCCCTTGTATGTTTTTGATTTGAATAGAAAGAATGTAGGTGTCGTAGCAGAAGGAAGAAATTTTCCGAGGATAGGGGAGTTGGGTGCTATGCTATTGACCTTCACGTTGGCAACGATCGCTTGGGTTTTCTTTAGAGCCGACACCTTGGGGCTGGCTTTTAGTTATTTGGCAAATTGTCTTACTAATTTTAGTATCCCCTATGCTAGTTCTTTCTTTACAGGAGAGAATATGACTGTGATTTTATCTAAAGTCTTTTGGTTTATTCCGATATTACTTTTTGTCGAATGGTTTAATAGAACTAAAGAATACGGATCAGAGTTCTGTAGTCGATCTCTGCAGAAAATTGTTTCCCTTTCTGCAGTAGTGATCATTTTCTTTTATGGAAAGTTTGATTACCAAGAATTTATCTATTTCCAATTTTAACTTAAGCATTGAAGCAATTTGTATTTAAAATATTAGGCTACTTAGCACTCACATTTATCATATTGGAACTATTCTGTTCCATTATGGTCCAAGACGTGACTTTGTCTCATAAGCTCGGCATAAAACCTGTGTTTCTGGGCCAGTTGTCCATTTTGAATAGAACCAAAGAAAGTTTCGTTTCAGATACCGTGCACATAGGAGATAGTGTCGCTAGACAAATTTTCCAAGGCAGATCTAATACCTTCACTAGTCACGCGGGTATACTAGCAGAAGGAAATTATATATTGTTAAAGAATATAATCAGACAGAACCCTCAGCTCAAAGTAGTGCTCTACGGTGTCACACCTACAACCTTGTCTTTTCAGTTCGATGAGTCAATTACTTCTCTTAACTATATTAAGCCTTACCAAACCATTTATAATTTCAGAGATTTGGACATGCATTCAGTGAAACATATGCTGCGAAAGCCTTTGTCCTTGATTTATCTTTTCAATGCAGGGAAATACTTACCTATGAGCGATATCGACTTCAAAGTGGAAAAAACGTATAGGAAGAACCTTAGCCAGCATAGCTTTATATATATTATGAAAATGATGGACTTGTGTAAGAAGCATAAGATAGAATTTGTCATGTATTGTCCGCCGATTAATCAGCGCAGGGTAGAGGTCACTAATAATTTTCAAGAAGTGAAAGGTCGGGTATTCAAGACTAGGTTAGAACCCTTGTTTAATAAGTATTTCAAAACTGTAATTGTCATGGCTGATAAGTATTTCAGAGATGGACAGCACTTTAAGAACCCAATTATTCGAAAAGAGAGGAAAACTGTGCAGAATAGTATTTTAAAGAAAATAAAAGAATCCTAAGGTGCCAGATAAATCATCACTCCGATCCATACTCATAAATCATAAAGGGCGATTCTGTCACAAGTGGGAACATTACCCTGAAATATATGATCATTATTTCGATCGCTACAGAGAGACGGACTGTGTTGTACTGGAGATCGGCGTTTCTCATGGTGGGAGTATGCAGGTGTGGAAAAAGTATTTCGGTGCCAAGGCGACAATAATTGGAATCGACATCAATAAGTATTGTAAGAATTTCAGTGAGGATGGTATTGACATACATATAGGTTCTCAGTCAGATAGGGAATTCTTGCAATCCATAAAGCGGAAGTATCCTAAGATAGACATCGTCATAGATGATGGAGGGCATTTTATGGATATGCAAATTATTAGTTTTGAGGAGTTATATCCGCACCTTGCTTTAGATGGTATCTATTTATGTGAGGATGTTCATACGTCATATATAGATGAGTATGGAGGTGGATTAGAACGAGAAGGAACTTTTATTGAGTACACTAAAAAATTAGTGGATAGATTACATGCCTTTCATTCTAGAGATAAAGAGGCGTTCGGTCCTAATAAGTTTACCAGGTCTACTAACGCCATTCATTTCTATGACGGAATAATTGTGATAGAGAAAAAAGTAAGACCTAAAAGAGCAGATTGGATAAGAGTGGGAGAAAAGACTCTCGGTAATGGGGGAATCGTACAGGCAGTAAAAGATGGCATTAACAATATCTTAAAGAAGTAAGCATAGATTTGTGCATTGTAAAGCAAGAACCTAAGTATATGATGGAGATACAAGAAATAAGAAAAAAAATAAGGGAGTACTTCAGAAAAAGTGATTTCGAAGGTGCTTTGTCCTATGTTAAAACGTTAAATGGCAATCAACTGAATGAGGCCCAGTACCTATTCGAGAGTGGCAAAATACTCTTGAGAAAAAGAGATGTCAATGGCGCCATTCAGGAGATCACTAATAGTATAGCATTAGCCCCTAATGCCAATAAGTACAATTTACTGGGTAGGATACATCGTCAACGAGAGGAGTATGATAAAGCCATCAGTAATTACAAAAAGTCAATAGGACTGAACCCTCATAATACAGCGGCACTGAGTGAGCTGGCTTATTTGAACAGGGTGCAAGGTGACTTAGAGGCATCTCAGCAATTCTTCGATAAAATAGTTCCAGCGTTGAGAGCCAATAATATCATCAATAGGACAAGAACTGCTCAAGATCATATCGACAGAATGAAAGCACGTACTTATCTGGAAATAGGTGTGGAGAGAGGTATTAACTTTTTCCAGACTAAAGCACCTATAAAAATTGCAGTGGATCCTCGATTCAAAATTCCTAACCGACCTGACAATACAGACTCGGTATATTTCTACGAGTTGCCAAGTGATGATTTCTTTGTTTCAGATCACAAGGCTAAATTAGAGAAGGATGGAATTGATGTTGCCCTTGTGGATGGATTGCATACTTATGAGCAATCACTGAGGGATATGGTTAGTTGTGCAGAGTATCTGAACGACGATGGTATCATAATCGTACATGATTGTTATCCTAAGAATGAGGCCGCATCTCTGCCCGATATGAAAGCAGCGATTAAGCATAGCACATTCAATGGTGCATGGAATGGAGATGTCTTTAAGGCAATTCTGTGGCTCAGATGCAATAGAAAAGATTTAGAGGTCTATACTTTGGATGTAGATCATGGCTTGGGCATCATTAAGAAAGGGAAACCACAGAGTATGTTGGAATACACTGATGAACACATAGAGAAACTCAGCTATCAGGACTTCATCAGTGTAGGTCCTGAGAAGATTTTAAATCTCAAGCCTAAGGATTACGAATTGAAGTATTATAGTTAAGCTATTCATCTAAATGATCGCAGTAGTAATAATTTGGTTTGTCATAGGCTTAGTGACCTCTGGTCTGGGGTTGCTGTTTAGTAGGCATTTCTTGCTCATAGCGGATGCGCCCATTAGGCATGACTTTTTAGTTATGAATGCCTTTGTAGGGATGTCCATACTGATTCCATTGCTGGCCATATTCAGTATAGCTATCAGGCTCAATGGAGAATTATTATGTCTATTCATAGCCATCGCCCTGGGGATACTCTATGCTAAACGGCAGTTTTTGTTACTGCAGGTGCTCCCTAGTTTCAAAGACTTTAGTTGGGGACATTTGATAGGAATCGCCTTGCTGCCTCTGATGCTATTGCTAATGTATGGTATATTGAATCCTGGTTCCATAGGTGATACCTTACTCTATCATGCCCAATGTATACAGTGGTCTGAAAAGTACAAGGCTATTCCTGGACTGGCGCATATTCATAACCGATTGGCTTTTAATAATCACTCCTTATTACCCTTTGCCCTATTTGGATTCTCTTTTACTGATATCCAGACCTTTTATTGTGTCAATAGTTTTTTAATGTTCTTATTGACAATGAAGTGCACGTTGGAAATGACAGTTTCTTTCAGAAAGAATAATCTGAGTAACTTGTTTTTTTACGCAACAATATTAATAAGTACTTATTTCCTGATCGGAGAAAAGATAGCTTCTCCTGCTCCTGATAATACAGCGGCCATATACTTGATCTATTGCGTTATCTTATTCAAGGAGATAATCAAAGATGAAAGAAAAGAATTATTGCCCATACTTTACCTGATGGCCTTCTTACTACCTACCATTAAGGTGAGTACTGTATTTGTGGCGGTGTTGCCAGTGCTGGCTTCATGGCAAGAGAAACTGTATATGAATAGCCGCCATTGGGGTTTAGTTGTGGGCTTGGGGGTATTTACGGTTTTTCCCTACTTCGCAAGAAATATGATACTCTCGGGTTATCTTATATTCCCTTTTCCTCTGGATTTGTTCAATTTTGATTGGCAGTACTTTGATGCAGCAAGACTTGAGATGATGAACAAATACATCATAAATGCTGCCCGTATAACAGGCCCTCATGATGCAGGATTATGGACTTATGACATGTCATTAGCAGAGTGGTTTCCACATTGGTTGACCTGGCGTACTCCTCAGTACTACTTCATGAATTTTGTGCTACCTCTGTGTTTGCTCTTCAGCGGCTATTCGTTAGTTATGAATTTCATCAAAAAGAGCAAAACGGATTTCTTCTATAATAGCTTCAGTATTTTCTTCTATATATCCTTTTTGTATTGGTTATTCTCGGCTCCGGATTTCAGATTCATCTGGGGTACTATGATCAGTGGATTTGCTATAATCAGCTATTATTTGTTTGATAAGTTTAATGTGACGAATACCCGTCTGAAGTCAGTGTTGTCAGTAGCTTCATTAGTCTACTTTATTTTTGCTGTATATCAGGTCTTTGATTTGGATGTATTGAGTAAGCATATCAAATTACCGGTCAAGATTAAGGAAATAGAGGTGAAAGCAGGGCAATATGGTCCTATTGCCATCAATATACCATCCTCTAGAAAACTAGGAGGTCTCTGTTATAATGCTCCGATACCTTGTACTCATCATGTTCATGACGCTTTTGAAGCTAGAGGGTCCAAAATAAGTCACGGATTTAGAATGAATCCTGCTTTAAAAAAGAAGAAAAAGCAAAAGAAGAAAAATTTTAAACATAAAAAACTGGGCAGGGATAAAGCAAATAGTGATACCAATGAGTGATGGAGCTACAAGCTTAATAGCTTTCAGGGTTGAACGTGTAATAAATTTATTATTAGCTTGTTTTGTCGTAGCTGGGTTGTACTTTCTTTTTTCTCAATACTTCAGTGATAGATCAGCATGGGGAGATGAAACAATGGTGGGTTTTAATATCCTCAGCAAATCTTATTCAGAACTGCTAGACCCTCTCGATTTTAATCAAGTGGCACCTCCTTTATTTTTATGGGTAGAAAAGTTTTTCGTGGATATTCTTGGAGTTTCTGACCTGAATCTGAGGATTCTACCCATTTCTTCTTCTCTGATAACCGCCTATTTACTATACCTATTGTTGCGAATTTTAGACTTTAAGCTAGATGTAATCCTGATAGTTTTATGCTTTTGCTTTCTTTCTGAGAACGTCATCTACTATGCGTCTGAAATTAAACAGTATTCAACGGATGCTCTTGTAGCCACTAGTCTTGCTTGTTCGGCAATATATTTTTCAAAAGGAAGATTGCGTTATACACCTTTTGTTGTTCTAGGTGCTGTTTCTATTTACCTGTCCCATATAGCTATAATATTACTTACTTCTATAATTTCATATTCAGTAGTACTATTGTTTTATGGTAGCGGTGAATCTAAGTTAAGCGTCAAGAAGCTTATGTGTCTCATCTTGATATGGGTCCTGAGCTTTGTGATATATTATTTTTATTTCATATATGATCATCCGCATAGGAATTATATGAATAGGTTTTGGAGACATTTCGAAGGATTGCCTCCTAATCGTCTTGGCTTAAAAAACGCTGTTGTATGGCTATTCTCGGCTTTGACGGACTACTTTTCATGGTCTTTCAGGTCATACTTTAATAATTTAGGATGCTTTATAGTAGTTCCATTATTATGCGTTTCAAGTTTTTTAGCGCTAAAAAGGCGGCACTTTTTCGTGTTACTTCTCTGTATAGTGCCCATATTTATCCATTTGTGCTTGGCTCTGATGAGATTTTATCCTTTTTACACTAGGTTGGTACTTTATGCTTTTCCACTACTATTAATTGTAATATTCTACCCAATAAATCTAATTTTGGGACGATTTTCATTACGACTGCGAAATATATTCATATTCTTTGTTTTTACACCATTATTGGGTCTTGCAGTGAATAATCTGCACAGTAAGGTTCCGATAAGTAAAGGGAGGTTGAATGATATTAAAAGTAGTTTGACTGAAATCAAGAAACTTGATATAGAAGGGAAGTTAAATATTGTGGCACATAAGTCTGTCTTGAATTATTATGTATACCAAAAGCATTTATTTGAGATGGATTCTGAGATTGAATTATGGGAACTTAGCAAATTTGAAGAGGCGATAGAAATGGGTTTTTATGGACACCATTCCTTTTTTCTTCCTTTCTCAAAAAGAAAACAAAAAGAACTGGTCACTAAGTTATGCCATAAAGGTGAATTTCAAAGAAAACAAAGCGAGATAGATCTGTATGTGATTGATTTCAGTTCAATGCAAGGTATAAATTCTGAGAAATGATAAATAAGTTATCGATTATAATTCCAGCTTTTAACGAAGCGAGAACCATTCATTTAATCTTGGATAAAGTAAGAGATTGTAGTCTAATTAGTGGTATCAGTAAGGAGATAGTCATAGTAAATGACTTTTCTACTGACGACACTGAAAAGGCCATAATGAATTATATCGATTCTAATAATGGACTAGATATTCAGTATTATAGCCATGACAAGAATAAGGGTAAAGGTGCAGCTCTGCACACAGGGATAGAAAAAGCTACTGGTGAATATCTTATTATACAGGATGCTGACTTAGAATATGATCCGGCTGAATATAATTTGTTATTAAAACCCATATTAGATGGTTTTGCCGATGTTGTCTATGGCTCAAGATTTGCTGGTGGGAATGCTCATAGAATTTTATTCTTTTGGCACACACTGGGCAATAAGTTTTTGACCTTCATATCCAATATGTTCACAAATTTGAATCTGTCTGATATGGAGACTTGCTACAAACTTTTCAATACCAAAATGATCCAAGGATTAAACCTTAGGGAGCATCGATTTGGTTTTGAGCCAGAAGTGACTGCTAAGATATCCAGGCTCCCTAATATTAGGATCTATGAGGTGGGTATTTCCTATTATGGCAGGACCTATGATGAGGGTAAGAAAATAGGGTGGAGAGATGGCGTTAGAGCAATCTATTGCATATTAAAGTATAATATTTTTAGTAAATAGACATTATGAGAAATACATTTTTATTTATTGTTATGTTGGTCGGAGTACTCTATTGTGCAGGATGTCTCCCAGACAATAAGAATTCCAACCCAGCTGCTGAGAATGCTCTTGCTGATGACGCTGCCGGAAATGGAAAAGCTAAGCAAGCTTGGAGAGATAAGGTGAAGGCAAATCAGGGTAAAAATGCAAGTAGTTCTGGGGCTGGCGGAAGAAATAATATCGTTGGCAATAATCCTCAAAGCAAGCTTCTTGCAAAATTCAAAAAGCCAGTTACAACTGATAAAAACAAAGGGGTATTCATCTCTGAAGCTCAGCAATATTTGAAGTTGACACCTGCCAAAACTCAAGAGTTGGATAAGCTCATTGAAAGGTATAAGCGTAAGGGCTTGGATTTTAAATTTTTCGGTGGCTTTTATTCAAATAAAAAGCCATTTGCTAAGGATCTAGCAAAAATATTTACGCCTTTACAAATTGAAATGTTTAAGCATTTTCACGCTTATTGGTTTGATAGAATTCCTTACCCTAGACCAGATATGCCAGTTTCTCTATATTATCACTTGAATCTAAGTAAAGATCAATTCATTAAGATAATAGGAATCTATAGTACCACTACTATTGCCAAGGGCAGAAAAACACCTGGTGCGATAGCTAAAGGAGAGAAGGAGATAACAGCAATCTTAAATCCTGGTCAAAAAAAGATATACAGGGAAATCCTAGCGGGCTCTAATGAAAAATTCTAGGATGATTACTTGTGGTAAGCCAAGCTTTATAAATTCTTTATGCATAGTAGAGTTCTAGTCTATTATGCAACATACTCTGACACGTAATATTTTATTTGTCCTAGTAGCCTGTGTGGCTGTATGGAAGTTTATGGCGTTCAGTCCTGAAATTAAAAAAGATCAGGTATGGTATAGTAATTCCGACCAAAATGGTTGGGTGCTTTTCTCAACCCTGGATTTCAATGATGGCAGAGGGGCCAAGTATATTTCGCATCCCGGGATAAGCACGAGTTATGTCTATGGGTTAGGGCTTAAGGTTATGAAGAGGCTAGGTCTAGTCGAGCTCGCTGAGAGTTCTGATCTGGAGAACTTGGATGACCCCATTGCTTATTTTCCGCAACTATATAATCGAGGAGCACAATTGTCAGCCATGTTGATACTCTTATGTGCAGGATTGATGGGTGCTATTCTATTATTGCTGACCGCTAGAGACTGGGAGTATGCAATTTTCGGATTCATCATGACACTGTTTTCCTGCGGATTTCTGTTTCATTCCGTAATGCTGAGAAATGAGCTGACCTCTGTGTTTTATTTTATCGTAGCACTTATAGTGTTTATGATGGCTTACGTGAGTAAGCGTAAAAGGAGTATCTATTCTACTGCAGGCTTTCTTATTTCTGGATTGCTGTTCGGCTTAGCCTATTTTGCCAAGTCTCAAGTAGTGGTCACAACGATCTTCTTTTTTCTATTTCTATTTTACTTTCATTTTACCTACAATAGAAGACATGACTTTAAGCTCTCTGAGAATATTGTGCTTATCTGCGGTCATGGATTTTCATATCTGTACTTGACCTATGGGCTTGGACTAGCAGTACCCCTATTTTGGAAATTGGTATATGCTCTGGCTATAGGCTTGTCACTGATCAGTTTGTTGAATATTAAATTCAGTAAGAGTCAGTTCTTGAATTACATACATATCCTGAATCGATTTAGCTTGGGCTTTACTTTGTCTATTGCTTACACTATGGTCAGAGGCCTTCAAGGTGAAAAGCGAGCTGCGGAAAAAGTATTGACCTATACTTCTTTTTGGAATCCAGATGCAAAATCCATTCAAGCTCAGACTATTGACAAAGATTTTTCAAGTATTCTGGCTCGATTCGGTTATTTTTTGCAATGCTACTTTTTGGAATCGTTTCTCTTATTGATTCTTATGGGGAGTATCTACCTGGTTTGGAAAAAGCAAGTGAGATGGAGGAAATATATCTTGGCTTTGATTCTGATCGTAGTGGCTTGCTATCTTAATTCCATGAGAAGCAATTTGACTGTGAATATGGGTAGAGCAGTATTTAAATACATTATTTATATTGATGTGGCAGTTATTTTGCTGGTTGCTTGTAGTTATAGGGATTTAATGAAAACTGTAGCGCGGAAGCAATTGTTTCGTTGTGTGACTTGGGGCTTGCTGATAGGCTTTTGTGTTAATAATTATTACAAGGTCAAAAATGATACAGACTGGAATTGGACGACCTATTCAGATATTGTCTTTCCAGAGAGATGGTTGTTTCCCGGCTCAGCACCCTACGCTAGAAAGGTTCTGAAGCAGAAGTATTCTGGCTTTATTAATGGCCATGATAGGGTTGTATTTGGAGATGAGATGCCTCGTGTAGGAGAGCTGCAATTACCAGGTGGTGCTAGGCATCTGGCACGTGTGCAGAAGCTAAGTGCTGAGCCTTACATGAATCGATTGCAGAAGTTATTCGGATTTAATGATGAAGTGATTGAGAAAGTTGTAAGTACGGAAGCCAGGTTACTGAATTTTAAAATTGGTGCTTTCGAATCGGGTGATGACTACCAGACCATAGTAGACAAAACTTCAGAGAAGAGAAAGTACTTATATAGATTAATACTAAGCCCTGAAGATTATAGAAAGTACTTGAAATTAATAGAAACGGGTAAGTTAAGCGTACCCTTTTAAGATGACAGTTATATATGGCTAAGTTACTTACAGATGAGCAGCATAATATAGAGATTCATGAGAATCTGGAATATTGGAATAAGAAACCTTTATTAAGAGCGATCTATGATGATTTCTATAACTTGATCGTCGATCAGATAGATCAGAGAATTAAGGGAAAAGTTGTTGAGCTTGGGTCAGGCATAGGGAATCTAAAAAGTAAGGTTCCTCAGTGTATTACGACGGATATATTTGAAAATCAGTGGATAGATCAGACTGAGAATGCGTATAAGCTTAGCTTTGAAGAGGGTTCTGTATCTAATCTCATCTTATTCGATGTATGGCACCATCTGGAGTATCCTGGAGATGTACTTAGTGAATTCAACAGGGTGCTAACTGACAAGGGTCGTGTGATTATCTTTGACCCTGATATGGGTTTATTGGGAAGGTTAGTCTATGGGGTTTTTCATCATGAGCCTATAGGAACATTTAAGAAGATAACTTGGAAGAAGCAAAATAACATTGATTTTGAAGACTTACCTTACTATGCTGCTCAGGGTAATGCCAACAAAATATTTGTAGGTAGCTCATTCAATGAGCAATTAAGGGATTGGGAGCTGATTCAAGTAAAACGCATGTCAAAGTTGTCTTATGTGGCCTCGGGTGGCTATAGTGGGAGGCAGCTGTACCCTGATAAGTTGTACTCAACATTTAAGAAAATTGATTCGATTCTAGATATTATACCAATGCTATTTAGTACTAGAATCTTAGTCGTTTTAGAAAAGAAATAGAATTTGTCTATTATGAAAAAAGAAGAAGTTATGTCTGAAGTCATAGAGAGTGAAGTATCTCATGCTGGTGAGGAGGGTAGGTTCAGAAGAAAGAAACTGTGGTTTGAGCACTTCGAAAAATTGGCACCTACTTATAGCAAGTATAGAAAGAAATTCAGCTACTACTGGAATGATGTCGTCAAGTACTATAATTATTTTTTACTGGAGGAGAAGAGTATCCTGCAGATAGGTTGTGGGACAGGGGAGACCTTGGCACAATTAAAGGGTAGTAGGAAGGTAGGGATAGATATGTCACCAGGTATGATAAAGGCGGCAAGGCAGTCTTACCCTGACATTGAATTCCATGTGAAGGAGGCAGAGGACATAGGCTTGGATGAGCAGTTTGATGTTATTGTTTTATCTAATGTCATAGGTTATTTTGAGAACGTATTGGATGTTTTTCAAGAGATTAAAAAGTATACGCATCCCAGGACAAAGATATTTGTCAGTTACTATAGTAGTTTGTGGAAACCTTTCATAGGCTTTTCTGAGATGATTGGCCTTAAAAAGAAAAGTCCCGATCAAAATTGGCTGTCTAAGATTGACATAGAAAACTTGCTCTACCACGCAGGTTTTGAAACTTATCGATCCAATATGCGAATGCTGATACCCTTCAATATTCCTATTATTTCTTACCTGGTCAACAAATATATAGCCAGACTTCCCCTATTGAATAACCTTTGCTTATCACAACATGTATTTGCAAGACACCTCCCTGAAAAGAAAGTCAATCCAGATTTTTCTGTGAGCATATGTGTGCCTACGAGAAACGAAAGTGGTAATATAGAAGATGCCATTCTGAGAACACCAGAACTCGGTAAATGGACAGAGCTGATATTCATAGAAGGTAATTCTACTGATGATACTTGGGAGAAGGTGCAGGAGATGCAAAAGAAATACGGCGATACGCGTAAAATAAAGATAGGGCAGCAAGATGGTAAAGGAAAGTATAATGCGGTCAAGAAAGGCTATGCTATGGCAGAGGGGGATATTTTGATGATACTGGATGGTGACCTGACCGTCCCTCCGGAAGACTTACCTAAGTTCTACGATGCAATTGCCTCTGGAAAAGGAGAGTTCATCAATGGTTCTCGATTAGTCTATCCTATGGAATCTGAGGCTATGCGATTCCTTAATATGCTGGGGAATAAATTTTTCAGCTATTGCTTCTCATGGTTGCTGGAACAACCTGTGAAGGATACCCTCTGTGGGACTAAAGTGATGTTCAGGGAGGACTATGAGAAATTGGCAGCCAACAGAAAATTCTTCGGAGACTTTGATCCATTTGGAGATTTTGATTTGTTGTTCGGGTCATATAAGCTGAATCTCAAGATTATAGACTTACCTATCAGATATCGTGATAGAACCTATGGTGATACTAATATTTCCAGGTGGAGTCATGGTGTGGTCTTGTTGAGAATGGTGGCCTTTGCGATGAATAAGATTAAGTTTTATTAATTCATTGAGTAAGAATCTAGATGCTATTTAATTCTCTAGAGTTTTTTATATTTTTTCCAATTGTATTTTTCTTGTATTGGGCTTTGGGGAAGAACCTTAAAGTGCAGAATCTACTCATTTTATTAGTTAGCTATTTCTTTTATGGGTGGTGGGATTGGCGTTTCTTGTCGTTGATTTTTTTTAGTTCTATTACGGATTATTATATTGCCAAGTGGATAGCAAATACTGAGGTTGAAAAGCAGAAATCCAATTTTCTCTGGCTCAGTGTTTTCATAAATATTGGTCTTTTAGCTGTTTTCAAGTATTTCAACTTCTTCATTGATTCATTTAATGATCTTGTAGGAGTTGTGGGTTATGAAAGCACGTGGACTTTTTTTAATATCATTCTTCCTATAGGCATTAGCTTCTACACATTCCAAACTTTAAGCTATGTAATCGATGTCTACAATGAAAAGATAGAACCGACAGATGATGTTGTCAAGTTTCTTGCCTTTGTCTCTTTTTTTCCTCAACTGGTTGCAGGGCCCATAGAGAGAGCATCAAATTTGTTACCCCAGTTCGGAAAACTTAAGAAGTTTGATACGGAGAGTGCAAAAGTAGCAACAAAGCAAATATTCTGGGGCTTCTTTAAGAAAGTTGCCATTGCTGATAATTGCGCCTATTTTTCAGATGCTATATTTTCCAACTATGAGACCTGCTCACCACTACTGCTTCTAGTGGGTGGTTTACTCTTTGTTTTTCAGGTCTACTGTGATTTTTCTGGATATACTGATATTGCGATAGGAACTGCGAAGTTATTGGGCTATAATCTTCTCGATAATTTCAGGACACCTTTGTTCAGTAGGAATATGACTGAATTTTGGAGGCGATGGCATATTTCTTTGTCCACATGGATAAGGGATTATGTCTTTGTGCCATTAAATTTAGTCTTTAGAAGTTTCAAAAGAAAATCAATGGTCATCGCTTCATTTATTTCATTTACACTATTTGGGTTTTGGCATGGACCGAGCTGGGTGATGATTGTGTGGGGAGCAGTGCAAGGAATTGCGATAATTGTTGAAACCTATTTTAGACCTTATCTGCAAAAGCAAAGAAAAAATAATAGTATCATCTATAATTTTATTAGTTGGTTTCTTACCTTTTCTTTCTTTACATTGACGATGATTTTGTTCAGATGCGAAACTATCTTGGATTTTTTGCAGTATATGAGCCAGATATTCAATAGTGCAGATTTTCCTAAAATTCCTAAGGAGTTTTTAGGATTTGAGAATTACGTTCGTTATATATTTCTTGGCTTTAATCTGCTTTTATTACTTGTTCTGGATTGGTTCAATAGGAATGAGGTACATAGCCTACATAAGCTGCCCATCATTAAGTATGTTGTTTATTTGTATTTGTTGCATGAGATTATCAAGAATTTCTTTTCAGAACTTTCATTTATCTATTTTCAATTTTAGATGGGAGATTACTTTAAATACATAATCGCTCGACTGCTTATAGGAATTTTATTTGTTGTAATAGTTTATAATCTAAATAGTTACCTATTCCAAACTAAGCATAGTGCTATTTTTAAGGGTGTAAAGCATTTAATAGTTGGAGATTCTCACTTTAACGGTATTGCCATAAATCAGGTGATGCATATGGGTCAAGACTCAGAAGTTTACTATACTATGCTTCAAAAGATTAAGGAGGTTAATAGACATTCAGAATTAAAGAATGTAGTTATCGCTTATTCATATTTAAATTTTTCTAAGAACTATTTTGATGATTTCCTCCTAAGTAATGATGTTCAATCATATAGTATTTCCAAAAGGAATTATCCTTTGGCATCTATTACGGATCAGTTTAAGCAATCTACATTCAAGTCACAGCTCATTAAAGTGTTAAGCAGGTTTAACGTCTCTTTTAATTTCAATTATATGAGATCTGCTGAAAATGTAAAAAAGAATTTGCCTTTTATGTGGTATCAAGAAAATTTGAGTGTAAAGCATAATCTGACATTCTTAAAGCGTACACAAGATGCTCGTAAAAGGAAAATTGTCCCAAGCTCTGCTAGATACAAAAATAATGTGGCCGCAAAAATGGAAAGGCTCTTTATTAATGATGATAATGAGATTAGCCACACTAATTTGTCTTATCTCGATGAAATTTTAGTTTATTGCGAGGCTAATATTATTAATGTAACCTTGGTGAGTACGCCATTGGAATCTTATTATTTTGAATCTATTCCTAAGTATATGAAAGATGCTTTTTACAATCATACTCAAGATATTCTGAAGACTTACGCTAACGTCCAATTTTTGGATTATACTCATCACTTTGAAGACACGGCTTATTTCATCGATGAGCACCATGTAGGGGGTTATGGAGCTGCGTTATTGAGTATAGAGATTGGGAATCATATTTTTAATAAATAGCCAATGTTATTTAATTCAATAGAATTTGCAATATTCCTGCCTATAGTATTTCTGCTATACTGGTTTCCGCTTGGGGATAAGCTCAAATCGCAAAATCTATTGTTGTTAGCTTCCAGTTATTTTTTCTATGGCTGGTGGGATTGGCGTTTTTTATCTTTGATAGTCTTTAGTTCATTTGTGGATTATTTCATAGCCCGCCGAATGGCTGACGAAATAGATGATTATAAACGAAAGATTCTTTTATTCATTAGTGTATTTGTAAATCTTGGATTTCTTGGCTTCTTTAAGTATTATAACTTCTTCGCAGAAAGTTTTGCTGAGGCGTTTACACTATTCGGAACAGAATTCGAAGCAATAAGACTGGGCATAGTATTGCCTGTTGGTATAAGCTTCTATACGTTTCAGACCTTAAGTTACTCCATAGATGTTTATCGCAAAAAGCTGCAACCGTCAGATGACATTATTGCTTTTTTTGCTTTTGTAAGTTTTTTTCCTCAACTCGTTGCAGGGCCAATAGAAAGAGCAACTAACTTGTTGCCTCAGTTTTTAAGTAATAGAATGTTTTCTTATGCGCTCGCTGCCAACGGTATGAGGCAGATACTATGGGGCTTATTCAAAAAAATTGTTGTTGCAGATAATTGCGCAGTTTATGTAGATCAAATTTTTTCTGATTATACTAACCAGTCAGCCAGTTCTCTTTTATTAGGAGGTGTCTATTTTGCTTTCCAAATCTATGGCGATTTCTCAGGATACTCGGATATAGCAATAGGTACTTCCAGATTGTTTGGTTTCGATCTTAAGCAGAATTTTGCATTCCCTTACTTTTCCAGAGATATGGCTGAGTTCTGGAGACGATGGCACATCTCATTGTCTACATGGTTTAGAGATTACCTTTATATACCTTTAGGAGGTAGCCGTGGGGGGACTGGTATGAAAATTAGAAATACCTTTGCTATTTTCCTTGTGAGTGGTTTTTGGCATGGTGCCAATTGGACGTTTCTCATATGGGGTTTTCTTAATGCTTGCTATTTCTTACCGTTATTAATTACTAATAACAATCGTAAGAATCTGGATGTCGTTGCTGAAGGAAAGATATTTATCAGACCTAAAGAATTGTTTCAAGTGCTTTTCACTTTCTTTTTTACAGTTATCGCATGGATTTTCTTCCGAGCTGCTAATGTCACTGAAGCATTCGGTTATCTGGCTGCAATGGTTTCGCCATCGATGTTTTCTGCGCCAACCATATCAGGGCCTCTTTTGTTGCATATGATGATTGTTTTACTTCTAGTGATGGAATGGTTTAAAAGAGATACTTTGTATGGTCTAGACAAATTAGAAAATATGCATATTAGTTTAAGATTGTTACTCTATTTTGTTCTAGTATTTATTATATCGTACCATTTCCTAGTCTTGAATATTGAGGGACAACAATTTATTTACTTCCAATTTTAATATTTTGCTGAAGTATTTACTGAAAATATCGGTCTTTTTACTAGTATATTCTGCGGTACTCTTTGCAATCTATTTTCAACCATATAAATATGATAACTTCTTTCAGTCTGCAGAACTAAAAGCAGATAGACTAAAGAAAACTGAGCCTCAGATTATTCTGGTGGGAGGGTCTAATACATTATTTGGTATAGATAGTGAAATGATAGTCAAAGCTACTGGATATGATGTTGTTAATATGGGCATTCATATGGGCCTAGGTTATTATTTCCAAACAAATCAAATAATCAAAGACCTTGCAAAGAGAGATATCGTTGTATTATCTCCCGAGTATGTTAGTTACTTTGAAGATAAACAGGTAAACCCTCGAATGCTCAACCAAATATCAGAACACTACCCATCTATCTTATGGCAGTTTGATAAGCTCAATAGACCAAAGTTGTTGTATGATCATTTTCTGGATAAGATAAAGAAGAATATTATTTATATCCAAGAGGGGAAAGATTATAATTTGGGTCCTGTAGGCGGTTATAGTTATTCTGGTGTAAATGAGTATGGTGATCAAACTGATCACCTTTCTGCTGAAGTCGGCTCTGAGCTTGGTCGATGGAATATGAGAGTTTACAAGGGTAGGGAGTTCCATCCAGTCTTCAAGGCACAAACTGATAAACTCATTGCTAGATGTGAATCAATCGGATGTAAAGTTGTATTTACTTTTCCGGCCATAGCTAGGTCTGCTTTTGATGAGGGAGTTGCAAATAGGGTGGCAGATGAAATTGATGCCTTAGGGTATGTCAGGATGGGGCAACCTAGTGATTATGTTTTTGAACCTGAGGAGTTTTACGATACGCATTATCATCCACTTAAGAAGGCTCGAGCGCTCAGAACTCAAATGCTGGTTGAAGAGCTCAAAAAGATAATTTAATTATGAAAGGATTGATATTTACAGGGGTCAATGAACCACTAGTCTATGGTGAGGTTCCGATGCAAAGTACAGAAGGTAGGGTCGAAGTCAAGCTGAAAGCTGCTGCCTTGAATAGAAGAGATTACTGGATTACACAGGGTCTTTATCCAGGAATAGTTACACCTACTGTTCTAGGAAGCGATGGCTGTGGAAGTTACAAAGGACGTGAAGTGTTATTAAGTCCTAACATTAATTGGGGGGAATCCCAAAAACTACCTTCAACGGAGTATGACATTATCGGTCTTAAGGAACACGGTACCTTTGCTGAATCTATTTTAGTTCGGGAGTCCAGTATCTTTGATAAGCCTGATCATTTGACTGCCTTTCAAGCAGCTGCTTTACCTCTAGGAGGGTTAACTGCTTATAGAGCACTCATGACTAAAGGTCAAGTCGAGGCAGGGGATAATGTATTAATTTCTGGGATAGGTGGTGGAGTGGCGCTTTTTGCTTTTCAGTTTGCAGTGGCGGTAGGTGCAGAAGTTTATGTCACCTCCAGTTCTGAAGAAAAGATAGCCAAGGCAGTTAGCATGGGAGCTCAAGGGGGTGCTAATTACACTAGCCGAAAATCAATGAGAAATTTGCTGAAAGAGACTGGTGGGTTTGACGTTATTATAGATAGTGCTTGTGGCGATGGCTTTCCTCAACTCATAAAATTGGCAAAGCCTGGGGCTCAAATCGTCGTATATGGTGGAACGAGTGGAAATATCAATGGAATAATTCCAGCTACTGTTTTCTTTAAGCAATTATCCATACATGGAACCACTATGGGTTCCGATAAAGAGTTCAGAGCCATGTTAGCACTGGTTGAGAAACATAAGATAATACCAGTAGTCGATACGATCTTAGAACTTAGTGAAGGTCAGAAAGCCATAGAGATGATGGAATCCAGTCCCCAATTCGGTAAGATCGTATTGGAAATAAGCTAGTTTAAAATTGACTCTTTCTAGGAAGCTATCTTTCAGACAAAAAGGCATCAATGTCAGCTATTGTTTCTTCAGCATGACTATCTGTAGGAACATGTGGACCATCTTTGTAGATTTTGAGCTTAGAGCCTGGGATGTTTGAATTCAATGAATGTGCTTGCTCAAGTGGTAAAATAGGATCTTTTTCTCCCCACATGATTAAGGTGGGTGCTTTAATTTCCTTAACAATAGGGCTCATTGCCTGAGCTGCTGCAATAAGAATCAATTTATTCACTCTCTCTGGATATAAGGCAGCCATTTGTATGGCTGTTGCACCACCGAAAGAACTTCCTGCAACATGGGCTTTCTCAATTTTCAGTTCATCCATAAGCATTGTTACAAAATATGCCAAGCTATCAGTGCTTGCAAAAGCAAATAGAGCCTCACTCTGCCCGAAACGGGCCCCTGGGAGGTCCATACTTAGAACTCTGTAATTTTCTTTAAAATAGTCGTTATAATGGTTCCACTGTTTAAGATTACTACCCATGCCATGAATGAGAATCAATGTAGGGCCAGTCCCTTCGTCTCTGTAGTGGATCTTTTTGCCATTTAAAGTGGCGAAATTATAGGTTTTGTTACGTTCTGCTAGCCTTTTAGCTCTTGCTTCCTGCCTCAATTCTTGGGCAGTCTTCTGCTTTGTTACTATATTTGAGGGTTTATCAGGATTCTCGATCTGGCCAATGCAACTTGTAATAGAGCCTATACATAGAAAGAATAGAAATAGAGATGCTATTTGATTCATATGAATATTATTTGTTCTTACCAATTGTGTTCTTGTTGTATTGGAGTCTTAAGTCCAGTTACAAATATCAGAATATTTTAATACTTCTATCGAGTTACTTTTTCTACGGCTGGTGGGATTGGCGTTTTTTATCCTTGATTTTTCTTAATTCGATTTTAGACTACTACGTTGCGCTCCGTATTGAAGGTGCTGAATCAGATAGGCGGAAGAAGATATGGTTATGGTTAAGCCTTAGTTTCAACTTAGGCATGCTGGGGTTATTCAAATATTTTGATTTCTTCTCAACCTCAATGGCTGATCTATTGAATCTGGTAGGGATGGAAGTAGAACCCGCTTTATTGCATCTGATATTGCCCATAGGTATTTCATTCTATACTTTCCAGACGATGTCTTACTCCATAGACGTCTATAAGGAGAGGATAAAACCTACAAAAGATTTAATACAATTTCTCAGCTATGTAAGTTTCTTCCCACAGCTAGTAGCAGGCCCCATAGAAAGAGCAGCTAATATTCTACCTCAATTTAATAAGATCCGCGTATTCAATGAGTCCAAGGCCACAGATGGTATGAGACAGATAATGTGGGGTTTATTCAAGAAGGTGGTCATCGCAGATAATTGCGCCATCTATGTTGATTACATCTATGAGAATCACGCTGAGTTACCTGGGCCACTCCTAGCGATAGGCGTCATATTATTTGTCTATCAAGTGTATTGCGATTTTTCTGGTTATTCAGATATTGCAATAGGAACGGCGAGGTTATTCGGAATTGATCTAATGCAGAATTTTGATTTTCCATTTTTTGCTAAAAACATGACGGAGTTTTACAGGAAATGGCATATATCTTTATCCACTTGGATTAGAGATTATCTTTTCACACCATTAAGTCTCAGCCTTAGATGGATGAGCAAGCGGTATAGATATATAGTCGTGTTCTTGATCACCTTTATGTTTTTTGGATTTTGGCACGGTGCTAATTGGACCTATATTGTTTTTGGGTTATTCCAAGGCCTAATATTGAGTTATGAGCATGCCTCTAGAAAATGGAGAAAAAAGATGATTTCCAGCTCAATGAGCTCTTTGTATAAGTTTAGTAGTATAATATTGACTTTTGGATTTTGGAGTTTTAGCTGTTTGATCTTCAGAGCAAGAACCTTAAGTCATGCCTGGGAAATTTTTACAGGAATTTTTTCTAATGGGTTTGCATTTTCTCTTGATTTAGTCAAAGCAGAAGGCGGCATACCTCTTAAGTTTCTGTTCCTGGTAATTTTGACTTTTATGGTTATTGAATTCTTGCAAAGATCAAAGCAACATGGACTAGCAATTGAGAGGATACCAATGCCTATCAGATGGGTGAGCTATTTTTCTCTACTTCTTATTATTACTAACTTCGGTATTGTAGAAGAGATACCATTTATATATTTCCAATTTTAAGATGAAGACATTTATTGGAAAATCAGCTATTGTTGTGCTAGTCTACTTAGCAAGTCAATATTTATATTATCAGTATACAAATACTGCAATCTTAACTACACCTCTAATGCGTAATGTAATTGTAGACGCTGAAGAACATAGGAAGGCTGAGATAGTTTCCTTCGGAAGTAGTATTGAATATATGTCACATCCAAAAGAAAAGGATAGGCGTACAATGACCCAGCGACTGAAGACTTATCTACCCGACAGAAAGGTCATTCAATTTAGCCAAGCGGCTTTCACTATGAAGGTTTTAGAGCCGTTTATAAAATTTTATAGAAAGTATGTTGATTCCAATCAGTTTTATGTCATAGAACTGAATATGGACCAGTTTTCCATCACAGACAAAAAGCGTTTTCTGGACAGGACACCAGAAAGATTGAGCTATGGCGAGAATCTGATATCAGCCATGTATAAGCCCTTGTCTATTTTTAATTATGATTATGGAGTCTTAACAGAAAAGGAATATAAAGAGCATGAGATTTACTTAGAAGGTGTTTATCTAGGAGAATTGGATTCACTCTTTAATGGGCAGCACCTAAAAGCCAAAGAGGTATTCAGGAATAGATACTTGATTCAGTATATGTATACCTTAGACAGGAATAATGAGAAGATTAAAAGTTTAATAAGACTGATTAAGTTTTTACAGAAAGAGAAAATTAATAGCCTCTTCTACATAACGCCTTATGATTACAAAAGCTGTGAAAAGTATTTTGATACTGAAGTTTGTCATAGAGTATTGAATGGAAACATCAAGGTTCTGACCGATATATTAGATGAATACAACCTTAATTACTTGAACTTGTCTAAGGATCTTTCCACAGATTATATTGCAACCACGCCTATGGCTCCTAATGGGCACCTTAAAGGAAAGGGTCGAGATTATAATGCAAAAATGATCAGTGCCTGGATTAAAGAGAACTTAGGTGTAATTAGTCCCAATTAGGTAGATTTACCGTAGAATTATCATTTATGGAAGTATTAGATTTTAAGACCTTAAAGAAGAACCTGAAAAAAGACAGAACTGGTTTCAAGCTAGTGACAATGTCTATTCTGGGTAATCATGCCACACAGTTTCTGGCCAAGGGAATAGAAGGCTATGGTATTGAAAATCAGTTGGATATAGATGTCTATGAAGCTGAATATGACCTTATAGACATACAGATATTTAATCCTGATTCTGAATTTTACAAAGCTGCCTCTGAGTTTGTGGTCATAACGAAGTCAGCAATACGAATGCTGAAGGATTATTATAAAATGCCATTAGCTGATAAGCCTAATTTTTCAGATAAGATCATTGAAGAATATAGTGGTTATATAGATTCCATAAATGGTAAGCAACAATCCAAAATCATCTTTACAAATTTTATTGAGCTACCAGATATGGTCTTCAATAATTTTGGTAACAATGTAGAACACTCTTGGACTTATCAGATTAGATCCCTGAATTTCAAATTGATGGAGTTGGCTATTCAGCATCAGAACGTATATATATGTGATGTATCAAGTATTCATAATCGACTAGGCCGTCAAGCCAGTTTTGATCCTCAGATGTATATCAGGACTGATGTGACTACTAATTTTGATTTCCAACCGCATGTCGCTCAGAGCATTGCAGATATTGTGAAGGCTAGCGTTGGGAAGTTTAAGAAGTGTTTGATCTTAGATTTAGACCACACAACTTGGGGAGGTATAATAGGGGATGACGGAATGGAAGGCATACAAATAGGCGGTCTGGGTCTAGGTAAGGCCTTTACTGAGTTGCAGCTCTGGGCCAAGAATCTAAAAGATCGGGGTATCATTCTGGCTATCTGTAGTAAGAATACTGAGTCAGTTGCTATGGAGCCATTTGAGAAGCATCCCGATATGGTGCTGAGACTTGAAGACATCGCAGTTTTCGTTGCCAACTGGGAGAACAAAGCAGATAATATCAGGCATATTCAGAAAGTACTGAATATTGGATTTGATTCCATGGTTTTCTTAGATGATAATCCTTTTGAGCGGAACTTGGTCAGGAAGGAAATTCCTGAAGTTACTGTTCCAGAGCTGCCAGAAGACCCTTCTGAGTATATCCCTTACCTACAACGATTCAATCTGTTTGAGACAGTCTCGTTTTCCAATCTTGATAAGGACAGGACTAAGCAGTATCAGACAGAGGCTAAGCGGGTCAGCCTGCAAACGTCCTTCAGCACTGTGGATGACTATCTTAAGAATCTAAATATGACTGCAATTGCGCAGCCGTTTGATAAGTTCCAAGTGCCTAGGATAGCTCAATTGACACAACGATCCAATCAATTTAATCTGCGGACGAGTAGATATTCTGAGAAAGAAGTTCAAGACTTAATGGCTTCTGATGAGCATATGACCTTATATGTCTCACTCAAAGATAAGTTTGGAGATTATGGCCTTATTAGTCTACACGTGCTGGAGAAGCAGGCAGATAAGAGTCTCTTTATGGATACCTGGATAATGAGTTGTCGAGTACTTAAGAGGGATGTAGAGAAATTTGTACTTAACGAGTTAGTGAAGATGGCCAAAGCTGAAGATTTTAAAACCTTGATAGGAGAAAGAATCCCGACCAAAAAGAATATACTAGTCATAGATCATTACAAGGACTTAGGTTTTCAGGAAAAGGATGGTCTCTGGTATCTGGATGTGGATAGCTATGAAGAAAGTAAACATTACGTAACAGCTGCAGAAGTAACAGTCAGCTAACTTGGAAACAGCTGTGCCCATATCATCAGTTACCAGAGAATTACTGATCAAAAAGCGTCTATTCACTGTCCTCAGTGATCAAGTCAAGGACTCTGAATTTTATGACCAGAACTTGTATGATAAACTAATTGCCTACGCTGATGCCTACATCGTCCATCACAAATTGACGCCTAAGGAGGTATCTAAGAGCTACCTTTCATTCATAAAAGAGTATAACAAGGATGCCAGACTGTTTGATGAGACTGGGCAATATCCATTGGAATTAGATGCTGATAGAGGGGAGCCATCTCGTACAGCCTACAGTATAATATTACTGCTCAGCACCCTGTTGACTTTTCATAGACTGAGAATAATGCAACTGATTCAGAATAAAACTGAGTTAGGTGAGGCTGGCCTTTTCATAGGATGTGGACCTGGCTTAGAAATAGACTTGGTGAGGAGCAAATTTACTAAGCTGGTCGCTTATGATTTGACTCTGGATCCTTTTCTAAGGGGCTATTATTTCGATTCTGTTGATTTTAGGAATGCCTACTTTGAAGGAAATGGAAAGGAGAAATACAGTCATATTTACCTCATAGAACTGCTAGAACACTTAGCTGATCCCTATGAAATTCTAATCAATTGTAAAAAAGTACTAGATGAAAAAGGGCAGTTGTTTTTGACAACAGCGACAAATATTCCACAGTTTGATCATCTTTATAATTTCCCAGCAGATCATATGGAATTTGATGAAAAGCTAATGGAGATGGGCTATTCCATACTTTATTCAGAAGACATAGTTCACGATTATATGACTAAAAGCATAGGGTCTGCTAACAAGTTTTACATTCTGACACATTAATCATTCATCATCTATTTACTCAATAAATATACTTTCGATCAGCTGGATATCGGTATGACTGAATCTATTGAGAAGGCTCTTACACTGACTGATATAGAGTCTTTTTGCCAGTTGACGGGTGACTTTCATCCCTTGCATTCTTCTAAAGAATACGCCTTGGCTCACGGGTTTTCAGACGTCATTGCCCATGGCTTACTCATTTCTTCCTATAGCTCCACACTTATAGGTATGCGGCTGCCCGGGGAAAATACCATCATCACTGCTCAGTCCTTTAAATATAGGAGTCCTGCCTATCCTGGTGATAAATTACTTATCAAAGGCGAAATAGTCAAGAAAGATGAGCGATTTCAGACAATAGAGGTAAAAGTTAAAATCACAAATGACTCAGCAAAAACCATAGCCTCAGGCTTATATGGAATTAAAATTAGAGACTGATATGAAAATTCCTTCATTAATTTGTTTTTTGCGAACTTTTAAACCTAATTAGAGATTAGGAATTTATATTTTTTACATATTTTAATCGATTGTAATGACCAGAGAAAATGTACTAATTGAGCTCACAAAGATTATAGAAGAAGTTCTGGATGAGTCCGGTCTGGTGATCAATGAGAATACAACCGCGAGTGATGTAGAAGACTGGGACTCCATAATGCATATAGAAATCGTCGTGGAAATCGAGGAGTTCTATGGTGTGAAGTTTAAGACTAAGCAGATAGAAGATTTCAAGAATGTTGGTAATATCATTTCGGCCATAATTGAGACTAAATCATAAGCAAATTGGAACTTAATCCCAATATACCATCATTCGACGAGCACTTTAACGCTACTCTGGAATACCCTTGGACAAGAGTATACCTTGTTCTCATGCAGGTGTCAGAACGAAATGAAATAGTATCATCTGACGCTATTTTCTCCTTGAAGAAGCCTGGTTTTCTCAGGCAACATTGGGAGACCATATTGCCTCTCACTCTCTTAGACCCTTTCAGGCTGGGTAAGCTTCTGGATCTCGTTGTAGAGACCTTGGATGTGCCAGGTGACATTGTGGAGTGTGGGTCCTATAAAGGGGGGAGTGGAATACTCATGGCTTTGTTGCTTCGAGACTTAGGCTCCAGTAAGAAGGTTCATCTCTTTGACAGTTTTGAAGGATTGCCAGAACCCCACGCAAAAGATAAAGGCTATCGTAAAGGCCAGTTTAAAAGTGATTACGAAGCCTTGCTGGCTGTGATTACTTCCTTAGGTCTACAAGATCAAGTATTGTTGCATAGAGGGTGGTTCGATGCAACTGTTCCCGCTCATATTGAATCCAGCAAAAGAGCTCCTATTTCTATTTTCCACATAGATTGTGATTTGTATAATAGCACCATGGGTTGTTTTCCTGACTTTTACCCACTCGTGTCTAATGGCGGAGTCGTTGTGCTGGATGACTATAATGATGGAGGTAGAGGGGAGAAGTTTGCAGTCTTGGAAACTCTGAATGGTTTAGGCGTTTCAGAAATCATGATTGTAGGGCCAGCCTCTCATAGTTATTTTTTTAAAGGACAAAAGCAAGGAGAGAACTTGATAAACGATGGTGGTATCAGCTATGATTTGTCACACATATTGGCAAACGATTCCTATCTATCGTGGCTGGAAGAGACTATTGGGGAGAATTATTCTGACAAACTGAAAGCATTAATAAAGTAATGACAAACGAAAATATAATATCACAACTGGCAGAGCTGGTAGGAGAGGTTTTAGCAATAGATAATCTCGAACTCAGTGAGGATACAATAGCCAAAGATGTAGAGGGCTGGGATTCGATCAGTTATATAGAAATCATAGCGGAGGTTGAGAAAAAATTTGGAGTCAAATTCAAATTACTAGAGCTGGAAAGTTTCGAGAAGATCGGAGATATGGTAACTAGTATTTCTGTCAAACTTAACTAACAAAGAAAGCATAAAGAGATATGGATGATAAGCTAAAATCAGTAATCAATCAATTCAATAAAATATTCATCGACGTCTTGGATGAGGATGATATTGTACTTACTGAAGCGACTACTGCTGATGATGTAGATGAGTGGGATTCCTTGACTCATGTCCAATTGATAGTTGCTATAGAAAAGCATTTCAAAGTGAAATTCACAGTTTCTGAGCTGGAACAGTATAAGGATGTAGGCGCTATGTGCAAAGCTGTAGTTGATAAAACAAGCTAGATTGTGATTGCCGTAGGTCAAAAATATACTAGAGAATACAGGGTTACGCCCAAAGTTTACCAAGGCTTTCTAGATGTATTTGAAGACCATAATCCGATGCATGTGGATTCTGAATTTGCCGCTGCACATGGTTTTAAGGAAAGAATCATGCACGGCAATATCCTGAATGGCTTCTTGTCTCATTTTGTAGGGGAATGCCTGCCTTACAAGAAAGTGGTCATTATGTCGCAGACCATTAATTTCCATCGACCTTTCTTCGAGAAGGATACCCTCCTTCTGGAAGTCGAAGTAAAAGGAATGTTTGCTGAAGAAACAGTTGCTGAATTCAAATTCAAGTTCAGATCCAAAGCCAATAATGATCTCATCTCCAAAGGGAGTATTCAAGTAAATTTACTAGCGTGAATATAGTGATAACAGGAGGTGCTTCAGGCTTGGGACGAGCCATAACAGATCGACTGGTCTTAGATCCCAATAATAAACTGCTGATCAGTTACAGTAATTCTGCCAGCGTTGCTGAGGCTATGGCCGCAGAACATGAAAACTTGAGTGTTGCCTTATGCAATTTCAAAGAACCAGAAAGTGTCCAAGCATTCTGTACTACGGTCAAAGACTTTGATGTCGATATATTGATCAATAATGCTTTCTGTGGCATCACAACCAAGCATTTCCATAAAATGCCCAAGGGTACCTTTCTGAGCAGTTTTCAACAGAGTGTTGTCCCTACCCTTGAGATTACCCAGGCTATGCTGTCCATATGCAGGAAGAAGAAACAAGGAAAGATCATTACCATACTCAGCTCTTATCTCAAAGGTCTGCCACCCATAGGCCTTTCAGAATATGTTGCCAATAAAGCCTATCTCTATTCCATGCACAAGTCCTGGGTAAGAGAAAATACCAAGTTCAATATCCTCTTTTACTGCCTTAGTCCATCATTTATGCAAACCCCTCTCAATGCAGATGTGGACGAACGCATCTTGGAGGGTATCAAGAAAGCAAGTCCCTTGAATAAGATTCTAACAGTGGAAGAGGTGGCTGAATCGATACTATTCCTGTGTAACGGCTCTGATCATTTAAATGGTATAAACCTGTACATGAACTCTGGTGATAGCATCTGATTACTGGATTCAATCCTTACTTTTGTGCATTAGTCTAGAATCTTAAGTCTTACATGCTTTTTAACTCAATAGAATATTTACTGTTTTTTCCACTTGTAGTTGTAGCCTACTTCCTGATACCTAAGAATTCGGTCAGAATTATCCTGTTATTGGTCGCCAGCTATTTTTTCTACATGTGCTGGAATCCAGTGTATGCCTTGCTGATTGTTTTCTCTACGATAGCAGATTTCTTCATAGGACGCAGGATTCATAATTCTAAGGATCAGACGGTTCGGAAACGCTTTCTAGCATTATCCTTGCTCGTCAATCTCGGTATCCTATTCTATTTCAAGTATTATAATTTCTTAGCCGAAAACCTACAGGTTTTGCTGGATATCATCAATCCTGAATGGTACATACCTGAGCATAATTGGCTTTTGCCAGTCGGTATTTCCTTCTATACCTTTCAGACGCTGAGTTATACTATTGACATCTTCTTCAAGAAACTGGAGCCAGAACCCAGTTTTATGCGTTTTGCGCTCTTTGTTTCCTTCTTCCCGCAATTGGTAGCTGGGCCCATAGAAAGGGCTGCTAACCTATTGCCGCAGTTCCAAAGAAAGATGAAAGTCGATTACGATCGAATGATCTTCGGTTTCAGGATGATCTTGTGGGGGATGTTTAAAAAAGTCGTGGTAGCAGATCGGCTGGCAATGTTTGTTGATATGGTCTATTCAGACCCATTAAGTTATGGTGGTTTGGCAACCTTGATTGCTTCGATTTTCTTTGTTTTCCAGATATATTGTGACTTCTCAGGGTATACCGATATCGCTATAGGTTCTGCTAAAGTCTTGGGATTTGACCTGATGGAAAATTTCCGAGGACCATTATTGAGTAGAAATATGACGGAATTTTGGCGTAGATGGCACATCTCCTTATCCACGTGGATAAGGGACTATGTGTTCGGGCCTTTAAATATGGCATTGAGAAATATCGGCACCTATTCTTATTTGGTCGTATCCTTGATGTCTTTTACCGTTTTTGGATTCTGGCATGGGGCAAATTGGACCTTTGTGCTGTGGGGAGTCTTGCATGGGGTAGCGATAGGCTATGAGACTTTGACTAGAAAGAAAAGAAAGCGCCTAGCCAAGACTACGAATAAGCTTCTCTATTCAACTTGCAGTGTCTTTTTGACTTTTAGTTTCTGGACTTTTACAATGATTATTTTCAGAGCAGAGAATATTGCTGATGCTTTTACCATGATAGGAAATATTGCCAATGTGACAGACAGAGGTTATTTTGAACTCGCCAACTTCATCAAGGTCAAGTATGTCGTATTAAAACAATTTTATTTTGCTCTGGGTTTAATTGCAGTTATGATTCTGATACATTTTTTTGAGTATAAGAATTCTGTTTACGATTTCGTAGGTAGACAGCCACTTGTTTTAAGGTGGACTATCTATCTTATGTTGGTCTTAATGATTTTTAATTTCGGATGGGCTGAAGAAGTGCCTTTCGTTTATTTTCAATTTTAAGATGGCTAAAAGAATAATAATAAAGCTGGTTGTATTTATGGGTTTGTTGATACCGTTACAATATGCTTACTATCATATTTTGGGTGATTTCTTCCCCTCTATTAAACCTCCATCCAGAATGATGCATCTTTTTGAAAAAGAAGTTGATGGAGAATATGAAATTGCCCTAATCGCTTCAAGCATCAATTTCAATATAGGTAAGCAGGATACAGATAAGAGAGATATCGCTCAAATGTTAGATGACTATCTGGATGACTGTGGAGTGCTCGATGTAAGTAGGGGTGGTAACAATGTGGAGTTGTACGATGAAATAACAAAGATCATTATCAGGCATAGAGACGAGCCCACTAGGTTCGTGTATGAAATTTCCTTGCGGACCTTTGCAAGAGTCTATAGTGAACCTACTAATGCAAGATCATTGAAAGATGATGAATTTATATTCAAGGACAATTTGTTGACTTCATTTTACAAGGCACTAAGTGTCTTCCGATATGATTTCAATCTGGATTCCCAAAAAGTATTTGATGAAATGCCCGTATACCGCGGCACTGAGTATGTGACGACCTTGGATAAGTTCATGCTTAATGACCATCCCTCAGGTCTTCGTAAGCCGCAGAAAAAGTTCTTGGTAAATTATATGGGGCGAATAGAAGATGATAATGCTAAGTTAATCGCCCTCAAGAACCTGGCAGATTATATTAACAAGCACCAGCTAGAAGTTCTATTTGTCATCCCGCCAGAGAATTATCAGCAAGGGATAGAGCACTTCCCAGAGGACTTCGAAGCTGAGCTCGATGAAAATATTGATATTATAGCCAAGGTCTTGAACGATAAAAAGCTGCCCTATCTCAATTTAGTAAAAGCTTTAGGATCTGAGCGGTTTACACATACGCCTCTCTATCCCAATGGCCATTTAGATCAGCAAGGGCGACAGTTTGTAGCAAATCAGATAAGTCAAAAAATAGAGTGCTATAGCGCTAATTAGTTGCTAAATTCACCTTTAAATATTGCAAATGTATAGAGTCCTTTTAATTTTCATAATGCTGACGATGGGCATTGCTTGCAATGATGGGGGAGTACCCGCCACCGAAGCCACCTATTCAGCAAAGGTGTCTAGTTTTAAAGTAGACCCCAAAATGAATTATAATCAAGTTTTGATTAAGGGTCTTAATCTCAATGATAAAGAAGCAGCCAAGGTCAAGAACATTTTAGCCTCTTATCGCAAGAATGTACAGAAAACGCCAGATAAAGAACAGAAGTTAAAGGACAATAGAAAAAAGAAATTGTCTCGAATCCTGTCTGAAATGCAAATGGCACAGAGGCGATTCATTAATTCCAAGTACTACAATACCAAGCCCAAGTATCCGACTCATCCCATTAACGTTCAGAAGAAATATGGCTTATCAGATGCTCAAGTGATGAAACTCATAGAGATTGAATATTCATTCAAAGCAGATAAGAATGTTCGCCAGAAAAAAGAGAGAGTCACAGAATTGATGGGCGCTGAAAATACGACTAGCTTCCTAGAGTCCAAAGGCATCATAATCTGATAATTACACTATAAAGTATTCATACAGAAGAAATGGAGAAAAAACAGAAAAGACATGTAGTGATCAGTGGGGTGGGACGTTCAGGAACAACTTTTCTGATTCACCTGATGACTCAGCTGGGTCTTAAGACAGGATTCCGTGCAGATGGGGTGACCAGACATATAAATAAGGCAAGCAATGCAGGTCTTGAAAAGAATGTCAGGAGTCCCAAAGCACCTTACATCGTCAAAGATCCTATAATGTGTGATTACATAGATGAGATAGTGGAGTCTGACAACATCATCCTGGAGCATGTCTATGTCCCTATGAGAACTTTATCAGATGCGGCACAAAGCAGAGTTAATATTTCAAAGAAGGGCGAGGGAAAGCCCATCCCTGGAGGAATGTGGAAAACGGCTGACCCTGATAAGCAAGAAGGAATGCTTGCAGCACAACTTTACAAGCTACTTGTTGGCTTGGGCAAGATTGATGTACCTGTCACGTTCTTACACTTTCCGACGATAGTCCAAGATCCAGAATATCTGTATCAGAAGTTATCTTATGTATTGTCTGAGGTGAACTACGACCAGTTCTTGGATGCCTTTAATGCGGTGGCTGATCCATCTAAAACGTTCTCTTCCTAAATAATATAGCGCTCACTTGATGACTTCCAAGCAACTGCTTCTTGCAATAGTACTCTTCATAGTGGGAATAAATTTGAGGTCAGCTTTTGTAGACATTACTGTAAGTGGAACAAAGAATGCTGGCTATGGTTCCTATGGTGTCAATTCTACAAAGTTTGTAGATGATGAATCAGATTATGCTAAAGTTTTCTTCATGGGAAACTCAGTCTACTATGGGACTGAAGTTATTCCAGAGATAAACAGTTTACAAGACGTCAGACCTAAAAAATTCCAACTAGGAAACTTTGGATTTACGGGAGCTTCACTATATGACTATATTCATAATTATCAACATATCAGGCAATTCAAACCAGACCTGATAGTTGTCCAATTTAATCCGACTAGTTTTGGTTATGCTGGTCCCTACTATAGGAATGATGGCTATAAAGCTATGCTCAAACCCAATCGCATAAAATTGACAAAAGAAGCTTTTGTCAGAGAAACACTTAATAAAGATGATATGACTGAGCAATTGTGTCATTCCTATCTTCCCTTGGTCAGAGTTTCTAAACTCGATCGTTCTATTTTCAATATGAAACTTAGAATCTTCTGTAAAAAATTTACAAATCTTAGGATATGGACCTTTTTTCCCAATAAATTAAATGCCGTGGGAGAGTGGGCTGCCAATAGGACCAAAGTCGCTGATGATGGCATTGATACATCTGATAAAGCCATTGATTCTCATTTCGACCCAGAATCTGGTCCTGTGAACAAGCAAGAATATAAGTCAGCTGAAGAAGCATTGGCATATTTTACCAACCAACTAAAAGCAGATAATCAAAAAGCAATATTTATACTGCAGCCCTCAGGTTTTCCTAAGTTGCCTATTATGCTTAAGATGGCGACTATTTTTGAAGATGATTCTTTAATACAATTTGCAGACCATCATGACTTCTACGTAGCAGACCATTATGTAGATCAGATACATCCTAACTTGGAAGGTGCAAAGTTAGCAGCGCAGAGACATTATAGATTAATCACTAAGGTACTTAACTAGGCTTTATGTTTTTTAACTCCTATAGCTTTGTCGTTTTTGCTCTACTATTTTTTCTGATTTACAATCTGATTCCTAGAAAGCTGAAGCTTGGTTTCCTTCTTTTGAGTTCCTATGTATTTTATGCTTGGTGGAACCCATGGTTTTTAGGTCTTATACTTTTGTCTACTGTAGTTGATTATATGGTCGCTCAGAAACTCGGAGCCGAAGAAGATAATAAGCAGCGTAAGAAATGGCTGTGGGTGAGTCTTGCTGTAAATCTAGCTGTCTTAGCTTACTTTAAATATTTCAACTTCTTTGCAGATTCGTTCGAGGCAATATTTTCTATGATGGGCTTTCATACGAGTTCCTATTACCTGGATGTTGCACTTCCTGTAGGCATCTCATTCTATACCTTCCAGACACTTGCTTATACTATAGACGTGTATCGTCGTAAGCTTACTCCAGAGAAATCATTGGTCAAGTTTGCTTTATATGTTGCTTACTTTCCTCAGTTAGTCGCTGGGCCTATAGAGCGAGCAACAAAATTATTGCCTCAATTGAGCGGTGAGCTGAAGCCCAGCGATCAGCAAATTAGAGAAGGAGTATGGCTAATAACTTGGGGATTCTTTCTTAAAGTTGTCATTGCTGATAATCTAGCGCCAGTAGTCGAGTCCACCTTTGGACATCAGAACCCTTATGTCGCTTCTAGAGACATATGGGTTGCAGTTCTTGCTTTTTGTCTTCAGATATATGGTGATTTTGCTGGTTACTCTAAGATAGCTAGAGGCATCTCCAAGTTTATAGGTGTTGATTTACAGATGAATTTCTGGAACCCCATGTATGCTTTTTCGCCTTCAGACTTTTGGCGTAGATGGCATATTACTTTGTCGCAATGGCTTCGCGATTATCTCTATATCTCTCTTGGAGGTAATAAAAAGGGTAAGATTTTCACCCTGAGAAACTTAATGATTACGATGCTTCTGGGAGGACTATGGCATGGTGCCAGTTGGGTATTTGTGATATGGGGTCTATATCACGGGATTTTACTAGTTTTTTACAAACTATTCATTGATAATTTTCATTTAGAGAAAAATTGGTTTTTCAAGGTTCTATTGTCTGTAGTAATGTTTATCCTATCTCTTTATGGGTGGTTGATCTTCAGAGCTGAGAATTATGAGCAACTTCAGGAGTTCACTAAGCATTTCTGGACCTTTAACTTTGCAGGACTATTGAAGCCTCAGGCCCAGATTTATGGAATTTGGATAGCTATTTTCTATTTAATTGTGCTTATTCATGATTATATAGCTGAGCGAAGACAGACTGAGTATACGCTATCCTTGACCAAATGGTATCATTTAATGCCTCTTTTTCTTTTATTTGCACTCATTTATTTGTTTGGAGCCCAGCAGAATGATTTTATATATTTTCAATTCTGACTTAGCTCTGCAACTGGGCAGTTAAACCCTGTATAACCAAGCATTACAAAGGTATACCGTAGAATGAATTTGCTACAACAACTTGATAACTCGATTCGTACTCACAAGAGTCTTAGAGCCTTTAGAATAGGGTCAGCTGACTATACCTATGAACAATACCTAGCATCTATAAATGCAATAAGAGCTGCATTAAGAAAGCAGACTAGTGAATCAGAGAAGAATATTGGTCTTGCCGTCAATGATGACGTCGAGACCTATGCAGCCATTTTGGCCTGCTGGTTTGAAGGAAGGGCCTATGTGCCACTTAATCCCGCGATGCCTGAGGATAGGAACAAAGAGGTTATAGCTCAAGCAGAGATTCTTACTATCATAGACTCTTCTGCTGAGTCCAGTTTTAGTGGTCATAAGGTGATCGACTCCAAAACGCTGATGGCTTCAGAGTCTACCTCTGCTCCGATAGAAGTATCTGCTTCTGATATAGCCTATATATTCTTTACCTCAGGGACTACAGGTGTGCCTAAGGGAGTGCCCATAACTTTTGGAAACCTTTCAGGCTTTGTGGAAGCATACAACAAGATGCCTTATCACCAGATGGATGACTCTGACAGAGTGTTGCAGATGTTTGAGTTGACTTTTGACTTATCTGTAATGTCTTATCTGCTTCCACTCTTGAATGGTGCTGCTGTCTTTACGATTCCAAAGGACAAGGTGAAGTATAGCTACATATTTGAACTGATGGAAGATCATGAGCTCACAGTAGCACTTATGGTCCCATCCATATTACATTATCTAAGGCCTTATTTCAGTGAGATTAATTGTCCAAGTATGCGTTTCAGCATGTTTTGTGGAGAAGCCTTACCGCTGGATGTAACTGAAGAGTGGAGTAAGTGTATCCCTAATGCCCGTATAGCGAATGTCTATGGTCCCACAGAAGACACCATCTTCTGTACAGATTACGAGTTTACACGAGATGGACACAATAAGTCCTATAATGGTGTTCTGAGTATCGGACAGTCCATGCATGGAAATAGCACCATAATTGTAGACAAGGATAATAGTATTTTAAGTACTGGAGAAAAAGGAGAATTGTGCTTGGGTGGGGTACAATTGACACCTGGCTATTGGAAAAATCCTACTAAGAATGCCGAGGCATTTTTCCATACAAATCACGAAGGTCAGGAGAACCGATTTTATAGAACTGGAGATCTCTGTAGTCGTGATGATGAAGGTGATCTTTCTTACTTGGGTAGGATAGATTTTCAAACTAAGATTCAGGGTTTCAGAGTTGAGCTTTCTGAAATAGAGTTCAGAGCAAAAGAAAATCTAAAAATGCTCAATGTGGTAGCAGTTGCCTTTACTAACCAATTACGAAATGCGGAGATCGGCCTCATAATTGAATCTGCAGCGTTTGATACGAAAGAATTAATGGCCTATTTAGCTTCTAAATTGCCTCCCTATATGGTGCCTTCCAAGATTAAATTCGCAGATGTTTTTCCATTGAATACTAATGGGAAGACAGATAGGAAAGTGCTTCGTCTCCTTTTTGAAAAGTCAAAGTAAAGGCAATGGAGTACACAATAAGAAAGGCAACCGCCAACGATATTGATTTTCTCACTGAAGCGATTATTGCTGCTGAGAAGAGCGGATCAGACAAATTAGGGCTGGCTACTTTTTTTGATATTTCGGAGGAAAAAGTAAAGTCCTGTCTGAAAGAGATATTAGAAGAGGAGATAGTGGGTTGTGAGTTCTCACTGGATAGTTTTAAGGTAGTGGACCATGAGGCCACGCCAGTGGCAACAGTTGCGGGCTGGATAGAGGGCTATGACGAAGACAATCCTGGCAGCCAGATTCTGAAGTCCAATCTGATCGGGTTTGTGTATCCAGTAGAGGCCATACAGGCGGTCAGAGAGCGGCAAGAGCTGATACAGGATCTGCTGATCAGCAGGAAGAAGGGCGCCTTACAGATAGAGTATGTATATGTCTCCAGTGGGCATAGAGGGCAGGGCTTGGCGCGCGAGCTCATCGCAGCCCATATTGCTGCAGCCTTGGAAAAAACTGCCTTGGAAGTTGTGGAAGTGCAATTATTTGCTAATAATGCCGAAGCAATAAAGCTTTATGATAGAATGGGGTTTGAAATAAAGGGTAGGTATATTGCGACCGAAAACGAGATTTTGAAGTATCTGGCTCATTCGGAGAAATTATTGATGTCTAAAAAAGTTAATGTTTAATGGAAAGAACAGAAGTAGTAGACCAGCTTAAGGAGATTTTGCTTGAAATACTGGAGCTTGACGAACTAGAAATGAGAGAAGACTTGACCGCAGCACAAGTCGAAGGCTGGGATTCCCTGTCACATGCGATGATCATCATGGAAATAGAAAATCGTTTTGAGGTGAAATTCTCATTGCGCGATATCAATAAATTATCTGACATGGGCAGCTTATTGGATTTGATTCAGGCCAAACATGTGAACTGAATGCTGATTTTTCAGAGCAGGGAAGTGCTGAGTATTAAAAGGATTAATAATACTAATTATGACAAAACCAGAGATCAAAGATGTAATACGGACGATACTCGTCTCTATTCTGAAGCATGAAGAAATAAGTATGGAGGACGAAATGACCGCGTCCGATGTCAAAGGCTGGGATTCCTTATCGCATATGATCATAATCAAAGATATAGAAGCACATTTTAATGTAAAGTTTAAACTTAGAGATTTGAACAAGATTGTCAACATGTCGTCTCTTGTTAATATGGTACAATCAAAAATGGGCTAGCTTCCCGCTTACCTCATACTCCAATTTCCTCATAAAACCTAGGAATGTCTTAGCTGGCCATGCTATTTAATTCATTATCATATCTAATTTTTCTGCCTATAGTCTTTGTTGTTTTTCACCTGATGAAAAAACAAAGTCATCGTATTGTATGGCTGGTGCTGGCCAGTTATTTTTTTTATATGTGCTGGAATCCAGTCTATATAGTTCTGATACTTGGTTCTACAATCTTAGATTATTTTGTAAGTCGTTCTATCGCTGCCAGTGAGGATGACCGTCGGCGGTGGCTCTTGCTGATGTTGAGCTTTGCGGGGAACCTGGGAATCTTGTTTTATTTTAAATATTACAACTTTTTAGGAGATAATATAGAGCAGCTCTTACAGCTTATTAATGTTGCAGTAGAGATTCCGGCTAATAGCTGGTTGCTGCCAGTAGGAATTTCTTTCTATACCTTTCAGACGCTGGGCTATACGCTGGATGTCTACAATGAAGAGATAGAGCCTGAGAATAATTTCCTTGTTTTTGCGCTTTATGTATCCTACTTTCCACAATTAGTGGCTGGTCCCATTGAGCGAGCTGGGGCCTTGCTGCCACAATTGCGGCAGAAATATGAGCTCGTCTATGCTAAGTCCATAGATGGCTTAAGATTAATATTGATAGGATTGTTTAAGAAAGTAGTCATAGCAGATCGATTGGCTATTTATGTGGACTTGGTATTTGACCAGCCAGAATTGTATAGCAGCGGGTCTCTGATGATGGCAGCTGTTTTTTTCACTTTGCAAATCTATTGTGATTTCTCTGGTTATTCTGATATTGCCATAGGGACAGCTAAGCTTTTTGGGGTAGATCTTATGGAGAATTTCAAAGGACCTCTGTTGAGCAAGAGTGTCACAGAGTTTTGGAGGAGATGGCATATTTCATTATCCACTTGGTTCAGAGACTACCTGTATACACCCATAGCTTTTAGTATGCGTTCTATGGGATCTCGGAATTATATATTACCTATACTAATTACGTTCACAATAATAGGTGTTTGGCATGGCGCTAATTGGACTTTTATACTCTTTGGATTCTTGCATGCTTTGGCTCTGCTCTTTGAAGCGATGACTAAGGACGGAAGAGAAAAGCTCTACTCTTTGATGCCTGCATTTTTAGTTAAAGGCACAGGTGTAATTTTGACTTTCTCGTTTTATGTATTCACATGTCTGGTATTCCGAGCTGAATCTGTCTCCCAGGCTTGGTTTATGATTCAGGAGATGGGTGGCAATGGCAAGCCAACGCTGCTGAGCACTCTGGTAAAAGATGCAGATAAATTTGATGTATATCTCTGTTATTATTTAATCCTAGCAATACTTATACTTCATATCATTGAACACGGTAAAGGCTTTATCAAGTTTTTTGAAAGCACACCTAGAATAGCAAGATGGTTAATCTATTATGTATTGGTTTTGTTGATCTGTAACTTAGGCATTTTTAACAGTTATCAGGAGTTTATATATTTCCAGTTTTAATAATATGTTCAGGATCTTCAGAAATATAGCTTTTCTTGGCGTTGCGGTTATTGCCACCTTGGTAGTGGTGGATCACCTACTACCTGATTTCTGGGGCTCAGAGACTACCTATAGTCGATATTCTATTGATGAAGACGAGATCGCTGCTTCTGACATATTGTTTTTTGGCTCTAGCCGTACACTCTATCATATCAACGGCAGGCTCTTTTCCAATAGGACAAAAACCAATGCTTATAATTTGGGTATTCAGCAAGGGCGGCTCTTGGAGATAAATGCCCAAATCAGGCAATTTGTGAAAGAGCACCCTGTCGCTAAAGGCAGAAAGAAAATTCTCTACGAACTCACCCCTATAGAAAAGTTACAACCTAAGGTGATGCACACTAATAGGATAAAATATTTCTGGAATTTGAAAACCTTGAAGACTTTTGCTAAGTATAATTGGATAGATAGAGACTATCGGGAGATAGGAAGAGGCATCCAAACCTATCTGGAGCACTTGTTTAAAACCAGCTTAGTCAAAGAATATTACTTGCTTCATGCCTTGGATAAGCGGATAGAGACGAATGAATTTTACGGTGCAGCAGTAATGAAAAATTGCAGAGGCTGTGTAATGAATGGTAATGACCCCATATCTGTAAGCAAGAAGAAAACTAATTCTGCAAGAGAAAGAAGAAAGCGGATAAAGATTGCCTACAAAAGACCTGTCAAACTGAATGCTAATGAGCAATTGAAAACTGAGTTCATATTGAAGGAGATAGATGCGTTGCGTGATGAAGTTAATGCTTATGGTTATGACATGATCATAATAAATCAGACCGGTCCACAGAAGTTGCAAGTTGCGATCTATGACGCCTTACTGGATAAAGGTTACAAGGGAATAGATATGGGTGACCCCAAGGAATATCCCGAATTCTACAACCCCGACAATATGTTTGACATAGCGCATCTCACACGTAAAGCAGCAACTGATTTTACGGCAAAAATTTCTGTAAAATATAATAAGTTATGAGTATCAGTGAAAAGGAATTAGGACGAATAAGAGAAATTGTTGCAGCTGATGATCGAGTCAAAAATAGTGTTGTCAGGCTAGAAGATGATGGTTCTAAAGTAGGCATATATGTCCTTCCCAAGAATCAAGAGGATAGCTACCAGATAAGGAAGGAAAAGGCAAAGGCCAAAGGATGGGCTATGGTATATGATATCAGTTACTCCAAGACTGATGAGCATACGGATCCAGAATTTAATACAGACCTCTGGATTAGTAATTATACGGGTGAGGCTATTCCTGAAGAACATATGAGAGAGTGGGTCGATACCACCGTCAGTAGAATTTTATCTTTAAGTGATAAATCATCCCCGGACATACTGGAAATTGGTTGTGGGTCTGGCTTGTTATTATATCCCTTATTGCCTCATATCAGTCGTTATATAGGTGTAGACAATGCAGAAGAAGGTCTGAAGCTTATAACAAAGCAATGTAAAGGCAGGGAGCATGGAGATAAGGTGTCTTTATATGTCGCTGATGCTTTGTCAGTGCTAGACTTGGATTTAGGCAGCTTTGATATTATTGTCATCAATTCTGTGACTCAATATTTTCCAAGTGTGGAATACCTCATAGCTGTCATAGAGGGCTGTATGGAATTGTTGTCTCCAGGTGGAACTCTGTTTTTAGGAGATATTCGATCTTATGATATGGCCGAGGCATTTTTTGCTGATACTTTGTCAACTGTACTGGCTCCTGAAACCGACATTGCCACTTATAGAGCTAAGATCGCTAAGAAGTTAAAACGAGACGCTGAATCTACTTTTGATCCAATATTATTTCATAAAATCGAATCAATCAACTCTAATATAGGCTCAGTGTCCACGCAGCTAAGGCGAGGGCAGCTCCATAATGAGATGACTTATTTCCGATATGATGCGATTCTAAATAAAGACGCCGCTCCTGATAGCAAAGATGATGGTATTCATTTAGTGAATATAACAGCTGACGAGTCTGGGCTTGACACAGCAATAGCTCTTATGGATAGTAACAGTCACGCCTGTATAATCATAAATAATGTACCCAACAAAAGACTGATAAGAGCAGATGTATTACTTAGTTCTTTATCTCAAATGAATCCTGAGCAAAATATCAAAGATCTAACTACAATTGTAGATAGTCAATTAAGAGCCATTAAAAGCTATGAGCCTGAAGATTTCTGGTCACTGGCCAATGATTCTTACACTATAGAAGTTGATTGGGATCCAGGAAAGAAGCTCGGCATGATGCAAGTCAGATTGTACCGAAAGGATCTGCCCATCAGAGATGTTGGCGTGGATTTTAAGTCTAAGTGCCGATTGTCCAATAATATCTCTATGAAAGAGAATAATTCTTTACCTATGGAATTATCAGCACAGATAGCAAGCAGTCTGCCTGAACTAGATAAAAAGATAGACACTTACATTGTATCCGAAGCACTTATGCAAATATTATCATAATGGATAAAGTGACTAAAGTTGTAGATGATGGTAAGTGGAAGAAATGGGTATACTTAAGCCTGGCCGCTTTTGTCGTTCTGAATATTTATGCTGGTGTAAAGCGTATTCCCTTGGAAGGCGGCAATCCATTAGGGGCAGGGGCTTATGGTCTCGCTGTTGCAGATTACATTCCCGCTGCTGGGAAGAAAGATGTGATTTTTCTGGGGAATTCAGTTCATGCTGGTTACCAGATTGTTCAGTTGATTCAGAAACGATTTGATGAGGCAAATCTGCCAGTCCAATTTGGAAATTTCTCACATGGAGGTGCATCAGTTGCTGATTACATCACGCATTACAGGCATGTCAAACAATTCGAGCCGGACTTACTGGTCTTAGCTTTTAATCCTTCTTCCATGGGTCAGGATTGGCCTTATTTCAGGAATGACAGCCATAAGAATATCTTGCATCCACGCTATATCAGTTTGTTAAAGGAGAAGGCCGTTAGAGATCTTATCTCCAAGGAAATGTATGTCGAAAGTTCTTTCTACAGTTATGTTCCTATCTGTAGATGGGTGGAAGTGGCAGGCTTAAGTATAAAAAGACATTTAGGCATATGGACACGTGATTCCAAATTGACTAAGATGCGTATTTGGAATTTCTTTGCGATTAAGCCTAGCTTGGCCTTTGATATGTTGACTAGGAGAGGGAAGGGTAAAAAAACCAATGAGGTCATTCCGGATATGGGTGAAAGAAAAGATAAAGAGTATGTGAATGCTAAAGAGCTGCTAGAAGTACTGATTAGAGATTTAAAAAAAGACAAGCAGAAAACTCTGTTTTTAATACAACCCAATAGCATGCCAGCAGGGCCTACTATGAAAGCGATGGGTGATATTGTAAGAGGAACAGATCATTTCTTCTTTGTAGATGATAGTAAATTTTGGGATAAGACAAAATACTATGACGATGTTCATCCCAATGCAAAAGGGGCAGAAGAAGATACTTATCGACAGTTTAAATTAATAAATAGATTACTGAACGATAAATGATATTTAATTCATACGATTTTCTGCTTTTTGCTCTAGTCTTCTTTGCAGTATTCTTTGTATTGCCTAAGAAACTTAAGCTGCCATTCATACTCTTTAGTTCCTACTTCTTTTATGGCTGGTGGAATGTCAAGTTCTTGTCTCTGATCCTAATATCTACGGTGGTTGACTTTTTTGTCTCACAAAAGATTGAGGATAGCGAAGATCCTAAAACGAAAAAGATATTTCTCTGGATCAGTCTAGCTGTTAATCTAGGCATACTAGGGCTGTTTAAGTACTACGACTTTTTCACTGAATCCTTTGCAGATGTATTGAATCTGGTGGGGATGAATGTCGAGCCAGTACTGCTGGGGCTGATACTGCCTTTGGGTATTTCATTCTATACTTTCCAGACCATAGGGTACACCTTGGATGTCTATAAAGGTAAGATCAAGGCAGAACGCCGCTTCCTTAATTTTGCTGTATTTGTATCCTATTTCCCCCAGTTGGTTGCAGGTCCCATTGAAAGAGCCAAGAATCTATTGCCGCAATTTGACTCAGCAATGAAACCGACTGGTCAGCAATTCAGAGAAGGACTGTGGCTCATAGCTTGGGGTTTCTTTCTCAAAGTCGTGATAGCAGATAATCTGGCCAGCGTAGTAACCGATACTTATAACTCCACCAGGGATACAACTGGGATGGTCTGGATGGCCACATTGGCCTTTATCATACAGATCTATGGTGATTTTGCGGGGTACTCTAAAATAGCAAGAGGTGTATCCAAGTTCTTAGGGATAGATCTGATACAGAATTTTCAGCAACCCTACTTAGCTACTTCAGTCTCGGACCTGTGGCGTAGATGGCACATGTCACTCTCAGTATGGGCCAATGATTATATCTTTTTTCCTTATGTATTCAAACATAAGAACAGAGTGGTTTTTGGCTTGCTTCTCACTTTTGTGATCATAGGTGTCTGGCATGGCGCTAATTGGACTTTCTTTGTGTTCGGGCTATGGCACGGTTCTATGATTGCTCTGGAGCATGTAACTCTCAAGAAACGAAGAAAGCTTATGAAGAAAGTAGGTAATCTACCTTTCAAAATGGGAGGTTGGGCCTTTGCGATGTTTGTCTGGATAGTGGGCTGTATCTTTTTCAGGTCTCAGAATGTCAGTCAAGGATTTAGTTTCTTGAAGGAGTTTCTAACTTTTGATTTCTCGGGGTTGAGTAATGCTAATGCTCAAATAAATTTCTTTTGGACTATTGTTTTCTTATTGATCATCTTTATTCAGAATGCTATTTGCAGATATAAAAAGACAGAATATATGCTCAGCTTTAAAAAGGGTTACCACTATTTGTTTTTATTTACCATCCTAGGTTTCATATTTCTGTTTGGGGCTCAGACAGAAGATTTTATTTACTTCCAATTCTAATAGAATAAATAAAAGCATAATCATGGAAGATAAATGGATTAAGATCACTAGCATTCTGAATATTGTTGGGATTGCTCTGACTGCTGCGATTATCAGTTGCTATTACTTAGTCTGTTATAAAAATGCACTCAATTTTCCGATGGGTGACGATATGTATCAGACTACAATTTGGTTCCAATCATTCTACAATGCTGAACCTGGAGCGGAGCAATTGAAGCATTATTTCATGCAATACAATTCGCACTTTTTATTTTTTCATTATTTGTGTTCTGTAGTGGATTACCATTTGTTTGGCCATGTAAGTTATAGACACCTGATAATCATTGGCAATGTATTGTTGTTGGCAGTTTGGTATTTGCTATTTAGTCAGTTTAAGGAAAAGGAAAGTCCTAATTTTCTTCTATTCTTACCGGCTACCTTAGTGTTGTTTACTCCTGTTGATCAAATGGTGAATTGGGCTGCAACAGCAGCGCATAACGGCGGTATGTTGTTTTTCGGACTGTTTGCAATTTTTGCTTTTTCTAAGCAAGTTACGAAGTGGACGATCTTAGCTGTAATGGCAATGTTTATGAGTATGTTCTCTTTAGTTGGAGGAATAGCGGTGCCTATTGCAGGAGCACTTATGTTTGTCTTTTTACCTAATAAGAGCTTTAAACAATTGGGTATTTGGATAGTGAGCAGTCTACTGTTCTATGCATTGTTTTTTTCTCTATGGGAGAATATAGTTGTTGCCAAACATGCAATGAATATACCCAATGCAATATTGTTATTCCTTTCATTCCTGGGATCGGCTGCTACCTTCGAAAGTAAATTTAGAATCATGGCGCCAGCGGTTGGGGTCATTTCACTGATAATTATACTTATCGCTTTGCTGAGATCAGACTATTTTAATAGAAAGCCAGGTTTGCTTGGCGCTCTGCTCTTTATGATGGGGATTGCTTTTTTTACCGCAGTGGGTAGAAATTATCTAGGTCCACTAGTCGCTATGAAGAACAAATACTATTGGATGCAAGCTGTGTTTACAGCTTCTTTGTATATGACTTTTGTGAGATTGCCATTTTTTAATGGAATTAAGAAGCAGCTCATTGTGTTTGCGATTTTAATGCTTTTTGTCATTCCAGTTTTTTTCTCAACCTATAAAAAGGAGTTGAGAATGATCGATAAATCACGAGTAAACTCTATTGAGTTTATAAATAATTACAATAGGGAGCTGAAGAAAGGAGATCATGGCGTTTATCATGCCGCAAATATTCAAATCATAGTCAATAGAGCCATCCGAGAAGGCTATTTCAAACTGCCAGACTTCTATGAAGGCAAACCAGTAGAAGACAAGTAGCTTTAAAACCTATGGAGATTCCCACAAATTCTCAAGCCTGCCATTCTTTTGATAAAAGCTATACGCAGAAGCTAGCAGTTGCAAGGCCAGAAAGTTATAAACAACTATTCCGCTTTTTGGATGCACCTGACCAAAAGTTGATCGCCCGTGGGGCTGGTCTTAGTTATGCTCCAGCCAGTTTTGTGGAGGATGGCGTCAGTGTTTCATCAGAATTATTTAATCGAGTCCTGTGTTTTGATAAAGACAAGGGTGTGGTTTGCTGTGAGCCTGGCATCCGATTATATGACTTGTTGTCTGTGGTGAATGCAAATGGTTGGACTCTATCGGTATTACCCGGCTATCCCAGTATATCTGTCGGTGGTTGTATCGCTTTTAATATCCATGGAAAGAGTCAGTTTCATACAGGAAATTTTTCAGATTGCATTAAATCCTTAAAGCTCTATCACCCTAGTCACGGAGAGCTTGATTGCAATCATTCTGAAAACGTAAGTACTTACGAACTGACTATAGGCGGGATGGGATTGACTGGATTCATTACAGAAGTAGAACTACAACTGTCCCCACTGAATTATCGCTCCATTGCCTTGTCTAAAAAGAAGGTTAATAACATTTACGAAGGCATTGAATTTCTAACCAATGAAGCTGAAAATTATAAAGCTGTTTATTCCTGGCACAACTTCATGAGTACTGGAAGTAGCTTTGGAAATGGCATTGTTTATTGCGAACAGAATTCTGACAAAGTCGTAAAAGCAAAGCCTTACAATGGTTTTAAAACTTCAGCTAGTAAGCCTTTGCCTCTTAATCTGCTAAATTATTTTACGACAGGTATGATGAATAGGGTCTATCAGCTTAAGGATAGACTTGGGGGTACAGATAATCTTGTCGATATCGCTGCAGGTTCGTTTCCCATTTATGGAAAAGAGATCTACTATGCCTTATTTGGTAAACAAGGTTTTTTAGAATACCAATTCATAGCATCCTTTGATAAGATAAAACCTCTGCTCAAGGAAATTGAACAGTGGGTGAGAACCAATAAGCAACCCGTAAGTCTAGCTTCTTTAAAACTATTCAAAGGAGACCAAAGTCTGCTGAACTTTTGTGGTACCGGTGTTTGTCTAGCCCTAGATGTACCCAATAATAAGAAGGCGCATAGTTTTTTCGATTTCTTAGATGACCTATGTACTTCTAGTTCATCTATTATGAATATTGCTAAGGATAGCCGTCTTACACAGCGGACAGTGGAGGCGGTATATCCTGAATATGGTAAATTCAAAGATCGACTGTTGGCTTTTGACGGTAAGAAGATATTTAGTTCGGAGGTTAGAAACAGACTTGAGCTATGAGACAAAAAGCAATAGTCATAGGTGCTAGTTCAGGTGTAGGCAGAGCACTAGCTGTGGAACTGGCTAAAGCTGGACACGACTTGGTCATTGCAGCACGGGATGTCAGAAGTCTGACGGCTGTGAGTAAGGATTTACAATTGAGATATGGTATTGACGTATTCGTCATTAGACTTGATCTTGCTAATGAGGACTTCATTGCCCAAGGGTTTGTAGCGGACTGTCTCAGTAAGCTTACAAGCTTAGATGCACTCTACGTTACAGCAGGCGTAAGCTTGGATGCTGATCATGGTATTAATGCTTCGGAAGAAGTCACTCAATTAATAGCGACTAATTATGCCTCCATAGTACAACTCATCAACCTTTGTGCAGGAGCCATCAAAGAAAGTGATAAGGGTGTGATCTCCGTTATATCTAGCATAGCTGCGCATGCGCCACGTTCATCCAATCTTGTCTACGCTTCTGCTAAGAGTGGCCTAGAGACCTATTGTCAGGGACTTCGACATTATCTCGCGCCAGATGACGTCAGTGTCAATATAATAGCCTTGGGTTATGCGGACACTGCGTTGGCTTATGGAAAAAAGCTTCTATTTCCCAAAGCTCTGCCAGCCACCATAGCCCGTTATATATTGAAGATCAGTCATAAGAATAAGGGTCTGGTCTTTTACCCTGGTTACTGGCGTATTATAACTTTTATACTAAGTTGTCTACCTTGGTCCATCTATAAGAGACTATCGTTTTAACTTATGACTAAGAAACCTAATATAACCATCTTCTTTCCTGTCTATAATGATGAGCATACCGTCAGGAGGGTCGCAGAGAAATCTTTGGATGTCTTATCCCAGGTGGCAGACCATTATGAGGTGATTATCATCAATGATGGTTCTCCAGACCGTAGTGGAGAGGTAGCGGATGAGGTGGCTGCGGAGAATCCTAAAGTGAAAGTCATACACCACGAAGTCAATAAGGGCTATGGGGCAGCAGTAAAGACGGGTCTCGCTGCAGCTCAATATGAATGGATCTGCTTTACGGATGGGGATGATGAATACGATGTGTATGAGCTTAAGAAAATGATTCCGCTGTTGGCCTTTTATCAATTGATAATCACATTTAGATATAAGCGATTGTATTCCAGTAAGAGGATATTCATCTCTAAGGTGTACAATTGGGTATTCAGAATGCTATATAATACGCCTTATAGAGACATCAGCACGGGCTTCAGGGTTATCAATAAGCAGCTGGCCGAGTCCATAGAGATATCTTCTGATAGCCCTTTCATAGGTGCTGAGATTACTTTGAAATCAATGCTTAAAGGTTATCCCGTAGGAGAAGTTGGGATACAGACTTTTCCTCGTGAATTTGGACAGGGCGCTTCTGTGAAGTTTAAGAACATTATGAGGACAATTCAAGACATGTTCAGAATACGAAGAGAAGTCTTTTCGAGGAGCTATGACCTACCCGATAACAGAGAACGAATTAATTCATAAGAGCGGCACTACCAAGAATGAGCTGGAGAGTTAAAATAATAAGGAAGATATCAAGGATTGTGGATCTTGCCACTTTCTACCCTAAGTTGAAAAAATATTACAAGGAACATCTCTCTGAAGGTAGCCCTTTAGTATTTGATGTCGGTTGCAATCGTGGTCAGTCGATTGATTTTTTTCTGAGTATCAATAAGAATATAAGGATTATTGCCTTTGAACCAAATCGTAAATTGTATGATGCTTTAGTTAAGAGATATTCGGCTAACCAAAATATTGATATTTACAATCTAGGTGTAAGTGATAAGAAGGGTAGCTTGGTATTCAATGAAAATATATTTGATGAGACATCGACTTTCGAAACTATTAATAGTGACTCTAAGTATCTTCAGAAGAAAGCAAAAATTCTTGGAGTTTCACCTGATAAGGTAATTACCAAGTCTTACGAAGTCGAAGTTGTAGACTTAAATAGTTTCATTAAGGACAAAATGATTGATGAAATAGCGGTTGTGAAAATAGATGTTGAAGGACATGAATATTCTTGTCTTAAAGGGCTTTTTCCTGATAGTTCCGCCGCTGCAAAAATTGGATTCTTACAACTGGAAAATCACTTCGATGATATGTATGATTTGCATAAGGGAGCGGATGACATGCAGCGCTTACTCTCAAATGCTCAGTTTACATTAGCTTTTAAAGTGAAGAATTCGCTGGCAGATTATGAAGAATTGATATATCGTAGTGAAGTATGATAGTCTCATTTTAATATTGCGTGATTTGACAATACAGTAAATTAGAATAATAAAACCCAACTTATGAGAACCCTTGTAATAGTTTATTGTCTTACTATCAGTTCTGCAGTCTTCTCTCAAATTAATGAAGACTTATCATTGCATTTTCAGTTTGAGAATGATTTATTAGATATAGCTGAGACAATGATTCGTGGTACAGAAATGGGTGGAGCTGTTACATATGATGAAGGTGTGGATGGGAAAGCTATTTATTTCTCTGACGAGGGTGAGTATGTTTATATTAATACTAGTTTTCAGTTGGAACTACCTTTTTCTATTTCTACTTGGGTCAAACCTCAGGATCTAAGCCGAGCTTGGCAAACTACTATTAGTAAATACCAAGAAGCTTTTTTTGGTTCATTTTGGTTTGGACTGCACTTTGATAAAGTTAATATGTGGTTGCCTATAGGCAATGGACAAGAGATCTTTTATGATTCAGAGACTTCGATCTCCATCGACGAATGGAGCCATATAGTCTGGGTTTGTGATCAGAACAATCAAGGTCGAATGTACATCAATGGAGAACCCGACGCAGTCATGGGTTTTATACCTGATGTATTTCAAAATTCTGACAGTCTTATGCTGGGACGGCAAGCCTTGTTTTTAGATATAACTAATGATTACGCTAATTTTTTTGGTGGAATGGATGATTTGAGAGTTTACAGTAAAGCCTTAGATGCATTGGAAGTGGAACAACTATTTTCAATGACTTCTAGTACAATTGATACAGAACCGGAGCTTATTGTTTTCCCTAATCCATGTTCAGGTAGACTTTATATCCAAGGCATGCAGGAGCCAACGATATTAGAGATTGTCGATAACATAGGCAATGTGATCTTGCAAAGAGAACTGAATGATACTGATCATATGTTAGATCTTTCTACTTGGATTAATGGCATTTACTATTGCAGCTTCCGAAATAAAAAAGCGACTTGGACTACAAAACTGCAAGTGCTGAGATAACTTTTAAATTATTTGATTCGTGACTTCTTATGAAAATATATTATGCGTAGAGTAGAAATGGTATTTATTTTTTCTTTGTCACTTAGTTTAAATACAGTCTTGCATTCTCAAGAATGTGATACTTTTCCTGATCTCGTAGAGTTGCAACCCTATGCTGCAGCGGGTTGGAATCAATTAGGAACTGAGAAAGTCGGAATTGGTAATGACGGCGAAGTGCGAATTGTGATAGATAGCTTAAGTGGCAATAATAATGTGGTCTTAGGTCTGAGTTCTGATCCAGATAATTCTAGTGGTTATCAGGATATGGAATTTGCCTTGTACATTATGCATATGGCCAATAGTACCAGTAGAATCCAGATCTATGAGAACGGCACCTATATAGATATAATCAAGAATAAGCTAGAATACGGAGGCCTTGTTCTTGGTATCAGAAGGACCGACGAAGTGATCGAATATTTGGTTAATGATGTGGTCAGTTTTACCAGTAAAAAGGGTAGTACGGATTCTTTGTTTTTTGACTCATCCGCCTTAAAGAAAGACTCTTTGTCTATTTTCTCGGCTTCTGACATTAATATATGTGAGTTGGAACCGCAAGAAGCTAAGCCTTTGGAGTGCAAAGAATTGCCTGAGGTGGATTATCAGCAGCCGTATCCTCAGATAGGTTGGAATCAATTTGATATCGGAATGGATGATGGACTAGCTGCAGATGGTGAGCTGACTTTTGAGCTGGGGGATTATACAGATGTGAACAATTTCTGTATAGGCCTGGACGCTAACCCTAGAGTGGGGCTGAAGTATACAGAGATTGATTATAGCGTCTTTGTCAGGACTGGTATTCAGAATATCATATCAATATACGAGAATGGTGTTTTCAAAAAGCACCTCATCAACTCCCCTGAATCCGTCTTAGGCACTAGAATCAAGATAAAGAGGAAGGATGGTGTCGTGACCTATTATGTGGATGATGTCGTGTTCTTTACGAGTGACACCTTGAGTTCAGAGCATTTGTATTATGATAATGCAGCTACTAGAAGGAATAATTCGTCTAGTATTAAATTTGTAAATCTTGCTTTATGTGCAGTTTCTGATAATTAGGTAGAGGGTTCCACAAAAGAAAGAAGCCTGATTGTATTATCTGGATTCTCTGACTATATTTCCTTTCATTTTTCCGTTCCGAGGATATATGTAGTTGTCATAATTTTAGATGAATTTTTTCCAGAAATAAAGAGTTGACTTTTCAGTTTTCAAAGATGATCACTTCTTCTTGAAGGCTATATTTGATTCCTTAGATCAAGATTCAATATATCAGTGTTTACATTGATATTCTAAGCCTTAAGTCTCAATTATGAAGTTGCCATCTATAATTTAGGATTTTATAACTTTCTTTGAGCAGTGGCATACCTCATAGACTACATATTATACCAGCTCTATAATTTCACTAATCGCAATAGACGTGACAGCTCCAAGCGCCTATTTGTCTGTGGCTGCCCGCGCTCAGGCACTACTGCCGTCTGGAGGCTATTAACTAGGCACCCCAAAATAGGGATGGGTGTGGAGCGATATATCAATAAAGTAGATGGCAATTTCATAGAGCTTACGCCAGAGTTGTTTGAGAAGGAGCGGTTCTTTGATCTGCAAGCTGGTGATACCCATTTTCCTGATCTAACTTCTGCGGGAGCGGGTAGATACTATGCAGACCTGAAACCCAGATATGAAGAGTGTGAGTGGCTGGGAGATAAAGTGCCTATACTCTACAAAAACTACAATGGGCTTTTCTATCGTTTCCCTAATGTGCATGTGGTGTATGTACTCAGAGATATCTATGACATCGCAGAATCCTTTGAGACCCGATTATTGGATGGAGAGGACAATTGGGATCATGACTATAAGGATGCGGTCACGAAATGGAATGAGTCCCTTATCCAGACCCTGAAATATAAGAAGAAAGGAAAGCCCATTTATTGTGTAGACTATAAAGAGTTGTTCTATGCGGAATACAAATTAGAGAAGATATTCAACCCACTAGGTCTAGAGGCATTTGAGGAATTGTATACCTTCTATAGAAATGAGAAGATCTTTGCTCAGCGACTTCTGGATAGAAGGGTGCCTATACTCAGTCCTGACCAGAAGGATTACATTAAGCATAATGCGGATTTCAATGCATGTGAGGAATTGAAATGTATCAAAGATAGTTTCTGAGTGTTTTGCAGTTATTTGTCTATAAGGCCTTGTTCCTTATGTGTTTACATTTGAATATCCAGCTAAATGAAATTTTATTGCCTAACGTCACTCTTTTATTTAGTTGTAAGACCAATCCTTCCTCTCTAAAGGTCTATCATGATCGGATATCGCAGTCGGCTCTAAGTTGATTAGTGTGGAAAAAGCTATTTTCGGTTGTAAAAATGCCAAATGAATAGTGATAAGATATTTGCACTTGCCTTAGGATTAGAAACGCCATGGTATTTGAGTAATGTTGAGTTAGA
>Ga0209185_1000234_pt1 | contig 79127 bp, 61 predicted proteins | sample SidtaG_2_FD_187425 | JGI IMG/M metagenome (GOLD analysis project Ga0209185, IMG submission 187425) | Marine algal microbial communities from Sidmouth, United Kingdom - Sidmouth_Asex2 metaG (SPAdes) (version 2) | ecosystem: Host-associated > Algae > Red algae > Unclassified | place: Sidmouth... | reverse complement strand
GCATCATAAAGCTCCTGGGCTTGGCCCCTGATATCTATTCCAGCCTTGAGTCAAGTACTGATGAGGCTTGAATTACAAGAGGATGAGGCAAGACATTTATTCAGACTTGGATAACGCGAATGCCAAGTAGACATTATGAATTGAACGAACGGATGTCACGTCAGCGATAGACTGTCAAGTTCTTGATCGTGGCTGAGTCTATTTAAGCGTTCGAGTTTCAGGTTCTAGATCTCCTCCTCGCAGATTTTTAAGGAATATTTGATCGGTGAGTTCTAGTTCTTCTGGATCCTTGCTCGCTTGCTCTGATAACTTCTCTAGGGTGGCGCTGGCTTTGGCACGACCCTGGTCCATCCCCTGTTTTCGGGTTTGGGTTTTACCAATTTGCTCTTTCGTTTGCTCAAATCCTTTGAACACACCTTTGGCAGCTTCCTCAGCTTTGTCTGCTGCTACTTCTGAGTCTATATCAGGTTGATTAAGTTGCTGCCCCGTAACGGATTGAGACTGGGGAAGGTTTGCTGCTAATGCCGTTGTAGAGGGAGAGATGGCCAAGACTAAGCAGGCTAGAACACAACTGAACCATAACCCAAACTGCTGCGCCGAAAGTTGAGACCTAGAAGCAATATTGTTTTTCATTAAGAAAAACATCTGAGGGACTAAGCAAATTTGCTTGAGAATTACGAAAAATTTCATGGCGATAGAACTGCAATCCAAAATAATTGACACTCGGGCTTCACAAACAGATTTCATCATACCGACGAAATTATTATGGATCAGCTACCGAAAGTAGTGTTTTAGGCTTTTGCAAGAATGATTTTCTGGCAAACCTCTACCCAAGAGATTCCAGTGATTTCTGGTTGCGGTCTTAAATTTCAGCACAAGCTAAAATACAATTTTCTGCCTTTGCCTAATACCTTTGCTGGATGAGCCTTAGAATGATCAACCCACCCAAAACTTGTATCCAGGGGCTAGCGCTGATATTGATGGGCTTGGTTGCCTGTGCATCACCTCAACAGTTAGTGGTGACTCCAAAAACGAGTGCCGAGCAACAGCAGTCAGCTTCCCAGTCCGCATCAGCTCAATCAGCATGTACCTTGGTTGAAAATGGCTTTGATCCCCAAGGGCAGGTCCAGGTGCGAGTAGAAGAAGTTGTGACTGGGCTGGAAGTTCCCTGGGGAATTGCCTTTTTGCCCAATAACGATCTACTTGTCACAGAACGACCGGGACGGGTCCGACTAGTGCAGAATGGCAAACTGCGTCCCCAAGCGATCGCAGCCATCAATGTCAGCGATCGCGGTGAAGGCGGATTATTGGGCATTGCCGTACATCCCGATTTTGCCAGTAACCGATTCTTCTATCTTTATTTCACAGGGAATAGTCAGGGTTCTGCGGCCAATCGTGTAGAACGCTGGCGGTTGTCATCGGATGGGACTCAAGCGACTCGCGATCGCACCATTATCGATAATATTCCAGTGGCACAATTCCATAATGGCGGCCGAATTCGGTTTGGCCCCGATGGCATGCTCTATATTGGCACCGGAGATGCCAGAAATCCTGACCTGTCCCAGGATGTCAACAGTTTGGCAGGCAAAATTCTGCGAATCACACCGGATGGGCAGGTGCCTACTGACAATCCCTTTTCGGGAAATCCAGTCTATATTTCAGGCATTCGCAACACCCAAGGGTTTGATTGGGTGAATGCCTCAACGCTTTGGGTGAGCGACCACGGCCCGAGTGGAGAGTTGGGGCGATCGGGACACGACAAAGTCAGCGTTGCCCAGGCAGGTGATAACTTGGGCTGGCCCACCACCTACCGCTGCGAATCTGAACCGGGATTAGTGAAACCTGCAATCGTCTGGCAGCAAGCATTACCCCCTGGAGGCGCAGCGATTTACAAAGGCAATGCGATTCAGGAGTGGAAAGGCAGCTTGATTGTGGCAGCGCTAGGGGCAGAGCAATTACAGCGAGTTGTGATTGATCCTCAATCAGGCCAGGTCCAAAAGCATGACGTTTATTTGCAAGGCCAACAGGGACGGTTGAGAGATGCAGTGATGGGACCCGATGGAGAATTGTATGTCACCACAAGCAATTGTGATGGTCGGGGTAAGTGTTTGGCAGCGCGAGACAAGATTCTCCGTATTACCCGCTGAATACTCTTGGCCGAAATGCCTACGCTTTTTTGCCAAGCGGCATAAAGGATATGTTTGCAACTGGATGGTCGATAGTGTGAGGTTGGGGCTGCTGATTGATCGAAAAAGTTAATACGTTCATTTTTATTGCCCCAGTCAGACTCCTGAGATTTTAGAGGCTCCAGAAAGTGTTAGCTGTGAGCCAGAGTTGCCTGGATTAAACTAAGGATGGCAAAAATCTGGTAGTCACTATCGGCGTAGGAATTCCCGTACCTCCCAATCCAGTTGCTGACCTTGACTCTTACAGCTCCAGAATATCTATTGCTAGCCATTCTGACCCTCTATCAACCTAGAATATGAATCACTTCAATGAATCAAGGTTTAGGGTTAGTCCCACCTGAATCTGGCTGTGACCCCCCGCGAGTTTGTCATAATAATAGCGAGGCAATGGATAGAAGGAATGGCCACCGACCAATCAAACGCCGCGTTGACCTACAGTCAAGAACAGGTTCAGCAAATCTTAAATCATGCGATCGCGCAGCAAGCCTACGAAGGTGAGTTTTCCCATGCTCAACTCGTGGAAATTGCTGAAGAGTTGGGCATCTCGCAAATTGCTCTCAATCAAGCTGCCCAAAGCATTAAAACTCAACAAGGGGAACTGGTCAGGCGCCAGAGCTTTGATCACTATCGTCAAACAAACCTGCGGAAAAAAACAGGACGATATGCGATCGCAAATTCCAGTCTTATCCTTCTCAACGCCTTGATGGGTTTCTCTTTTCCTTGGTCTTTGTACGTTGCACTCTTGTGGGGGCTGCGACTAGGACTCAACGCCTGGAATGTTTACCACACTGGTGACGAAGCCTATGAACAAGCATTTCGGCGGTGGGAACGCAAACATCAGCTTCAGCAGAAAGTGGATACTTGGTTAGGACGACTCTTAAGCGTTTAGCTGTGAACAGCACAGATGCGATCGCTCTCTTAACTCGTTTTCAGGGTAAGAGATTGTAGTGTTTGCTACCACAAAAGCTAGTTGAGCTATATCACAAATTAACTGATAGGTTCCCTAAGTTAAGTTATGTGTTTTGTAGTCAATCTGGTAGTTGGTCGCTGAAGGTTAGGCGTAGAATTGGGAAGACTAAAATCTAAAGAAAGTATTAAATAATCTCTTTTTTCTGTAAAAACAATCACCTTAGGTGAATGTGATGAATGCCAATCTTCTCCGTCAAGTTTGGGGAGTTATAGAAACGACTCAAACCGACCTGCTGACCCAACTCAATGACAGGCAACTCGTACATACCCTAGTTGCTAATCTCAAAGATCGCAGTTTATTGCAAGCAAATGAAGAAGCCAACGCCAAAGCTTACATTCAAGCTCGGTTGCTCCTGATTCGTGAGCTGGCAGAGTCTCGCAAAGCGTTGTGCTGTCCGCTCAAAGGAAAAGTTGCTATTTAACCTTCCCTAAAAGTTTTTCCGCGAGACCTAATCGCTGGCTAAGGTAATTGCTAAGCTGTGATTGTATCCTCTAGCTGAAGGCACGGATGGCTAAATAAGTTGTGTGATCTTGCACAGCTACATCACGAGGCGACGTGACACCCGCAGCAAGTGGTTAGCAGCAGAATTTATTTTCCGTTTGCAAGCCAGTAGAGTTTTGCATCCCTGCTTCCCTCAATGGGGACAGCCATTTCCATTTGATCTGACTTTTTGATTCAGATCGACCCTATTCAGAAGTGCTAAGTCTTCACCAAGGATGGATTAATAAAGTCAAACGAGCCAGCTCAAACCAGGTTTAGCTGCAAAGTGCTTGGCGCATATGCTTCATGTTGCCCGGCAGATCGGCACGAATCGCTTCTTGAATAAAAATGGAGGGCACGGGAAGCAAAGGGGTTGCCGCAACTGAGTAGGTGAGGATAGTGCCTTCGCCGCAGTCTTGTAGGGTTAGGTCAGCGGTGAAATCGCTAAAACTACCTCGCTCCAGCGAGAATTGAATGCCCTCTTGAAACCGCTCAGACACGCGCACAAAAATCTCGACATCAACGGAAAGTAAGAAAAAGGTTTTTCGAGCTGCCTGATACAAGCGATGGGTGTGCTCAGCGGTCTGAGACGCATGTTCCAGGATTTCGCTTTTGACAATATCGGGAAAAAAACGCACCCAGCGACTGTAGTTGGTGAGCTGAGACCAAAGGTGCGATCTCATTCGCGGTAAATACATTTTTGCCGTAACAGCGCCACCCCAATTCGTGTGGGAGTGCACATCCAGCAGAATTTCACCTTGGAGTAAATCAACCATTTGCCTATGGGGAAGAGGGGATAAGGTTCGATGAACAACCGAGCATGGAGCATTCATAACAGGATTACGTTTGGGCATTGTTGTTAAAATTCTGTTAAAGAAATAAAAGTTAGAGTCATCATAGCTCTATTTATTACAAAATGTGTATCTATATGTACAGATTTTTTTAAGAAAGTTCTTATAGAGTTATCCCAGCTTGGGATTGTAAATACGCACGTCATCCTAACTTATCTACCCCTTATTCTTAGTATTCCCCATTACCTGCCTCTGCTGATCATGCCTATTTCCTTCGGCGCAGTAGCCAAGCCTCTATCTCCTCAGAAGGTTGAGCGTGTCTCCTTTTCATTGCTCTGAACAGAGAAAATTTGTAATGTCGATATTTTGTAGTTGTGGGGTTGAATGACTGGGATATTGGATTACGCAAATTCAACCCTACAAACGTTTCCCCTACAAAGCTTTAGAAGAGTCTTAGAGCGCAGGTTTTAAGGATGGTAAAAAAGTCACAATTTCAGGGAATTGAACTAAAATCACCAAAACGATTAGCTGTAAGACAATAAAGGGTATGACTCCCCGATAGATGTCTGAAGTCTTGATCTCTGGGGGAGCAACTCCTCTTAAATAAAATAGTGCAAAGCCAAAGGGAGGCGTTAAAAATGATGTTTGCAAATTTACTCCCAGCAGAATACCGTACCAAAGTAAATCCATCTCTAATGCTTGGGCAATGGGTCGGAAGATTGGCACTACGATAAAGGCAATCTCGAAAAAGTCGATAAAAAACCCTAACAAAAATACAGTCAGCATGCTGACCAGCAAAAAGCTAATTTTTCCGCCTGGTAAGTTTTGTAAGACATCCGAGACCAGGGTATTGCCCCCTAAGCCTACAAAAACTAAACTAAAGGCCCGAGAGCCGACCAGAATTAGCATCACCATACTGGTGATTCTCAAAGTTGAATCTGCGACCTCCAACAGACGTTTCCGAGAACATTGACCATTGACCCAGGCTAAAATAGTTGCCCCTAGTGCCCCTAATGCCCCTGCTTCTGTTGGTGTCGCAATTCCCCAAAAGATACTGCCCAATACTAAGAAGATGAGGACGAGTGGTGGGATGAGCACCTTAATCACCCGAATTGCCAACGCTTTGCCTTGAATATTTCGTACAGAGGCGGGCAAAGCTGGTGCTGCTTCCGGTTTAAGGATGGCCACAGTGATGACATGTAGAGCAAACAATCCGGCAATCATTAATCCGGGTAGCAGGGCGCCCAAGAATAAATCACCCACAGGCACCCCGAGTTGATCACCCAGGACCACCAGCACCACACTCGGGGGAATGATTTGTCCCAAGGTGCCAGAGGCAGCAATCACCCCTGTGGTGAGTTCTTTGCTGTAGTTGTAGCGCAGCATCACGGGTAGGGAGATTAACCCCATGGCCACGACAGAAGCAGCCACGACACCCGTTGTGGCCGCTAGCAAGGCCCCTACGAACACCACTGCTAAAGCCAACCCTCCTCGGATCGGGCCAAACAGAATGCCAATGGTCTCTAGCAGTTGCTCTGCTAAGCCTGATTTTTCCAGCATGGCCCCCATAAAAATGAAATAGGGAATGGCTAGCAAGGTATAGCTCAGCATCGTCGTAAAGATTTGCTGAGGCATACTGGCCAAAAGACTGGGGTCCACAAATATTTCGGGATCTATCCAACTAATAGCTGTGGGTAGAGCGCTAAACAGGAGCGATACTCCCCCCAACGTAAAGGCGACTGGATACCCCATTGAGAGCAGGACCAATGCCACTACAAACATGGCAATACTCAGCCATTCATAGTCCATTGTGGGTTTCTCCTTTCTGAACTAGGCTCAGTCGCTTGATTTTGACCCAATTTTTAATAGCTTCAGAAATACCTTGGAGCAGCAGCAGAACAAAGAAAACACAGACGACGGACTTGATCGGATAGCGGGGTAGGCCCCCCGCATTGGGCGATACTTCCCAGGACAGCCAAGAGTTGACAATGGGTGTCCAGACAAAATAGATCATCAAGCCACAAAAAGGAATGACAAAGAGTAATGCTCCTAAGAAATTTACCCAAGCTTGGCGTTGAGGTGACCAGCGGTCATAAAAAGCATCGACCCGCACATGGCCATTGTGCTTGAAGGTATAGGCAGCCCCTAATAAAAAGGAAAGGGCAAATAAATAGGTTTGGCCCTCAATCAAGGAATTGGAACTGAGGTTTTGACCGACGAAACGGCCCAAATAACGTCCCAACGTATTCCAAACGCCTAGTACAATCATTAATGGAATCAGGAGGATGGCAAACCGCCCTATCCCTTCATTGATGCCATCGATAATCCGGGATACTCGCAACAGCTTCTGCAATCTTTTAATGGCCTCCACAATCTATCTGAGACATATCCTCTCAGATCAAAGGCCATTCGTGAAAACAGTATTGCTGCCTAGCAATAGTGCTGAGTTTATCTAAATCCCCCTTTCAACCAAGGTGTCGGATCGACCGCTTGGCCGTTGACGTTGAGGCCAAAGTGTAGATGCGGTCCCGTTGAGGCTCCTGTGGAACCAACCGTGCCAATGATTTGACCTGCGCGCACCATTTGGCCTTCTTTAACATTGATTTGTTGTAAATGGAGGTAAACGGTATTGACCCCTTGGCCGTGATCAATACCAACCACATTGCCATGAATCCGAAATCCTTGGGATTCGCGACCGACTAGTCGAACCTGACCGGCGGCGGCTGCTTTCACTGGAGATCCACCCCAACCCGCATAGTCTAGGCCACGATGATAGTCGGGATCAGAATAGTCACCGTTGTAAATGCGCTTGATTCCATATCCAGCGGTGAGAGGGCCATTGTTAGGGCGAAGGAAAGGACCATTCCACAGCTTTTTAGGAGACACAATTGCCTTAAAAGCATCAACGCGATCGAATTCGTGGTCAGTGCCGGAGCTATTGCTAGTAGGTAACCAAATACTTTGGGTGCGGAACCACCGATTGCCAATCCACACTGCCATGTTGCGAGTTTGCTGGTTGCCAGTGACGACAAGACTGCGGCGACCATGTTTTTCCAAAGGAATGGTAGGTAATAACGCTCGCCACTGATTGGTGGCAACGGCGTAGGTTGGTAACTGTTTGCCTGCAACTTTAACGATTGGTGCCTGGGTGAGCTGTTCTCCTGAGTCAGGCTTGACTGTAATGGCTAGGGTGTCGCCGAGGCGAGGGCTCTTAGGAGTAACAGTTACTTCGATGGCTGAAGATGAAGGGGCTAGACAAGAGCCTCCTAGGGTTGCAAGAACGAGCGATCCTAACCAACGAACTTTTCTATGATTCATGTAGAGATAAACTTAAGCGATTCATAATTTATAGTCTAGATCGCAAGGGATAGAGTTCCAGCGGCTCGTCACCTTAGCCAATCCAGGCAACAGCTTCTTGGAGAGGATTATCCGTAGAAGATTGTGTGCTGGGTCGGCCAGACATAGGACGCTGACGTCGTGTCATGCAATCTTCCATGCCTACAGCTACAGAGGGTTGAAGGGAGCGCTCTGGCTTCACGACCCGTTCCATAATGAATTCAACGGTCTGTTCTTTGACCCAGCCTCTAGCAACTACAATTTCTCCGAAGGGTAGAGCAGTAACGTTTTGGTCTGCAAGGGCAACGCCTACCTGTGCATCTGTGAGCAAACCTGCCTCTACGAGATAGGTGCCTATGGGCCGATGGGGCAATGATTCTTGATGCGGAACATTTTGGGTCATGGTTATTTCCCCTTTCACTCAAAACCATTACAAAAATTTGGCAATTAGTCTCTCAATATCTTTAATATGCCTAGCACTTAAGAAGTCGTGAAAATCATAACATAAGGTGAAATCTGAAGGTTTGAGTCTAGTTAAGATGTCCAGAACCGTGCCATTACAGGTCAAGTTAGGGTTTAGGCTTGAGAAAGACGATAGCCTGCTTCCAGACAATAGTGGGCTGGTCGTAGTGATCAAGCAAGCAGATACAAAAGTTGTCCTGCCAACGCACTTTGCCGACTAGTAAATCGTTCGTTATGAGTTTGATCTCGACTTCAGATTCTTCTTGAATTAAGGTCTGAAGTTGCCGAAAGCTAGGAAGCTTAACATCTAGTTCAGTTGACATTATTTTCGTTGCAGGGTGGATAAATGAATAAGTTGAAGGTTAGGCAAGAAGCATTCTCAAGGCCATTATAGTGATGGTCGTTGCCATCATATTGGTAATAATATAGCCATTCCGTGCGCTTGACGCCGCAGTAGTATAGAGAGGCGCTGTCTTCGTTGAAGGAATATTCATGCGGGTTGAGTTTACAAAATATCAAGGATTGGGAAATGATTTTATCCTCATTGATAATCGTGACCAAGACCAACCTTGTTTGACGCCGGAGCAAGCGGTGCAGATGTGCGATCGCAACTTCGGCATCGGCGGTGATGGTGTCATCTTTGTCTTACCCGCAACTGGCGAAACAGACTATACGATGCGGATCTACAACTCTGATGGGTCTGAACCCGAGATGTGTGGCAATGGCATCCGTTGTCTGGCCCGATTTTTGGCAAAATTAGAAGGTCAACCTGCACAGAAAGCAATCACCTATCGTATTCATACGTTGGCAGGTCCGATCACCCCCAGCTTGCAACCAGATGGTCTTGTGCAAGTGGATATGGGACCGCCCTACCTGGTACCCAAAGACATTCCCACCACCCTCGGTCAAGGGACTGATCCAGTCATTAATCAGCCCTTGGAGGTAGGTGGACAAACCTGGTCGGTCACCTGTGTGAGTATGGGCAACCCCCATTGCATCACGTTTGTTGAGGATTTGGAGACTATCGATTTCCAGCAGTTAGGACCGCAGTTTGAACATCATCCAGCCTTTCCCCAACGCATCAATACCGAGTTTATTCAAGTCATCCGTCCTGACTATCTAAAGATGTTGGTTTGGGAACGAGGTGCAGGTCCTACCCTTGCCTGTGGAACTGGAGCTTGTGCAGTGCTGGTTGCGGGCGTTCTCACGGGCAAAAGCCAGTCTCAGGCCACGATAGAACTTCCTGGTGGACCACTAAGGATTCGTTGGGAGGGTGAACAAGAACCGGTGTACATGACGGGTCCTGCTGAACAGGTATTTTCTGGTGTCTTAGATCTGTAGATTCAGTTACACAAGGATAAATAACCCTGCGGACAGCATTGTAATTGCTATTGAGGAGACGGGATTGCGTCTTGTTAAATCGCTATCGTAATTGTTGCCCTAGTCTGCACTAAAACGGAACAGAGGATTACACTGCGAGAAATTGGTCTTTACGAGGAGGGCAATTCATGAAGGCTGAATATGATTTTTCTAAGGCTGAGCGGGGCAAGTTCTATCGACCTGATGCATCGATAAAGTCTCCTATCTATCTCGATGAAGAGGTTCAAGAATTTGTTAAAAAAATAGCTGAAGAGAAAAGCGTTGATCTCAATGAAATCGTCAACCAGGTTCTGCGGAAAGAAATGGCCCTCTTGAAGCCTCAGAGATAACCATGTTTTACACTGGTGCCAGCGTGTCTTATAAGGGTTTTGATTTCAAAAGTTCTGAGAATTTCCTTGGCGTAAGTAGATTAGCTGGATGTTCATGCTTGCTGCAAATAATTTAAGAACCAGTTGACGGCTGTCGCCCGTCGAGTGCGTCGAGGGTTGAGTTCATCTACGGTATAGCCACCAAAGCTAAGTTCTGATTTCAAAAGCTGCTTATTTTCTTTGGGAATTGAGCGCGTTAATTTGATTGTTGCGGGCCGACTGCCGATAAAATCTGGCGGTTCTGGGTAGGTTTCTGTCCACAGAACATCGACTTGCGAAACATCCCATTGCTGGGCAGCTTCATCGTAGCGATACCCCAAGTGGTACCAGAGCATTTGATTAACGGTCTCGTCGGGTATTTTGTCTTCTAAAATTGCCCAGAAGGTCTCTGGTGTTAGCGCAGGTAAGTCAGATACTGAAAAAGACATGGGTTTATCCTGCTGGACGTTGTTGAGTTGTGCGCTGAAGCAGCCATAGCGTTGCCACGACTCCAGCAAATAGTCCGGCAATGGTATTGATGCAGGCTTGGATCACGAACAGATCGATGGGTTCAACTAGCTGATTAGGATTGAGGCTGAATACCGCTACCCCTTGGGAGATGGCTTTACCAATGATCGCACCGACTAGCCATTCACCCCCTAACACAGTCACTAGTATTCCTAGTAAATCAGTAAGCAGTACGGTCTTGATCAACTTCAGCGTCCCGGCTTTAGAGGGTTGCGAACTGCCTGTGGGTGCCAAAAACTTGCGCCCCCAGCGAGCATAGTGAAAACTCCAATAGACGCTTACACCCAAGAACAAAATGCCGCCGACGGTAAATAGCATTCCCAAGCCACTTAAGGGACTGCCAGCTTGATTGGGGTTACTAGCTCTGCCAAAAAATGCAAATAGAACCGTTACTCCTGAGACGACAGCCAAGACCAATTTGATCCAGAAACTAATCCAGCCGACGATGCGAAAAGCACCACCCAAGTTCTTAAGATGGGGAGCCCGAGATAGAGCGTCAGAGGGTTGAGTCATAAACTAGATTTAATCCGGTAAGTCGTATTGGCTGACAATACGCTTGGCGTATTCAGGCACATGAGCATCCACTTTCTCAGGATAATTACGCTTCACGTAGAGATAGTTACGGGTAAAGTGCGAATCAATCGAGAACCGGGCATATTCTAAGCCCCTAGGACCAATTTTGTCGATCACCACTCCCATGAGCTTGGCAGCCCACATGGGTAACGTCACGCCTTTGTCATAGGCGGGGATACTATTTTGGACGGCGGCATGGCGATCGCCCTCTGCGATCACGGGCTGAGTCTCCAACTGATTCATCACCAAATCCAGCATCTCTTGGCCCGTCTCATTACGCACCACTAGCCACTGCCAGCCATAGGGAGAACCCATATAGCCTACGACCAAGTCCGCCAGAGAATTGGTGTAGTCAAAACAGCTCATGCAAGAGGGAGCAAAAATGTCCTTGAGTTTATTGGTCTTGAGGCCAAAGAAGGGTACCGTCTCAATTGAGCCATCTTCATGCTTAAAGTGGATGCGAAAGTCCTGCATGAATTCGTAATGGACAACCGTCTCGGGGGAGCGGCTAGTGGTTTCCAAAAACGTCTGCAACCCCGCTCGGTTAACGTTGTCCACGCAGGGTGTACCGAGAACATAAAGCTTCTCCAGCCCTAAACTATCCTGAACGGATCGTAAGGCTTGGGTTTGACATCCCACTCCAATCACCAAGAGGCGTTTCATTCCTGACTGCTCAATCTGCTCCAGTACCGATAGATTGGGAGATAGTGTCGGTTTATTCACCCGAGCGGCCAACACCTCTTCGGGGGTACGAGCAATGATGGGTTTAGGTTGAAAGCGATCTTCCTTCGTGTTCTGGATGCAGACAACCCCCTCGACTTTGCCCTGCTTCAGCATTTCCATACCGATGGTGCTGACAATCCCGGTCCATTGTGCCCCCGGAATGGGATCGATTTTGCGGGCGGTCATCATTTGGGTGCTGACCCCGAAATACCAGTCATCCTCGTTGTCCAGATCTCGGCTGCGACCGTGGGCTTTTTCTTCTAGCTCTGCCACCTGCTGATTTAAGAAGGCACAAGCTTCTTTGACGTAATGAATATAGTAGGTATCGCAAAGGCCACATTCGCTACAGAGTTCCTTGGCGGGACGCGGGCTGGTGGGCTTCAGAGCTTTGGCTTTTTTGTGCGGTTGGACCGAGGTCATGGTTATAACGCTTTGTAATTCAGCACTTTATCGCAAAGGTGCCAATTTAATATCGAGCATTCTGATTGTAAACAGTTTGGGGGCCGCAACCCAAGAGTCGTTGATTTTCTCTGGTCATTGAGTAAGCCATCTAGTCATTATGAGCGTGGTCGAACTCATACACATAAAACATGCGGCTAAATCGCTGCAATAAATAGCCAGCGATTGCCAAGACTACACTACAGCCCAGTAACTCCCAAAATTCTATAGGGGGAGCCATTGATAGTAGGGACGTTGAGGGATTAGTAGCTGCGTGAATAGCTTGCGATCGCGCATCCAGCATCACCCCTAATCCAAAACAAACCACTGCCGAAACAAAGGCAAAAACCTGCACTTGCTGAATTCGCTTCAAGGCATGCCGACAGGTCTGACAATCTTTCGTATGGGTATGCCACAGATCAAACAGCTTTTGCTTATCTTGCTGGGGTGGAGGTAATTGTGAATCACATTCCCAGGGAATGCCTCCCCCTGCTTTTGTTTTAAGCCATTGGCGTAGGGCAATCACCATCTTGTCTTGGGGGTTAGGGGTGTAAACAGTCTCTAGCCAATTGCCTTGTTCCTGGTGGCCAATGCGCTTTTCTTGGTAGTGGAGAAATACCAGATCCTGGTGAAGGAACAGAGGGGCTAGGACATGACCTAACCACACGGGCATCGGCCAAGCAAAAAAGCCTAATCCAGGTGGTGTTTTGCCTTGTTTGTCCTTCACTAACACCTGACAGCCGATATGGCGGCACCAACCTGGACGAGTTGGACTAGCATAGAGAGCCAAAATCATCTGCCCATCTTTTTCAAAGGTGGACTCGATTCGCATATGGCAGGGCGGCTGAAAGTTGTGCGCTGCTTTTTTAATAATGCTAGGAACCGGATTGATGTCAAAGGCAAACCCGTCTTGAGTTGAAACCTCGCGGGCGGTGATCATGTCGTAGTAGTTAGCATCTCGATAGCGATTACCCATAATGCCGTGGTGAGACACGGGGACATGGGCAGGATCGGCAATATTTTCCATGAAAAAGTCCCAGCCATAGGGCAAATCTCGGACATACCAGAAGAGCTTAATGGCGCGCTCCGGCATCTCTTCCAACTCAGGAATTGTGCGCGGAGCGCGTTCCTGGCTGAGCTGTTTAGTTTCTTTGCTGGCATCTGGCCATACCCAAATCAGGCCTTGTTGGAGTTGGGTTGGATAGGCGATCGCACAGGACCTTGGATTGGCTCGATGTGCTTTGGCTGTCTCCAGATTCAGACTTTGAGGAATATCTACACAGTGCCCTTCTGCATCAAACCGCCAGGCATGATAAGCACACATCAAGGTGCCATCGACTTCTATTCTCCCTTCTGACAGTGGTGCCAGCCGATGGGGACAGCGATCTTCAAAGCAGTGCCAGATTTCCTGCTGATCGCGCCAGATCACTAGCTCTTTGCCGAGGAGTTGAATGGCGTGGGGACTTTTTGCATCTAAAAATTCAGCGACTGCCACTGGATACCATTGCTGCGTCCATTGAAATTGTTCGGGAGCTGAGAGGGGGGGCTCAACGGCCGTAAGTGGCTGTGTTGTTTCAGCTTGCTGAGATGGGGGGTGATTCGGATCAAGGGACAAACGGTTTTGAGTCGTCACTAGCTTAGATTAGGCTCATCGATAGGGCTCATCCTCCCTAATATAATCCCCAATGTTCAACGGGTTAACTGATGGGCTCCGATAATTGGCTGATGTGCGGGCCGACCTCAATGCTATCCCCCTGACCGACCGCCAATGATCACAGAAAGGATGTAAAGTCAGGGGGCCGAGAACATGATCGTTATGGTGACCGTCAATTGCGAAAGTGGGCTATAAATCGTCATCGTTTGACAAAAGACCAGAGAATGAGAATCATGGAACAGACCAAAAGCCCCAGAACGTGTAACGAAATTCTCAGGGTTGCCGAATCCGATTGGTCTCTGGCTGAGTTAGGTTTGCTTATTCTCGACTTTCCTTGTCCACCCTTTAACCTCTATTCCTCATGACTGTCTCTGAGAACCGTCCCAACTTACCGCCCTCTTCGCGGGTTTTAACCTGGGTGGGTCTGATCCTGATTTTGACCTTTTTCCTAGATTTTTTGGTGCGTTTGACCTCTCCACAACTGTCGAAAGTAGAGGTGCAACTCAACCTTCTCAATGAATTAATTGATCGAGGAGTGATTCCGCTCATTGGTTTAGCCCTAATTTATGCAGGCTTTTGGTTTCATTTATATTCTCAGGCGCCTGTTGCTCCCAAAGCCCAAGACACCAGCAAAGAAAGGGCCGCTTGGCAAGACCCTAAGTTTTGGACCTTTGTGTTTGCTAGCTTACTCGGACTGATGTTTCTGTTGATTATTCCGTTTCACTATGCCAAAACCGGTGATGTGATTCAAATCGCTCTGGATCAGGTCGAACAGGAATGGACTCAAAACAAAGCTAATATTGATCAACAGCTCAACCAAGTCAAACTGGAAGAGCAGCAGTGGCAAACGATTAGCAAAGATCCCACTCAGCTCGATCAGCTTTTGAATAATCCGCAGATGCCGCCCCAACAGAAGTCGGTCCTAGAGCAGCTCAAAAAAGATCCACAAGTGTTGAAGCAAAACGTTGATGCTCGGGTAAAACAACTGCAACAGCAGCAAACGCAGGTGTCTGGTCAACTGGCGGAAGCCCAGAAGAAGAAAGCCGATGTTCTTCTACAGGCGCAAGGTGAACGAACGATGGCTCGTTTGCGGGCGGGGATTCGGTGTATTCTGCTGGCGATTGGTTTTGCCAGTATTGGCTGGACAGGGTTGCGGGACTCCCCTCAGTAGCGATGGGCTGACATGACCGTGGGTCTAGGCCTGATCCGAGTGGATCACACGGCCGTCTGCTTAAGCTGTGCAAGGTTTGGGGGATAATGACTAGCAGTCTTTAGGAACCCTCACCGCTCATGACTTTGCAGGCATCCCTGGTGCAGCTTATCGATATTCTGGCAGCAGAGCCCCTTCATCTTGCTGATCCGCTGGCTCACTGTGGTGGTGTAACCACAGATACTCGAAGTCTGCAGCCAGGCGAAGTATTTCTCGCCTTGTCTGGTGAAAAGTTTGATGGCCATCGGTTTGTGGAAAGTGCGGTACAACAGGGTGCGATCGCAGCCATCGTTGACCATCCCCTGGATGCTGCCATTCCCCAGTTGGTAGTTGCCAATACCTTAGAGGCCTACCAACGCTTAGGCCAGTGGTGGCGACAACAGTTCCAGATTCCCATTATTGCCATTACCGGATCGGTGGGTAAGACGACGACCAAGGAGCTGATTGCAGCCGCCCTAGGAACCGCAGGATCCGTTCTCAAAACAGAAGCCAACTACAATAACGAAATTGGGGTGCCTAAAACCTTGCTGGGGTTAACGCCCCACCATGACTATGCTGTGATTGAAATGGGAATGCGAGGACCTGGCGAAATTGCTGAGCTGGCCCAAATTGCCAGTCCTACTATTGGCGTGATTACCAACGTTGGTACGGCCCACATTGGCCGTTTGGGGTCCAGGGAAGCCATTGCCCAAGCTAAATGTGAATTATTGGCCAATATGCCCGCCGACAGTTTGGCCATCCTCAATGCCGATAATCCCTTGCTCATGGCAACGGCCAAAACGGTTTGGCAAGGTCCGTTGGTGACCTATGGCCTAGACACCGGGGATTTACAAGGCACGCTAGTAGATGCACAAACCCTAGGAGTGGAGGGCACTGAATTTCCTTTGCCTTTACCAGGGGCTCATAATGCCTTGAATTATTTAGCGGCGTTGGCGATCGCCCGCCATCTCCACCTCGATCTAGCCCCACTCCAACAGGGCATCCCGTTGCAATTACCTACAGGGCGAGCCCGCAAACTGACTCTGCCCAACGATGTTGTGATTCTGGATGAAACCTACAACGCGGGTCTGGAGTCCATGCAAGCTGCCCTGCACCTGCTAGCTCAAACACCGGGCCAACGACGGATTGCCGTTCTGGGTCCCATGAAGGAGCTAGGAGACTATGCACCTGAGTTGCATCGCCAAGTCGGGACTCTAGTCCAGCAGCTCAACTTCGATCAGCTTTTGATTTTAGATCAAGGCCCTGAAGGGGCTGCCCTCGCTGCTGGTGTGGACTCCATCCCCACGCGGCAATTTGCCCAGCATCAACCCTTGATCGACTATCTGGATCAACGGATTCGACCGGGCGATCGCTTGCTGTTCAAAGCCTCTCACTCGGTCGGTCTGGATCGAGTTGTGGATCATCTCACCCAGACCCGAGGCTGTCATTGAGACGGGTTTATGAGTCTGCTAGGGCTTGACGCTGGGCCGTAATCAGTTGTTGAATGCCAATTTCTGCCAGATCCAACATTTGATTGAGTTGGGGGCGGGGAAGCGTTCCTTCTTCGGCTGTGCCTTGAACTTCCAACAGTTCCAATTGCTCAGTGGCGACGACATTTAAGTCTACAGAGGCCCCCACATCTTCGGGGTAATTGAGGTCTAGAAACGGTTGTCCTGCTAAGAGGCCCACGGAGACTGCGGCCACATGGTGGCGAATCGGCGATTGAGCTAGGTCTCCTTTGCTCACTAACTGATCAATGGCATCCGCAAGGGCCACAAAGCCGCCCGTGATTGCCGTGGTTCGGGTGCCTGCATCGGCTTGCAAGACATCGGCATCCACCACCAAGGTCCACTCTCCCAACGCTTTTAAATCAAGGGCAGCCCGTAGGCTACGACCAATCAGCCGCTGAATCTCTTGGGTGCGTCCCGACAATTTCATCAATTCTCGCCGCTGTCGCTCGGGCGTTGCTCCGGGTAACATGCGATACTCAGCCGTTAACCAGCCTTGGCCGGAGCCTTCCAAGAACTTAGGGACGCCCGACTCTACAGAGACGGTACAAAGAACTTTTGTTTGACCACATTCTGCCAATACCGATCCGGCCGCAAAGCGGGTATACTCTCGTTGAAACTGAATCGGTCGGAGTTGATCGGGTTGACGACCATCAGGGCGCTGCCAAGTCATGTATTTTTATTCTTAAGGACACATTGGTTCGCCCTATGCCGTTAGCAGTGATCTGCCTCGGGTGAGCTAGTTTGAACCCCAATCAGCATACTCTAGTCATCTCCCCCAAGACATCCAGACTGAGTAGAAGAATCCTTTCAAAACTTAATACTTTTCAAAAAGTGGTTGACGAATCTTGTAGATATGGTGTTGACTATGGGGGAAAGTTACAGATGAACACTACATCTGTTGTTAACATCTAAACTATGGTTGCCCAACTAGATACGCCCCTTGTGCCAGTTGATTCCCCCGCTCGCCACATCGTTGCAGGCCTGGTTCAAATCTTTACAGCTCCTCATCGCAGCTTTTTTACGAGTGTAATGGCTCAAGCTTTGCGAGAAGCAGGGCAAGGAACTCGGGTGCTAGTGGTCCAATTTTTGAAAGGTGGCATCAATATGGGGCATCAACACCCCATGCACCTGTGTCAGCATCTTGACTGGTATCGCTGTAATCTACCTCGGTGTATTGATACGCCAGAGCTAGAGGCAACGGAGATGCAAGCCATGCAGGAGTTGTGGCACCACACCCAAACAGCGATCGCATCGGGTACTTATGCCTTAGTGATTCTGGATGAACTGAGTTTAGCGCTACATTTGGGCCTGATCCCGGAAGCAGATGTTTTATCGTTAATCGAGCAGCGACCACGGCATATTGATATGATTCTGACGGGGCCTAATATGCCGCCATCGCTCCTGGATGTTGCTGACCAGATTACAGAACTACGGCGCAATATTTGCCCATAAACAATGGTGCCCGTACACAATAATTTACGGATACCCAACATTTGCCCATAAATTTGTCCCCTGAGGTTACCGTGATCAAAAATGATGCTTGGATAGCCGAGATGGCTCACCAAGGAATGATCAGCCCCTTTGAACCGCATTTGGTTCGAAAAATTGCAAGGGATACGGAGGTGTCTCAGCGAGTCATCAGTTATGGGTTGTCGTCCTATGGGTATGATTTGCGGCTCAGCCCTAAAGAATTTCGTGTTTTTCGCCATATTCCGGGCACAATTGTCGATCCTAAACATTTCAACCCAGCCAATCTCGACCCAGCGGCATTACATACGGATGACAAGGGCAGCTATTTTATTTTGCCCGCCCATTCTTATGGTCTAGGGGTCGCCCTGGAAAAGCTCGCGATTCCCGAGAATGTAACGGTGATCTGTATTGGCAAAAGTACCTATGCCAGGATTGGCTTAATTGCTAATCTCACCCCGGCGGAGGCAGGTTGGCGAGGGCATCTAACCCTAGAATTTTCCAACTCTTCTAGTGCTGATTGCCGAGTCTATGCAAACGAAGGCATTGTGCAATTGTTGTTTTTTGAAGGGGAGCCGTGCACGGTGAGCTATGAAACCCGCCAAGGCAAATACCAAGATCAAGATGAGCGGGTAACCCTAGCTAGACTCTAGGTTCCAAATTTGTTGGTATGACGTTAACGGCGAATCCAGCCATTGATTGTGAAGCGACTGTCGGCAAAGGCTTGGGATGGGCAGCGGACGGGAAGCACTTCGTGCATATAGCGGCTGAGGAAAAAGACGATGCTGTTATTCCGAGGATCGACCGTTTGAAAGGAATCGGCGGCTACATAAAAGTTATTTTCAATTTTGCTGTCATAGACTAATAACTCCCCCCCTGAAAAGGGCTTCGGATCTTGATAGAAGTAATAGACGTAGGTTAATTCTCGGGTGGCGGTCTCAGGGCTACCGCTATCGTTGTGTAGTTTGTAATAGTTACCGTCGTTATGGGACGTGAGCTGGGTCTCAATTTCAGATGCTTCAAATACAGGCAGCTTTAAACGTTGCAGCACTTGAGGGAGGACCTGCTCAATCCGGTCTAGAATGCGATCGGCTAAGCCATCCAGATTGGACAAAATCATGGACTGTCGATAATCGAGTGCATCCGTTGTGGTTTGGGTGGGGACAAAAGCAGATTCTTGGTGGATGGCTGCTTGTAATAATGTTTGATGTTCTGCTGATGTTACAAACTGATCGATCTGGACATAGGGGGAAGGAATAATGTCTGGTATTGCTGGCTGGGCCATCTCCGGGGTGAATTGGAGATACATGGGCGGTTCTGTGACCAAGCCCACCAAGTGTTGACTGGAAAAACAAAGTCCCGCATGACCCGCAGGCAAGGGAATTTGGAATAATTCTGGTGTACTAGCGGTTGAATTAGGTGGCAAGATCGCTTGCAACAGACGTTGTAGAAGCGGATCGTTGGCCTGTAGATAGATGGTTTGACGGTGTCCGCCCTGGAGCAACAGCTCCACTTTGACGGTAGAAGATGGGGGCATATCGGGAATCAATGAATTCAATCAAAAGTTACAAGAGCCTACTACCGAGTGTTAGCCCTGCGGATGATTAAGGGCAGTCTGACAAAATTGCAGGGCGGTCTGCAAGTCGCTGGTCTGTTGGGGATAGGCTAAGGTCGGACGCTTGATGATCACTAAGGATACCCCTAGGGCTTGGGCAACCTGCCGTTTGATCGGTTCCCCGCCGGGTTGGCCAGAGGCCTTGGTGATCACGACGGAAATTTGCCATTGCTGCCAGAGGGCTTTTTCGAGTGCAAAGGAGATGGGGGGCTGCAGGGCAATGATGCGATCGCACCTAAACCCTGCTGCCAAGGCAGTCTGTAGTGCTTGTGACTGAGGCAAGACCCTTGCAAATAAAGTACTATCTCCATGCCAATCTCTAAATCGGTGTAGCGGTGTACGGCCAATCGTTAATAGGACCCGTTGTTGGCGTAAAAATTTATCTTGTAACAGTTGAGAGACACTATCGACTTCAATGATCAAGCCATTGTTTGTAGATGTTCCTGTAGAAGGTGAAGATCGCTCAAACCGCAAATATGGAAGCTGGAAATGAGTTGCCACCGACATGGCTAAATTGGAGATTTCGGTTGCATAAGGATGAGATGCATCTAAGATAGCTGCGATGTGATGATCGTGAAGGAAGGACTCGATTGTACTAGGGTTTAAAGCGCCAGTATGAACATGCAGTTCAGAGCTTTGTGGATAATGGTGTTGAGCTGAGGGTGAAATTACCGTCACAATACAAGGGAGATGGTAGGGTACTAAAATATTGGCCAAATCAACACTTTCCGTGGTGCCACCCACTAACCAAATCCGCAATCGCATTTCTTAAGCCAAACTCATAATAAAAGCAATAACATCCACTAACGTAATGCGTGAGACCATACTCCTAAGCTATGCCCCAGTAAAATGCAATCTTAACGATCTTTTGTGGGCATTCTAGATAATAGGAACCAATTCGTTCTGCCTCAAGGGGGAAACCTAACGATAGATTATGAGGTTGTCGATGCAGTGCAGATGCTTAATTGACTAGGTTGCTCTACTTGTTAGAGCCTAATTACAACTCTCGATAGACTTGAGTACGATTTGCTGGTGGAACTCAATCAGAAAAAACAGGCCCGGCATTTACTCATTCTTGAGGATCAAGAAGGGTTAAGGTTGGTGCCTCTGGAGGCATCTTCCCATTCCTTAGGGCGTGATTCAACTAACTCTATTGTGCTGCGCTCAAAAGCAGTATCCCGTCAACATGCGCTGTTACTGCGGGTGACCAGTTCCGATCCTAATAATTACGGCTTTTTACTCATTGATGGGGACTTACAGGGCCAACGCAGTACCAATGGCATTAAGGTCAATAGTGTCAAGTGTCGATCCCGCCGTCTTCAAGACCAAGACCTGATCACCTTCGGCAATCATATTAAGGCTCGATATATTGCCGTCGCTCCTCAATCCGACGAAGAATTTAAGGACTATTGTCAGACGGCTGATCACCAAGCTTTGTTTTCGCCGCCCAGGTCACAATCGACCTTGGTCCCTGAGCAACCCTCTGTCCTGGAAGAAGAGGGCTTAGACGAAGCCCCCCTGATCCGGCTAGCGTCTTTTCCTGAAATCACGCCCAGCCCCATGTTGGAGATCAACTTAGAGGGAGAACTGACCTACCTGAATCCAGCCGCCGTCAATGCTTTCCCAGAGCTGCCATCATTGGGGATGCAGCATCCGACCTTAAGCGGCTTATTAAGTCTCATTCAAGCGTCCGACAATCACATCTTGGTGCGAGAAATTACCGTTGGCGACAAGATGTATGAGCAATCGATTCACTTTATTTCTGAAAGTGATCTGGTTCGGTGTTGTGTGTTCGATATTACTGAGCGCAAACTGGCAGAAGCAGAACTGCGCAAACGCGATCGCCTCCTACAAAGCGTAGCTCAAGCCACGACTCACCTTCTAGAAAATGTTGGCTATGATGCCATCGATACGGCCTTAGCCATTCTCGGAGAAGCCGCAGGGGTGGATCGAATTTGTATTTGCAAAAATCATACCCTGCCTGATACGGGCGAAAGTGCTACGAGTATGCGCTTTGAATGGACGCGCACGTCTATTGAGGCCGTTAGACATCGCCCCCATCGGCAAGAACAAAGCTATCATGCACCGCATTTGAGGCGGTGGTATCACGCTTTGACCGATGAAGTCACCATTCGTAGTTTGGTGCAAGATTTACCAGAAGTGGAGCAACAGGTTTTAGCTCAAGACAATATTTTGTCCATCCTCGTCGTTCCCATTATTGTTAATTTCCGATTTTGGGGCTTTATTGAACTCCATAACTGCACGCGCGAATATCACTGGGCCTTACAAGAAGAGTCTATTTTGTTTGCCATGTCGGCCAGTATTAGTGCGGCCTTGCAACGTCAGGACAAAGAGGAAATTATTCGGCATCAAGCTTTTCATGATGCTCTGACTGATCTGCCTAACCGGGTGTTGTTCAACGATCGACTCGATTTGGCCTTAGCTGCTGCCCAGCGCAACAATGGCAGTGTGGCTGTGATGTTTATGGACTTGGATCGGTTCAAGTTGATTAACGATACCTTGGGGCACTCCATTGGCGATGAATTGCTGAAGGAAGTGGCCCTGCGCCTTCAGGACTGTTTGCGAGACGGTGATACGGTTGCTCGCTGGGGTGGCGATGAGTTTACGGTGCTGTTACCTAAAATTGAATCCATTAACGATGCCGTTAATACTGCCTATCGCATTCTAGATGCCTTAAAAGCTGCCTTTGTGATTCGCCGACATGAGTTGTTTGTGACTACCAGTATTGGCATTGCCATTTACCCGGAAGACGGGCAAGAGGCAGAGATTCTGCTGCAAAATGCGGATGTGGCGCTCTACCGCAGTAAAGAGCATGGACGAGGAAACTGTCAGCTCTACAACCCCACAATGAATGCCAAGGAACAGTTTGTTCTAGAAAATAGTTTGCGGTATGCGTTGGATCGAGATGAATTTATTCTCCACTATCAACCCAAAGTCAATATTTGTACGGGTGAAATTGTGGGTTTGGAAGCCTTGGTTCGCTGGGAGCATCCCGAAATGGGTCTGGTCTCACCCGCGACGTTTATTCCAATCGCTGAAGAAACGGGTCTGATTGTCGAATTAGGGGAATGGGTGCTGAGAACAGCCTGTAATCAAGCCGTTCTCTGGCATCAAATGGGACTAGCGCCTTTGTCAATTGCGATCAATCTGTCGGCGCGTCAATTCTATCAGCCGAATCTGGTCGAAATTGTGGCCCAGGTCTTGGAAAGTACGGGCCTTGATCCCCAACAGTTGGAATTAGAAATTACGGAAACAATTGCTGTTAAAAATATTGAGTTTGCCAAATCAATCCTGTGTAATTTGCAGGAGTTGGGCGTGCATATCGCGATGGATGATTTTGGTACGGGCTATTCTTCGCTCAATTACCTGAAGCAGCTTCCGTTTAATACGCTCAAAATCGATCAATCTTTTATTCAAGATTTGAAGCCCAATTCTAAAGACGTTGAAATTATCAATGCGGTGATTGCTTTAGGTAAGGGACTAGATTTGAAGGTGGTGGCTGAGGGGGTTGACAGTGAAGAACAGTTGGAATTACTAAGATCGCTAAACTGCGAAATCGTTCAAGGGTATCTGTTCAGTCGCCCTTTGAGTGTGGATAATACAACAGATATTTTGCAAGCCAACTGGTTGAAGCGGACTCAATCTCCCCCATTGTTGCGGACATTGGTTTCTAGTCCAGAGCTAAGCCAGTCTCCGCTAACGTAGGGACACAGCATAATGTCTCTAAAATGCTGTAATCTAGCGCTTCATCTGTAGAAAACAATAGCTTGAATGTGTGATTGGTAGATCGTCTATAAAGGCAAAAACCGGACATTCCGCAGGTTAGAACTAAATCAAAATAATATTTACGAAACGACTAGGGTTACAGCCGTTAGCTAGAGTCAAATTCTCAATAGAGAGTCTTTAATGAGAAAGTGCTTGAAATATGTCTAAATGCTCTAATTTTCCAGAAGCCTTACAGAATAAAGCTTTTAGCTATAATTCAAAAAACCTCCTCTACAACCTGCGGAATGTCGGAAAAACGGCCACAATAGTGTGTTTTGCTCTAAAACTATCGAGTTCATATCAAAATTTATTTCTCCAACAACAAGCCCCAACCATGAAAACTATGATGGGGCTTGTTATTGGTCAAAGCTAGAGCTAGGGTTTTAATAGCTTCTGAGATTCTTCCCCTGGTTTATAGTCATACCCATAAGTAGATTGATCGGAATCATCCATAATTTGAGGAGTTACAAGTACAACTAACTCGCTTCTCTGCTTAGTATTATTCTCTCGACGGAAGAGGCGGCCTAGCAAAGGTATATCACCAAGAATCGGAACTTTGCTGATGCTCACCCGATCTTGATCTTGAATAATACCAGTCAGAACTAAAGTTTGACCATCTCTCAAACGTAGTTTCCCTGTTTCAACACGACGTTGCTGAAGTAAACTGGCTTCACTATTAGATGCAGGATCTATAAAAGTTCCTGAAACAGAGCTAACTTCTGGTGACAAACTAAGAGTCACAAAGCCATTATCATCAATCCTATCTACTGTAACGTTAAGAATGACGCCAGCATTTTGAAACTGGGGTCCGGACTCAGTCGAATCAGTAGTAGCACCAGCAGTTGAACCTGAACTTGTTGCTCGCTGAACAAAACCTGAGAATATTTGCTGAGTAAGATTTACCTGCGCAGCGCTGCCTTCTTGTACAAGTAGTGTTGGATTAGTGAGAATCTTAGCGTCCTCATTGGTAATGGAGGTAAACAAGTTTCCTAAGAAGGTTTGAGTCAATGTAACAATGTTTTGATTTGCTAATGCATTACCTGTACCAAAAACTGCACCCAAACCGCCATCTTGAATTCTAATTCCTACGGAGTCATTGGCTCGAAACTGTAAGTCAGCATTAGAATTTTTGCCCTTTAGTAAGTTAACATCTATAAATTTGACATTAATTGCTACCTGACGCTGACGCACATCGAGCCTTGTTAAGAGGGCAGTAGCAGTTTCTACTTTTTTAGGAGTTCCAATCAAAGTGACAGTATTAGTGCGACCGTCAGCAACAATCTCTAGCCCGTTCAATAAAGTAGAGCTACCTACATTCGCTTCACTAGAACTACCACCATTGGCACCGTAGGATTCTAAAAGCTCCTTAGCACCTAATGATTCAATCGTTTCTTCAAGACTATGCTCACGAATTATTCCCGTCTCAGCAGTGGTGGAAGACTCACTATCACCCGAACTGGGGGTAATGTTTCCTCCAGTTTCTGCTAGGGTTGTCAGGAGATTCGACCTCGTATATTTTCCTGTTGCTTTCATCTGATTAAGCCGAATGGTTCTCACAATTCGATTTTGGGCATCACCAGGTAGTGTCTTACCAACAAAAATGGTTTGGCCTACCCGATTAGCTTGCATTCCAGACAAGCGCAACACGTAGTTGAAGACATCATCAACAGATTCATTCTCAATATCCAACGTGATGGTAGACGATGCAGCAGCTCCTTCCTCTCCTTCGCCGCCAGCACCTTCTTCAGCAAAAGCAACGTTCACATTTGCAGCTCGACCTAAGAGAGTTAATACCTCACGGACTGGGGCTTCGCGTAATAGCAACTTCGGGATAATCTGATCACTACCTAAGTCAATACGCTCAGGTTCAACGGTTAATGGAGCAATGGCCATATCCCCAACAGGTGGTGCCTTGGCTCGGCTTAAAGAGGGTGGAACCGCACTGGCCCGAGAGTTTGGGTTAGACGGTTGCGATGACGTTGCTGTTGTATCAGCAGTGCCTGGAGCACTATCGAACTTAACGGCTAATACCCCGTCCCAATTATCGTCGCGAATGGTCTCGGAGACAGGGGCAGCGTGAATCCCTTCTACTGTAATTCTGACGGTATCGGGATCAAGTTGGCGAACCTCAACAAACTTAATGCCAGGAGCCGGATCTTTCTGTTGGAATGGACCCGCATCTGGGAGGCGAAGGAGGGAGTTACTCACATCTGAAATGGACGTATTCCCCCGATTGACCGTAAAAATAGGCGGGCGATTATCGCCCTGAGTGCCAAGGACCAGTTCAAATCCCTTAGAAGTGGGATTGAGTTGAACATTGGTGACCTCCGTTTCAGCGGCCCACACTGGCTGAATCATCGCGCCTAGAGCAGCGGCTGTACAGCCCATTACAATTCCAGATTTTCCGTTATACCAGTTCACCCTACACTCCTCTGTTGTGTATTACATGATTAATGAATAGTTGTTGATCAGCTGCATTGAGCAGCTTAGGCAATAGCGGGTAAATTAGTTCGGCTTTGCCTCTGGTTTGGCTTTTGCAGCAGCAGCCTGGGCGGCAGCGGCAGCTTCTTCTGCACTCAGGGGTACATAAGCATGCAAATTGAAGGTAGACGTCACCAGATTGCTAGGTTGTCCCGGCTCGTCAGCTTGTTGCAACTCCATAGACAAATCCCGAACCACTAACACCGTTTGCAGACGATCAATCGCTTGCATAATCTGCAACGTCTGGTTAAAGGTGCCTTGGAAGGAGACCGCCGTCACTTGCCGCTTAATTTTGTTGTTCAGCGGTTCGCCCAAAGAGCTATCCGTGACAATACCGGAGGAGGCATAATCGGGCTTGAAGGTCAGTAATTGGGCATTCGTCGCCACAATCACCCGGTTCAAGTCCAACAAAAGCGTATCGAGCGCTTGTTGACTAGAGAATAACGTCCGCACTTCATTGTTCTCTTGCTTGGCCAGGTCGAGCTGAGCTACGATCTCATCGACTCGGGCAGCCGTCGCTTCTTTTTGGGCTAAATCCATTTCCTTTTGATTAACCCGGTCTTGGATTTCTTGGTACTCCGAGTATTTGGGCGCGACTAACTGAGTGCCTAAGTAGGCGGCTAACCCGATGCCAGCAACCGCGGCCAAAGCCCCTGAAACAGTGGGGGTAAAGGTAATCCCAAACAGGGTGGGATAGGAAGGTCCTAGATCTTCATTCACAAATCCGCCCGTAGCCGTCATGGATTCATCACTCCTTTTTGCTTCAGTATGTCAATGCGTGCTGCTAGACCCGATGCACCTTTGGCATTCAGAACTTGCAGTAATTCGGAGGCGGGAACATCGTTAATAGTGGTTTCTAGTTGATGCTCAACCACTGAGACCTGGGTTTGATCATTGGTTTTGCGCTCCGATGACATCAATTTTGTCGCTGGAACTGTGAGAAATGGGGACTTTCGTAAGGTCAACACAAAGTCATTGACATCATTGAAAGAGATAGCGTTGCCCGTGATAGTTAATTGACTGGGGGCTGATAAAGTCGCTACAGGCTGTTCTGGTGTTTGCCCAGCCTGTTGAGGTTGATTAGGAGTCGGAGGGGTGACTGCCTTTTGCTCCAGTTTGGTGACTTGGAGAGTGGGGGGGACGCGATCGCGAATATCTTGCAAAGTAGCTGCCCAGGGTTTGATCTGATTAAAGATTGTTGCCAATGCCTGGGTTTCAGCCTTAACTTGCTGTTCTTGAGTCCTAAGAGTTTCTACCTGGGCTAGCTCCGGTGCTAATAGTTCCAGTTCGTCATCAAGGCTTTCTTCTTTAGCCGTTAATTGCTGACTCAGAAATGTCATCACACCCAGGCTAATTAAAACCAACCCGAGGGCGGCAGCTCCTACCCCTAAGCCGATAAAAAAGGGTGTTTTATCTTCACTGCCGTAGCTAGAAGCGGCAACCATTGGCTGGCCATATTCTGGCCGATCGTTTAATAGGTTTATATCTACTGAATACATATCCTTATACCTCTCGCATCCCCAGACCCATGACAATACTTAAAGCAGGACGTTGGGCCACGGGAATACTCTCAGAATTCTGAATGCCGAGCGAACTAACGGGGTCAACTAACGTCGTCGTTAGGCCTAAACGCTGGGTTAAAAATTCATCAATTTGCCCTAAGCTAGCGCCGGGTCCTGAGACAAAGACTTGCGTAATATCTAAATTATCCCCCTGATTTAAGTAGAAATCGATAGAACGGCGCAATTCATCCGACAAGTCACTCAGCATTCTCAGAATTGCGGCGGAACTCGGATTATTGGCGGTGTTGTCTGTGACATCAAGGGGGACGGTCATGCCTTGGAGTAGATCTGCCCCCATTGAACCTGGTAGGTTCATCGCCCGACTCAGCGCATTTTGGAGATGGTGGGTGCCAATCGGTACCTTGCGATTGAACTGAGGAATGCCGTCCATCACGATACTAATTTCTGTCCCATCAAAGTCGATGTTGACCAATGCCACTGCTTCCCCTTCCATGAACTGGAGCAATTGACTCCGTAGGGTTCTAATCAAGGAAAAGCTACTGACTTCTAGAACCTTAAGGTCTAGGCCCGCTTGTTGAAAGACGTTGAGATAGTTTTCGGTAATGTCCTTGGGCGTTGCGACTAAGAGGACCTCTACCCGTTCAATGCCGTCTTCATCAATGTCTGTGCCTAATCGTTGAAAATCGACATCGGCTTCTTCTCTGGGGAAGGGCAGATAAATCGCAGCCTCCTGGTTGAGAACCATATCCCGCAGTTCCATCTCGTCTAGTTCAGCAGGTAATCGAATCAGGCGAATAACGGCTTCACCGATTGGGACCGCACTGATGGCATTTTTAGCTTTGATTTTATGTTCAGTAATGCCTTGGCGGAGGGCATCAGCAATGGCATCTGGATCGGTGATCCGTCCATCTTGAAATGCACCTTCTGGGATAGGAATTGCAGCAAAAGTATTAAGATTTGTCCCTTGCTTTTGTTGCTTTAACTGAACGATATTCACGCTGTCTGGGGTTAACTCTACGCCTACCCCCTGATTCGATTTCGAAAACAGACTTTTGAATGAATTCACTACAGTATGTCCGCTACAGGCTGAATAATAATATGAAAAAATTGTCCAACTCTAATTTTTGATGTTAGGAACAGTTTGATACTGCTGGGAGGATACCCTTTTTTTGGGCACAATCAACATTTCCTAGCCTAAATTAGCCCATTTCAAATAACACCATTTAAATGTTGAAGAATGGAAAAAACTGAATGAATAGGCCAACCTCATCCTCCTCAGTCAGGATACCCACGTTTACCGTAAGGTTGTACCATACTCCAAAATTTGCTGTCATTTCTTGAAAAAAGGCCAAAACCACACATGTCCTCCCCCGCTCAGCACCTAGAACAATTTCGGATCGAAACCGATAGCATGGGCACCATAGAGGTGCCTAGCGATTGTTATTGGGGTGCCCAAACCCAGCGGTCCTTAAAGTATTTTGCCATTGGTGATGATACTCTGCCGAGAGCAATGATTCGAGCGTTAGGTTTGGTCAAGCAAGCCGCAGCGAAGGTTAACTTGGCCCTAGGTCGCTTGGCTCCTGAGTTAGCAGACCTGATCATGCCAGCCACAACTGAAGTGGTGAATGGCCGATGGGATGAGCATTTCCCGCTGCGAATTTGGCAAACGGGCAGCGGCACGCAGTCCAATATGAATGCCAATGAAGTCATTGCCAATCGAGCGATTGAGCTGGCGGGCGGGCAGATGGGCAGTAAACACCCTTGTCATCCCAATGATCATGTCAATTTGTCACAGTCTTCTAACGATGTGTTTCCCACTGCTATGCATATTGCGGCAACGGAACAATTGGTTCATGTTTTGTTGCCCCAAGTCACGACTCTGCGGGAGGCGCTGGCGACAAAGGCGACAGAATTTGATCAGATTGTCAAAATCGGGCGTACCCACCTGATGGATGCAGTCCCCCTCACATTGGGTCAGGAGTTCTCCGGCTATGTGGCTCAAGTGGACCATAACTTAGAGCGAATTCACAGCATCTTACCCCACCTATATGAATTGGTCTTAGGGGGTACAGCCGTGGGCACGGGACTCAACACCCATCCCGAGTTTGCAGAGCGGGTGGCACTTCAGATTGCAGAACTAACGGATTTGCCCTTTGTGACTGCGCCCAATAAGTTTGCGGGCTTGGCTGCCCATGATGCCTTAGTGATGGCGAGTGCGGTGACCAAGACGTTGGCCTGTAGTCTGATCAAGCTAGCCAATGATATTCGTTGGCTGGCGTCAGGTCCCCGCTGTGGGTTGGCAGAGCTGATATTGCCCGCTAACGAACCCGGCTCATCGATTATGCCGGGGAAAGTCAATCCAACGCAGTGTGAAGCCCTAACGATGGTCTGTGCCCAAGTGATTGGCAATGATGCTGCCGTTAGTTTTGCAGGCAGTCAGGGTAACCTAGAGCTGAATGTTTTTAAGCCAGTGATCATCCACAATCTGTTGCATTCGATTCGCATTCTGGCGGATGCGTGTAGTGCCTTCACTCACTATCTCGTGATTGGGATCCAGCCCAATCGATCTCAAATTCAAACCTATCTTGAACAGTCTTTGATGTTGGTGACTGCTTTGACCCCTCAGATTGGCTACGATCGCGCCGCTCAAGTGGCCAAGCAAGCCCATGAAACAGGGCAGACTCTACGAGAAACTTGTGTGGGTCTTGGGTTCTTGACGGCTGCAGAATTTGACCAATCGGTGCAACCTGCCCAAATGACCCATCCCACGGATTAAAGGTGGGGCGACTCAATCTGAGATATTGCCTCGATTCATTAACGTTGGTTAACCCTATGACTCAATTTCGGATGTTGTCTACTGCGATCGCAAGTCTGATAGCGCTCACCCCGACGCTTGCGCCTCTGTCGAGCCTAGCCCAGGAAACCCCGGCATCAGCAACCCCAGTTCGGCGGCAACCCCAGCGCCAAACCCATGCTGCCAGTGGCCTCATCTTTGAAACCCCCGCGGGCTTTTCCGAGGTCAAATCTATGGGCAATGATACGGTGGGCGTGGTTGCCCAAAAAGGCAGCCGCAAATTGAAAATTCGGATGGTAACCCTGGATGCCGAATGGCTAGAACTGCTCAATATGGAAGATGAGGAATTATTAGGATACGTCAAGACCACCTATCTCAGGATGAACGCGCCTGCCCGTGAGTATCATCAACGTCGATTTTTGGGTCAGACTCTTACGGGAGAGCTGCAATATCAGCGGACCAACCGGGGCTACAATGTGGTGGAAATCTATTTGGTGCCTTTGAGTGATGGCAGTAAGGTGATGCTGGCATTGGAGGCAGACACTTATCTGCCCTTACCCCAAGTTGAGTATGCGTTTCGGACCGTCTCTAGAACGATGAGAGAAAATCCAGAATTCCTCAAAAAGCTCAAGAAGAAACAAAAACGCTAATGGGCGTCCTCATAGAAGAGAGGGCCGGAAACGCTACCCTATAGATACACGATCAACTTGGCGATTCTTCTTCATTGACGGTTTATGACATTTGGATTCCCAGACCCTGATGCCTGTGACGAGGCAGATGCTGATCGTCTGGAAGCTGAGCTAGACCAAACGATTCAGGATTTTGAGCAAATTCAGGCTGAATTGGGATACCAACAGGCCCAATCGGCATTAGAGACTTTGGTCCAAAAACTCGATTTGTCTCCGCGGGAACGAGCAGGGTTAGAAACCGAAATCAACTCCCTGCAATCCATGCTCGACAAGCTGGAAAAACAAGTGGTCCATATTGCTGTGTTTGGTATGGTCAGCCGGGGCAAATCGTCCCTGCTCAATGCCCTGCTGGGGCAATCTATCTTTGCGACGGGACCCGTACATGGGGTGACCCAACAGAGTCAGCAAGCCAGTTGGTTTGCGGAGCAGGCAACGGGTGAGGATGCCGATACGATTCGGGTATCGTTGCAGGGAGTAGGACAATCCCGGATTGAACTGATTGATACCCCTGGGATTGACGAAGTGGATGGTGAAGTCCGGGCCCGACTGGCTCGCCAGATTGCCCAAAAGGCCGATCTGATTCTATTTGTGATTGCGGGTGATATGACCAAAGTGGAATTTGAGGCCCTATCGGAGTTACGGCAGGCTAATAAACCCCTGTTGTTGGTCTTCAATAAAGTGGACCAATATCCCGAAGCCGATCGCAACGCTATTTACGCAAAAATTCGGGATGAGCGAGTCCGAGCGCTACTCTCTGCCGATGAAATTGTGATGGCGGCAGCTTGCCCTTTGATTGCCCAACCGATTCAATACCCAGATGGGCGCTTAGGCGCTGAATTAGTACCGGGTCCCCCTCAAGTACAGGATTTAAAACTGAAAATTTTGGAAGTATTAGAGCAGGAAGGGAAATCTTTGGTGGCCCTGAATACGATGCTCTATGCCGGTGATGTAAATGAACAGTTGATTGAGCGGAAGATGCAGATTCGCGATCGCAGTGCCAATCAAATCATCTGGCGCAGTGTTATGGCCAAAGCTTTGGCGATTGCTCTTAACCCGATTACCGTCGTAGATGTGCTCAGTAGCGCTGCCATTGACATCGCCATGATCCTTACTCTGTCTAAGCTCTATGGTATTGCCATGACGCAAAGAGGAGCTGTAGATTTGTTGCGCAAAATCGCTGTGACCATGGGTGGCGTCGGAGCAACGGAGCTACTGACAACCTTAGGGCTAAGTTCCCTCAAAGGGTTTCTGAGTTTGGCCGCTCCGGCTACAGGTGGTGCATCCCTGGTCCCCTATGTATCGGTTGCCTTGTCTCAGGCTGCTGTGGCAGGTGTTTCCTCCTACGGTATTGGCGAAGTGACCAAACGCTACTTGGTGAATGGGGCCTCGTGGGGACCCAATGGCCCCAAAACGGTCGTTAGCGAGATCTTGTCGTCATTGGATCAAGCCCATATTCTTAACCGCATAAAAGCAGAGCTGCAAGACAAACTAGAAGGCCGAATCCACCCATCGCCTCCTGCTTGAAACAGCAATTAAAGCCCTGCCGCTATTCTTGGGACTCAGCCGTAGCGGGTTCGGTGTCCCCTGCAATTTCAATGGTGTCGTTGACCTGGAGTTTACCCTGATCATCAATCGTCCAGATGTCGTAGCTACCGATCACATCCCCTTGCTGATTGAGATCGACTGTCCCACTTGCACCTTGGTAGTTGATAGATTTGCCAGCGCGGAGCAAAGATAATGCTTCGCAAACGTCTGTCACTTCTTCGCCAGGAGCATTAGCGATCTCTGATAATTGGTCCTGAATGGCAGGACCCGTTGTCTCTTGTGCAGCTTCGGCTGCTAACACCAACAGTGCCACAGCATCCCAAGTATTGGGGTCAAACACACTCGGTTCTCGGTTAAATGCGTCCTGATACTTTTTCTGAAACGCCTCCAAGGCCGGGCCACCTGCACTGGGGGCTGTTCCTAGCATTCCTGTTGCAATGAATTTCCCCTGAGCATCTTTACCTACCAATTCAGCGAGATTGGCGTCTTTTATGCCGTCTGTCGCCATGATTTGCGTTTTTCCAGACAAAAATCCTAGCTCTTGCGCTGATTTGAGAATTAAACTGCCTGTTTCTGGGTAGGTCACCAACAGGACGGCATCAGGTTCTGTCTTAAAGACTTGATTGACTTCGGAGTCAAAGGTTGATGTATTCGGATCATAAAACGTGGGGCTAGCCTCATTGACCACGGTCCCGCCTACGGCTTTGAAGGCTGGCACAAAAGCTTGAACTAAGCCGTTGCCATAATCGTTATTAATGGCAAAAATGGCAACGGACTTAAACCCTTTTTGTTGGGCCAATTGGGCTAAGGCCTGACTTTGAAAGGTATCGGGTGGGGCAGTGCGGGCCCAAAAACCTTTGAACTCATCTTTTTCGGCCCGCTCCGTAAAGACTGGACTGGTGCTGGCGGGTGAAATTTGCACCACTTGATTGCGGACAGCAATAGGAACCGCCGCACTTGATGATGCACTGGATGCTGCCCCAACCACACCAACCACTTGATCTGCTTCCACTAATTTGGTCATGGCTTGAGCGGCTTGAGCCGGATCGGTTTGGCTATCTGCACTAACCAATGTCACAGGTTCCCCCACTACCCCGTCACAAGCATTCACGGTTTTGACCAGCAGATCTGCCGTGTCTTGCATGGGCGTACCGTATTGCGACAAATCGCCCGTAATCGGGAACAAGGTGCCAATTTTTAAGTTATTGCCGCTAGCAGAGGGTGAGGTCACCTGGCAACCTACCAGCAAGCCACTGATTATTCCCCACAGAAATAGACTTTGATGAACCATAACCAACCTTGCTAATGACCACCTATGTAATGGACGCAAACTCCAGAAAATTTAATATCAAGCTTAGTAGACTTGTTGTCGGTTCCCAGATTCTTGCTACAAAGCTTTATTGAGTGCACGTCAACGACTTTTGTTGCTATTGCCCTCTTTCAGACAGCATTGAAACTTGATTTTGAAAGCTATTCACCACATTTTCACTCAGATTTTGTAGTTTAATACACAGATTTCGATTGAGTTATCCCGTTGAGGATCAGAAAATATGAATATTAAAGCGATCACCGCTGTCGGTCTGGGATTGTCCTTACTGTTTTCCACGTCCACAGCATTGGCACAATCCGAGCCTGAGGCAATGCCAGCAAGTCCCACGCCGGATGGGACCATGACACCTGAGCCTCCGCCAGAGGTGGCCCCCCCAGAGGAAACAATTACCCCTGAGAGTACTTCTCCAGTTGAATCTACAGAAACAGACGCTAATATGGGTGGCGTGGATGCTGAAGGGACCAAACTTGTGGTCTGTGGTCCTAATGGTGCTGCAACGACTGCCATGACGGTTCGGCCTGGTTGTCATCACCTAACCGTAAATTCTCCCCCCGGTGTCTTATAGCAGTTAACGGTCAATCGGATACGGTCATGATCGGAGCGATTAGTAATGGCTAAAGCTCCGATCTCTACATAAGCTTTATAGATTTTGAGATGAGGTCTAAATTGCGATTCCATGACAATGTTTGGAGTCTTTGCCGCAGATAGATTGTTACCCAGACTTCAGGTTCTACCAAAACTGACTAGTATTCCGATCTTGATGGGCATGAAATTACAACTGAAGTGAATGAGTTGATGACATGTTCTATAATCTTTATAGATTGAATTTTTTTGTTGGCGAGAATGCATTAAATTCACCCTACATTCTCTGTTTTTAAGAATATATATGCTTTGAGCTAGCTAGCCTGTATATTCTATATGGACAAATAAAAATATTATTCCTACTTAAAAATAAGCTGTTTCGTAGATTATTATATTAAGGAAAGCTAATTTGTATTTTTTAGCTTTCCTAAGGAAATTCTCATTTTTCTCCCTAAAAATATTTGCTAGGGTAGAGATTAAGAAAATCAAAGGATTTGAGTTGTTTAAGGTAAATGCCTGTACCCATCTAAAATTTTAGGCTGGCGAATTCGTTAAACATCCTACACAGACCAAGGGGTATGACCATGAATGTTCAAGATATCTATCAGTATTTTAAAAATCCTCCCCCCATCTACATCACTAAGGAAGTCGCTGCTTGCTACATCCTCTCGGTTTTGATTGATGAAGGTGATTCCTATGGCACTGCACTGCTTAAACATATTCGGGCTAAATATCCTCCCTACCGAATTTCGGATACGGTCCTCTATGCTGCGCTCAACTTCCTCATTGATGAGCAAATGCTGAGCGGATATTGGCAAAACGAATCAGGTCGCGGTCGACCTCGGCGCATGTATCAGGTTGCAGTGGGGAGAGAAGAGGATGCCCATGAACTGGCTACGTTATGGCAAAAGTTCCTAGGGAAAAATCCTGAATTTGCTGGATCCTTGTCATCCTAATTAAGGCTGCTCAATCCCTAAATTTGTAGCGTTTTCGGCTGGAACTATCCTAAGTTCTAGCCGTCTTAATATGAGCATGAAAATAAGACTGCTATTCACTCAAACGTTCACTCACAAATATGACTTGACAGACAGGTGATCGGTGCTAAGGTTTAACTTTGCTGCGTGTATCTTCAAAGTATATCTACACTCATTTAGGGTCGCTGGCATCGAGTTTGCTCGAATTCATAAATGTCCAATTTGCTGAGCTATTAAAGAGGAGCTATGAAAGGATTAATTCGCTGGGGTTTGATCTGTAGTCTGGCTGGAGGGGGCTTTGTTGGTACCTCTCTCGTACGGCAAGCCGCTACGATCGCACAGACTCCCGAAGCCGAGACTCCCGAAGCCGAGACCCCTGAATCTGGGGCTCCTGCGGCTGAGGTTTCCGAAGAGCGTGAAGCCGAAGTCGTTAAGCGTCTAGAGACTGTACCTGCATTTGCAGTGACAGACGACAAAGGATCGCCTGTATTGGCTGCGGTTCCTAATCCCAAGGACAAAAGCAAAAAAATTCAAGTGGCTACGTTCTTCATGAGCCAAGCCGATGCTCAGACCTTGGTTGATAACTTAAAGGCGAAAAAACCTGAACTGGGTAAATCCGCAAAAGTGACGTTGATCTCTCTACGGGATGCCTACGAAATTACTAAGAAGAATAAGGACAAACAGGAAGAGCTTGTCTTCCAGTTCATTCCTAATAAAGAGCAAGTTGATCTTGCTAAGGCGATTTTGAAGGCAGAGGGGCAAAACGTTGAACAGTTTCAGGGCGTTCCCATGTTCTTTGCAACTGGGGGTAAAGAGAAAGGGCTGTTAACGATTGAGCAAGGTCAAGAGAAGGTGATTCCCTTTTACTTCCGCAAGCAAGATCTGCAAGGAATGATCGATGCCCTTGATAAGCAAAAAAGTCCTTTGAGTGGAACCACTAAAATTCAGGTCACTTCGTTGGACCGCCTTGTCGGTTCTCTGCTTAAATCTGAGGATGCCACCAGCAAACAGATTATGCTAATTCCAGACCGAAATGCGTTGGAATATGCTGCCCAGCAGCAAAAGAAAAATGGTCCCCCCCCAGCTTCCGGTGCAGCCCCAGCCCAGCCTGAAGCCAAGTAACGCGAATGGGGTCTCGGGAGAGATCCTATGGCAATGGCGACAACAAGCGATCGCATCTATCCCCGAGACAGATCCGCGATCGCTTGCTGATTTAAGCCAAGAACTTGATTGGTTATTGTTAGAGGTCTCTGACTTAACCCCGTTGGATCTGCGTTTAAAGCCTGTTGTCACCCAAACGGTTCAATTGTGGGTGACTTTAGAACAACTGGAGCAGCTCTGGCAGCGGCGGCTCCAAGAGCAAGTACCCGTTCAGCATTTGACAGGCACTGCCCATTGGCGGCAGTTTCACTTGAGAGTGTCGAAGGATGTGTTGATTCCTCGACCCGAAACAGAATTATTAATTGATTTGGCCGTTGCAGCGACCCAGCCGTCTTCTGCGTGCAAGAGCATGGATCAATGGGCAGATTTGGGTACAGGTAGTGGTGCGATCTCTTTAGGGCTAGCGACTGCTTTCCCCCAGGCCATCATTCATGCTGTTGATTGTAGTGAATTAGCCTTGGCCATTGCCGCCGAGAATGCCCAGGCTTACCAGGTGCAGGATCGAATGTGCTGGCATTTAGGTCAATGGTGCGAACCGCTGGTAGGACTAGAAGGTCAATTGACAGGCATTGTTAGTAATCCTCCCTATATTCCGACTGAGACGTTACCGACCTTACAACCGGAAGTCGTTGACCATGAACCCCATCTAGCTTTAGATGGCGGCGGAGATGGACTCGATGCGATCCGAGAAATTGTGGCGATCGCACCCCAATACCTCCAATCTGGGGGTGTGCTACTTTTAGAAATGATGTGTGGCCAGGATCGGGCAGTTGAGGCGCTTCTGGCCGCCCAAGGCCAATATACTCAGATCCAGATTCATGCAGACCTAGCAGGGATTCTCCGGTTCGCGCAGGCTTATCGAATATAAGCTACGGTAACCATTATGAGTATTTTAGAGCAGTTAGAACAAGACTACGCCCGCTTCCCCGATGATCAATCCTTCGATCTGTATGCAGAGGATGTCTATTTCCAAGATCCTCTCAATCAGTTTCGGGGGGTGGCTAAGTATCGGGACATGATTGGCTTTATCCAGAAGTGGTTCATCAATACCCACATGGAAGTGCATGGGATTGAGCAGCAGGACCATGATATCCATACCCGTTGGACCTTGTCTTGGCAGGCGCCCTTCCCCTGGAAGCCGCAAATGGCAATTACCGGCCGTAGTGAATTGAAGTTGAACGAAGCAGGTCTAGTTTGTAGCCACATCGATTATTGGGATTGTTCGCGGCTTTCGGTTCTGAAGCAACTGTTTTTTCCGGTTTCATCGTCTACCCTTTAGAAAAGAGCTCAGTCTCATCAGGTAGGGTATGGAAGTCGGTGTTCCCAAAGAAATCAAAGATCAAGAATTTCGCGTTGGTTTAAGTCCTGCGAGTGTGCAAGCCCTGTGCCAACAAGGACATCAGGTTTTTGTCGAAACTCAGGCGGGAGAAGGGGCAGGGTTCCCCGATGCAGACTATGAGACTGTGGGGGCTCAGATTGTGGCGGCGGCGGCCCAGGTTTGGAATCGAGAGCTGGTCGTCAAAGTTAAGGAGCCTCTACCTGCTGAATATGGTTTGCTGCAATCAGGACAGATTTTGTTCACTTATTTGCACCTGGCAGCGGATCGCACCCTGACAGAGACATTAATGAAGAGTGGGGTGAGTGCGATCGCTTACGAAACCGTAGAAGTGACCTCATCCGATCGGATTGCGTTACCTCTGCTAACGCCCATGAGTGTCATAGCAGGTCGCCTCTCCATTCAGTTTGGGGCTCATTTTCTGGAGCGCCAACAAGGAGGACGAGGCGTTTTGCTGGGCGGGATTCCTGGTGTTAAGCCTGGAAAAGTTGTCGTTCTAGGCGGTGGCGTTGTCGGTACAGAAGCTGCTCGCATCGCCGTGGGTATGGGAGCCCAAGTCACTATTTTAGATATTAATGTAGAGCGGCTGGCTTATTTAGAAACCCTCTTTGGATCGCGGGTGGAACTGCTGTATAGCAATCCGCGGCATTTGGCGGCGGCTATCCCGACCGCAGATTTGTTGGTTGGAGCCGTGCTGGTGCCGGGTAAACGGGCCCCCATTTTAGTGTCGCGATCGCTGGTGCAGAAAATGACTCCTGGCTCGGTCATCGTTGATGTGGCGGTGGATCAAGGGGGCTGTATGGAAACGCTGCACACGACGTCCCATACTGATCCAGTCTATGAATCTGAAGGAGTTCTCCACTACGGTGTCCCCAATATGCCTGGAGCGGTTCCGTGGACGGCTACTCAGGCGTTGAATCATAGTACTTTCCCCTATGTTGCCAAACTTGCTAACCAAGGCATTGCTGCTTTGGATCAAGATCTGGCGTTGCAAAAAGGTTTGAATGTCCACAAACAAACCTTGGTATATACCGCCGTCCAGCAAGTGTTTCCTGACTTGGTTGCTTGAAGTCTCTCCTGGACTGTGACGGAGGAGTATGCTTGAAGGTAAGCTCTGATCCCTTTTGCCTTATGTCTGATTCTGACGATTTAAATCCTGCTACTGATCGGGTCCTGGTTGTGGGGGCTACGGGGGGAGTAGGTCAGTTAACTGTCGGTGAACTGCTAGCTCAAAATATCAAAGTACGGATTCTAGCCCGGAATGCCGAAAAAGCTCGGCAAATGTTTGCGGACCAAGTTGAGATGGTTGTGGGTGATACCCGGCAACCAGAGACTTTACCAGCAGCAATGCCTAATGTGACTCATATCATTTCCTGTTCTGGGAGCACGGCTTTTCCTACAGCTCGCTGGCAATTTCGGCAGGTGTCCAGTCGGTGGGAATGGCTTAAACGGTATACCAACCCTAGCTATCGTCGGGCGCAAGCAGAGAATAGTCCCGAGCAGGTAGATGCGGTGGGGGGCCGGAATCTGGTTCATGCTGCTCCTAAAGATTTGAAGCGGTTTCTGCTGGTTTCTGCTTGTGGTATTGAGCGGAAAGATCAGTTGCCTTTCAATATTCTCAATGCTTTTGGGGTTTTGGATGCCAAGTTAGTGGGTGAAACGGCCTTACGGGAATCGGGTCTCCCGTATACGATTGTGCGTCCAGGTCGTCTAATTGATGGCCCCTATACGTCCTACGATTTAAATACACTCCTGAAAGCAAAAACTGAAAGTCAATTAGGTGTTGTGTTGGGGACAGGGGATACGTTATCGGGAGAAACTAGCCGTATTGACTTGGCGGCGGCTTGTGTTGCATGTCTGCACAATCCCCATATGGCTGGGAAAGTCTTTGAAATGATGAGCGCAGGACCTCGACCCAGTAGGATTGATTGGAATACCTTATTTTCTGAGCAGGTTTAGTTGGCGTTAAGCAGACTTCTGTCTCTTACTCAAAAGATTGTGCAAGAGATGGAAAGGCGTGAATATTACATTTTAGAGTGCCCCATAGTGCTAGAGACCTATACATGTATACTGCCTGACAGTTTTACTATGTCTCGGTTTCCATTACAGCGATGCAGTCAGTAATCTGCTGGTGTAACTCCTCTACCGTGGCATGATGCCGACGCCCATGTCCTGGCAAAATCCACTCAAAATCATAGTCTAAAAGCTTGTGCATGGACTGAATCTGTTCAGTCCAGGAATAGAAGCAGTAACGCCGAAATCCAACTAGGCGATTGGCTCCAGCGGACCAAGCTAAATGATCGCCTGTGAACAGAAACTGGTTCTTGTGAAGTAATACTGTATGGCCTGGGCTATGACCGGGTACCGGAATAATCAACAGATCAGTAGCTAGAGCATAAGGCTCGGTCCCCTCAAGGGGTAATTCCACCTCTTGAGTCTCTGCTGACAGATCAGCTTGATGCAGAATCCGGGTACAGCCAAAATGCTGTTGGAACTGGGCATGATCAGCGACATCATCTTGGTGGGTAAGATACATATACTTAATGCCCCCCATCGCTTCCAGTTGCTTGACGAGGGGTGCTGCAAACTGGGGTGAGTCTACTAGAACATTACCGTCATGCCGTTGGATGAAATAGCTGGCGGCCCCAAAGGATTTCTCAGAATGATAGCCACAGTGGTAAACATTCTCTGCGATCGCAATGGGTACACTCTGCTGGACCTGGTGAATGTCACGAGGGGATTCTACGGTGCCAATCGAAGCAGTGGGACAAGCTAATAAGGCTTGCAGTGCCTGCAAGCGTTCTTTCTCAGAGGTGGGCTGGGCAAAGACTGCCGATTGGCTATCTGCCCGGTGAAAAATTGTCGGCGCCATCCATCGACAGGTATCACAATCAATACAAGTACTGTCGACGTAGAAATCACCAGAAATATTTTGCGATCGCCGTTTTTGCATCTGGGCCATAACTGAGTCCTCTTGAGATACCGCCTGTATCTAGCCTAACGTGGTGTCCACCCCCAGCTTTACTTCTCACAATACTCATAAAACCCTTATCCGCTGTTCAGGGAATTGCAGGGCATCACCCAGATCCTCATCATTCCGGCTTCAGATAGCCCTCGTATATTGAAATCAATGAAGTTGGAGAACAAACATGAAACGCAATCCTCAAGTCGCTGTCCTAGCCGGTTTAGCAGTTCTCGGAATGGGTATTATCTCTCCCGTCACTGCCGAAACCATCACTGTCACTCGTGGCCCCAACGGTGCCGCCCATCAAGTCAAATCAGACCGGATTCCTGAAGATGCTCAAGTACGGTCAAATCGCCCTGCCCCAGGATTCCCTGACATTGTTACCAAAGGGCCTCATGGCGCCGCCCAGATTGCCCAATCAGAGCTAGATCGTGAGACAACAGCTCAGTCTGCGGGCCCCCTCCAAGTTGTTCAGCGTGGCCCCAATGGTGCAGGGCACATCGCGAACTAGTTGATTCAGCAACAGGCTGAATCGGACACACCACACCCCAGAGCTGATTACTCGTTTGCCTCATGCTGTAATCAGCTCTTTTCTCCGTCATCAGTCATCTGCTTTTCTCCAACAGGCCTCTTGCGACTAAGGGAGTAACGTCTTGGTCGTGGGGTTTTCCTCAAGATTGATCATCGTCTAGCCTGAGTTTTCAAGGCATAATGCAATCTACTGGTCCATTCGCTTGAGATGAGCCTTGCCATGCGCACTATTGCCGACATCAACACCAAAATTGAAGATGGGAAAGCTGTTGTCTGGACTGTCGAAGAACTCAAGGCCCAAGTGGCCGAGGTTGGGATTACCAAAGCTGCCAAAACTGTGGATGTGATTACTACTGGTACCTTTGAACCGATGGAATCTTCTGGGGCCATTCTCAATTTAGGTCATACCGATCCACCGATTAAAATTCGCCAATGTTGGCTGGATGGCGTGGCTGCCTATGCTGGTTTTGGTGCGGTTGACCTGTATTTAGGGGCTTCCCAGGCTCCTGATCGCAAGCAGCCCACGGAATTAATTGAAGGTGATGATACTCAAGTGCAAGGAGGGGGCCACGTCATTGAGGATCTGATTGCTGGTAAAACCGTCCATTTGCGGGCTCTGGGTCAGATGACCGACTGCTATCCCCGCGCCACTTTGGACACTATGATCACCAAGGAAATGATCAACCAGTTTTATCTCTTCAACCCCCGAAATCTCTACCAAAATTTTATTGTTGGTGTCAACGGTGGTGATCATCCGCTCTATACCTATCTTGGCCCCCTACAGCCGCGATTGGGAAATGCTGTTTACTCTAATCCTGGTGCCTTGTCTCCCTTGCTGAATGATCCTAAATTACGCTTGGTTGGGATTGGGACTCGGATTTTTCTGGGGGGAGGAATTGGTTATGTGACGTGGGAAGGGACACAGCACTTTCCCCTGCAAAAGCGACTTCCCAATGAAACTCCTATTGGTCCTGCTGCCACTCTGGCTTTGATTGGTGATGCTAAGCAAATGGAGTCTCGCTGGGTTCGGGGTTGTTATTTTAAGCAATATGGTCCGTCATTGATGCTAGGGGTGGGAATTCCATTGCCGGTTTTGGATGAGGAAGTCGTGCGGTGCTGCGCGGTGACGGACGAGGATTTAGTTGCACCCATTATTGACTTTTCTATTCCGCGGCGGGTGCGCCCTACCTTTGGTTTGGTCAGCTATGCCCAACTTAAATCTGGCACTATCAAAGTCGAAAATACTAAGGTCCGCACCGCTCCTTTAACTAGTATGGCTTTGGCTCGACAGGTCGCCTTAGAACTCAAGCAGTGGATTGAATTGGGGACGTTTACGTTGACGGAACCCGTGGCGGCAATTCCGAGCGATCGCATGTTTCTCCCCCAAGATGCTCGGGGCTCTCAAATTAGCCTTGATTAGTGATACACAGTCTAACTATGAACAGATGGCCTGCCATGTTCAACATGGCAGTTCCCTAACCCTGACTCAATCTTAACTTTCTAACTAAAATCTGAAGTATCGAAGATTCAGGCAATCTCGTTATCATGTCTAAGCAACTGACAGGACATTAAGCCACCATGCATCGGCCAACGGTCTTTAATGAAGACAATGTAGACAAACTTGTTGCTTTTATGAAAGCCCACAGCTTTGCTACGTTGATATCGACGATGGACGGTGTCCCCTTTGCCTCCCATGTTCCTCTCGTCGTTACAGAAGCAGCAGGAGTCGTAACCTTAGTGGGGCATCTTGCTAAACAGAATCCTCAATGGCAAGCCTTTGCATCGGCTGAGTCATTGGCTATCTTCACGGGGGCACATGCCTACATCTCTCCTGACTTGTATGAAAAACGGGAGAGTGTCCCCACCTGGAACTATATTGCTGTGCATGCCTATGGAATTCCCAAAATCCTTACATTCCGTGATGCCCCGGAGTCCATGGATCAAATGATCGATGAGATGATAGATACCTACGAAGCCAGCTACAAATCCCATTGGCACAGTTTATCAGATCAATTCCGGGACGGGATGATGAATGGCATTGTGGGTTTCGTCATGACCGTGACCCGATTGGAAGGCAAGTATAAGCTTAGCCAAAATCTTAGTCAGATTGAACAACACAACGTATCCAGTGCCTTGCTCAATAATTCGAATCCAACGATTCAGGCTGTAGGCAAAAAAATGCAGCAAAATCTTGAGTGAAATCCGGGGAATTCCCAAAAAACTGAGTCTAAAGCCCCGTCCTTCAGGTCAGCTTTACTCTGGATGCGATAAAATAAGAACATGATAGTTCTTGAGTTCAAAGCTAGAGCCAGTAAGCACCAAAGTGGCTTGATAGATGAAGCGATTAGAACCGCTCAATTCATCAGGAACAAAGCATTGCGCTACTGGATGGACAACAAAGGCACAGGGAAAAGTGACTTGAGCAAGTTGTGCAAGCTCCTAGCTTCTGAGTTTCCTTTTGCTAAAAAGCTCAATTCTATGGCTCGTCAAGCTAGTGCTGAACGGGCATGGAGTGCTATCAGTCGATTCTATGACAACTGCAAGAAAGGGATTAAGCCCGTTGGCTTCCCAAAGTTCAAAAAGTTTGCTCGCTCAGTGGAATATAAAACCTCTGGGTGGAAACTCCTTGAGCCGAAGCGAATCAAATTTACTGATGGCTTTGGCATTGGTGAACTCAGGCTGATAGGAACCTATGATCTTGCGCTCTATGACCCTGCTCAAATTAGACGGGTGCGATTAGTGCGTAGAGCAGATGGCTACTACGTTCAGTTCTGCATTGCAGTTGATGTCAAGGTAGAGCTTGAACCTTCGGGTAACACGATGGGTCTAGATGTTGGCTTAGAGCATTTCTATACCGACAGCAACGGTCAGCATCAACCGATTGAAGTTGAGCGGAGCCGAAACTTCAAGAAGTTCTACCGCGACTCTCAGAAGAAACGCTCTATGCTTCAGCGTCGATTAAGTCGAACTCAAAAAGGTTCAGCCCATCGCGCTAAAGCCAGAAATCGACTCGCTAGGCATGAATTAAAAGTCTCACGGCAGCGTATAGAGAGGGCTAAGAAGTTAGCCCTCTGCGTGATCAAATCTAACGACTTGATTGCTTATGAAGACTTGAGGATTCGGAATATGGTGAAGAACCACTGTCTAGCAAAAGCGATTCATGATGCAGGCTGGTATCAGTTCAGATTGTGGCTTGAGTACTTTGGTAAGAAGTACGGCAAGGTCACGGTTGCTGTCAATCCTGCCTACACGTCTCAAGAGTGTTCTGATTGTGGAGCAATGGTGAAAAAGTCTCTGAGTACCCGCACCCATGCTTGTGAGTGTGGGTGTGTTCTGCAAAGGGATCATAATGCAGCCATCAATATCTTGAGACGTGGATTAAGTACGGTGGGTCACACCGGAACTGGGTTGCTAGACAACCTCAACGCTCCTGGAGATGAGACCGCTACTGCTTTGGACTCCGGTCTATTGCAGCAAGTCACGTCGTAGAAAGGAGAATCCCCGTGCCTTTAGGTCGGGGAGTAGTCAATCCACTGGACCCGCAGAGACAATCAGTAAGCGATCGGGGTGAATAAAAGCTTGAATGGCCTGATTTACCTCTGTCATGGTGACGGCGGCAATCTTGTGGGGAAGCTGACGAATCTCTTCGATGGGTAATCCTAGCACCTCATTCATCAAGAAACGTTGGGCCAGAATATCAGGATCTGCTAAGTCAACGGGATAGCTATTAAGAATAGACCGTTGGGCCGTTTGTAACTCCGACAGCGTAATTCCGTCGGATTTTACCTTCTTTAGCAAAGCAATAGTGCTGGAGATTGCTGTTGGTGTGTCTTCGGGAGATGTTTGCATTTGTATTGCAAAGGGACCCGCATGCAGGCCAGCCGCGAAATAGCTATAGATGCCATAGGTGAGTCCTTGGCGATCGCGAATTTCAGTCCCCAATCTACTCGATAGTGTATCCCCCCCTATAATCTGATTCATCAACATGGCCGCGAAGTAGAGAGGATGATGGCGTTCAATACCGGGATAGCCCATATAGGTGACGACTTGGGTTTTACCCGGCAGGGGCGCTTGAACCCGTTGAATGGTTTGGGGTAACTGGGACTCAGGGAATATTAAGGGAGCTGAATCTGGGGGATTACGCCATTGGCCTAGTGTTTGGCAGAGGTGCGATCGCACCTCTGCCGCTGCAAAATCTCCGACTAGGGTGAGCACCAGATTCGCAGGCGTATAGTGCTGCTGATAAAACCGTAAGACCCCCTCCCTGCTGATAGTTTTGAGGCTATTGGCGGTGGGGAACCCATGAAACGGGTGTTCTTGAAGATAAAGCTGTTGCTGAAACGTGCGGCGACACAAAGCGCCAGGATCATCTAGCTCTAACTGCAAGTGGGTCAGCATGCGTTGGCGAGATAGGTCTAGCTGTTGTTGGGGAAAGGTCGCGTTTTGCAACACATCAGCCAAAGTCTCTAGCACCACAGGCAGATCAGAAGACAGCGCATAGCCAGAGATATCTACCCCCTCTCTTAGGGAGACAAAATCCAAACTCGCGCCTCGATCTTCTAGAGCTTTAGCCAGGGCTAGGTCATCTTTGCTGGTGGTCCCACTCATGAGATTGTCTGCTGTCATACTGGCTACCCCAGACAGGGTGAGGCAGTCCCACTCATTGCCTGCCCGTAAATGGCCGCTCAAGGTAACAGTGGGGGTGCTGTGGTCCGGCAGTAACAACAGGGTTAGCCCATTATCCAGCGTCACTCGTTCTGGCAGGGCTTGAGTCTCTGAGATTTCTACAAGGGGTAGATCCGGCAAATATTGAGCGACTTGAGCCGGATCAACGGGTTCATTCGGTGTGAAGTCTTCTGCTGTTTGGGTCGCTGGCACCCCATTGGCAGGTGGTGGTCCTTCAAATTGGCTGGGTTGAAAGAAACCGACCGTTTTCTGGGTGGGGATTAGGTATGTCTGCGCGACTCGCAAAACATCTTCTGGTGTGACGGCTGCGATCCCGGCTAGGTAGCGATCGCTAAAGCAGTGATCATCGGTGACAATCTGGTTATAAGCGAGCTGACTAGCCTGATTTTCAATCTCGCGATTACTAAGAATGAAGCCTGCTTGCAGTTGGGTCTTAGCCCGTTCCAATTCTTCGGGTGAGATCGGTTGGCTGCGCAACTGTTCTAGGGTGGATTCCACCACTTGGTCAATCTCCGGTAGTTGGCTGTCAGCGGCAGTGACGGAGATGTTGTACCAACCTGTATCCATCAGTGCTGCCACATAGGCATAGGCATTCGTCGCCAACCCCGACTCAATCAAAACTGGATAAAACCGAGAGTGACGCCCCGCTGATAAAATCGAGTCCAAAATTTCTAGTGCTGGAATATCTGGATGTTGAGCGTCTGGGATAGGATATACCGCATCAAACAAAGCTGCACTACCAGGCTCTTGTAAGACCAGGGGAGTAGAAGTAGGAGTACGACTGGTCGTCACTGGCAGAGGTGTAGCGGTAGTGGCAACAGCATAGCTAGGAATATCACCGAAGTAGGTCTGAATTTGTCCTAAAACCGTTGTGGTCTCAAAATCCCCCGTAACCACCAAGGTGGCATTGCTGGGCTGATAGTATTTTTGGTAATACTCCTGCACTTGGGTCAAGGCAAATTTTTCCACATCTGCTTTGGTACCGCCGACGGGCAAACCATAGTTGGAGTCAGGGAACGCCTGTTGCATCACTACTTTACTGAGGCGATAGTCCGGACTATTTTCGTACCCCTGTAATTCTGAAATCACCACCCGCTTCTCACTGACAAGCTGTTCTGCCGTTAGTAACACATTCTGCATGCGATCGGCTTCCAAGAGCAGCAAAGCTTCTAACTTGTCGCTACCGACGGTGCCGTAGTAAGCCGTCATGTCGTAGCTGGTAAAGGCATTAGAAGCACTCCCTAAGGCACTGAAGAGTTTGCCAAACTGGACGGGGCGAGCTTGGGTCCCCTTAAACATCAGGTGTTCCAGCTGATGGGTAATCCCATTCAGACCAGGAGATTCATTGCGGGAACCGACCCGATACCAAACCTGGACACTCACCACAGGGGCGGTATGGATTTCTTTTAAGAGAATCGTTAAGCCATTCTCAAGGTAAGTCTTGTGGACACCTTTGGTCAGAACATTCTGCAGGTCGCTGGTTGGAGTTGTCACGGGAGTAATCGTTGAGTCTGTCAAAGTAAGATAAGTCGAGATGGTTCGCCATCGCGGGCAAGGATATCTTCCCCAGCTTAGTATTTATCGCCAGTTTCGGTTGAGATTGAGAGAACTGGGTGAGGCGATGACCTACGGTCGGTCAGAGACCATCGCTCCTCTATGAAACCCAGTGAAGATCTAAAAATGCCTGCGACCCAAACCTCAAGGGCACTATCATGACAAGCATATAGATCAATATTTGACTGAGTCGTAACTTTGCATGACCCCTGTCCTTGAGAATCGACAATGGACTTGAATCAACTGTTATTGTGGATGGTCTATTTCTCCTGCTTTAGTCTGCTATTCATGGGTCTGAAGCAAGGATGGTCTGTCAAGGGATGGATTCTGGTGGCTGGGGTGCTGTTGGGACTCACTGTGTTTCTCCAGCAAGCCTTACCGCAGCAAGCAGGATTCATCAGTGGCGCAGTCTGGTTGGCAATGATTGTTGTGCCCCAGCGAGGGGCTGTCCATATCAATCAGTTGACTTGGCAACATCGCTTTCGATCAGCTCGACGATGGGCCCAAGCCCTCAGACTCTTGCATCCCATGGATAGTTATTGGACATGGCCAAACTATCTCCGTGGCATGGAACTCGCTCAATTGGGTCAATTGTCTGCAGCAGAGGGCGTGCTCCGCCCCTTCAGTCAATCGACCTCGCTCATGGGATTAGTGGCTCGCTGCCAGATCTTTCTCTACCGCGGTCAATGGCAAGAGATGCTGGACTGGATAACGCAGCAAGTTCCTAAAGAAAGGGTCAGTAGTAGTGGTTCACTGATAATCACCTACCTGATGGCCTTAGGAGAAACTCAACAGCTCAATCAAATGATTCTGGAGCTGGAGCGATTCCAGCCTCGATTAGCAGCCTTGGCTGCCAAAGACTATTGGGATCTGAGTCGCCTCGTTGTGTTTGCCTTTTGTGGGCAACCCGAAATAGTGACTCGCTTGCTCAAGGGGCCATTAGCAAAGTTATCTGATCCAAGTCAACAATTTTGGTTGTCGACGGCTCTCATGGTTGCGGGTGAAGCAGAGGTGGCCCAACCAGGCTTCGATGAACTGATGGCAAGCGAGAATTGCTTCTATGCTAATACGTTGCGGCGGCGTGTCTTCCCTCCTATTGATGATTTAGATTCCCATTCACACCATCTTCTCAAGACTTGGGCTGATGCCTCATTTGTAGAATTGCAAGATCGAGATAGACAACAGGGCCATCTGCTCAAGGCACCGATCACTTTGGTATTAATTGCCATCAATTTGGCGCTGTTCATTGCTGAAATTGCAGTGGGGGGAAGTACGAATTCCTATGCTTTGTATACCCTAGGGGGGCTGATTCCCCAAGAAGTGGTTGCAGGGGCGTGGTGGCGGCTACTGGCTGCCGCGTTTCTCCATTTTGGGCCGTTACATCTGAGCCTGAATATGTTTGGGTTAGGTCTACTCGGACCGTTTGTGGAAAAAATACTGGGTTCGTGGCAATTTTTGATCTCATATTTGCTAACAGCGGTAGGTTCTATGCTAACGCTGACCATTCTGACGGTTACCGATGTCTATGCCACCCCTGCCGCAGTCGGGGCTTCCGGAGCCATTATGGGTTTGGTTGGAATTGAAGCAGCGATTCAGATACGGATTTTGCGACAGCAGCCCTCAAAGGTGGCTGCTGCTCGATTAAGGTTGATCGGTATGTTGGTGATAGTGCAGATGCTCTTTGATGTGATTATGCCCCAAGTTAGTTTTATGGGCCATGCTTCTGGGTTAGTCATTGGATTTGGATTGGGATGGCTGATGAAGCTGAAATATTCAACAACAAAGGCTAGAACGTCGGCTTGGCAGTCTATGAATATTTGAAGAACTTAACTCAATGGGAGATAACCCGTCATTTTGAGATGGACTAGGGTTGTTGAGCTATTGATCCATCGCGCCAAGAGGTTGCTCCTGTCAGCATCACGATAGTTAGATTTAGGGGCTCAAGTTTGACAAACATTATGGGGAAATCTATGCGCAGACTAAAATACTATGTTGCCTCCACGGTTGATGGATATATTGCCCACGAAGATGGTTCCTTCTCTGGTTTTTTGATGGTGGGGGATCATGTTTCAGATTATCTAGAGGTATTAAAGCAGTTTGATGTGGTATTGATGGGACGCAAAACTTATCAAATTGGGGTAAACGAAGGATTGACCAGTCCTTATCCCCACATGCAACAATATGTGATTTCCAAAACCTTACAAACTAGTCCAGATCCAGCCATTACGGTAGTTTCCGAGGGAGTTGTAGATTTAGTCAAACATCTCAAGGCTGAATCCGGTCAAGACATCTATCTATGCGGCGGCGGTACGCTAGCAGCTACATTGTTCGCCGAAGGGCTTGTGGATGATGTCATTCTTAAAGTTAATCCTGTATTGTTTGGGTCAGGAATTCCTGTGATTGCAGGTGGCGTACAGCCTATTCCTATGACGCCTTTACAGCTCATGGATAGCAAGATTTATGATAATGGCCTGGTCTTGCTCTGGTACCGAGTGTTACAGGAACCAGCCTCTGAGGGTAGTTAAGACCGCTTTCATGCCGTTCAATTGCATCCTCCAAATACTTTCCGTATTTGTAATGTTCATGTTGGTCCATCGTAAATTTGGGGCGCTAGGATCAGGAATTATCATGAAATCGTGCCAACGGGACCAATTTGTATTAAGTTTTGTCGAAGGGGCCTATCGTGCTCTACTCATTCTTTAGATGTTGTGATTTTTAATATGCTTCGGATTCGCACTGCTGTAATCGGTACCCTTTTAGCGTTGTTCTTTTTCCTCCCCTTACCTGCTCATGCAGCTAGCTCTGCGGCGACTCGTGCCATTGACGATGCGGACATTGTTACCCAAGACTTTTCCGGCCAAGACTTAAGAGAAGCTGAGTTTAGCAATAACAAATTTGTGGGAGCTAACTTTAGTCAGGCAGACATGACAGCAGTTGTATTCAATGGCGTAGATTTAACAGGTGCGAATCTGCAAAATGTCGACATGACGGGTGGCATGGCTTATTTGAGCAGCTTTGCTGAAGCTGATTTGAGTGGTGCGATTCTTACTGAAGCGATGCTCATGCAGTCTAGTCTTCGCGGGGCAACGGTTACTGATGCTGACTTTAGCTTTGCAGTCGTTGATAAGGACCAAGTCAAATTACTTTGCGAAAACGCTAGTGGTGTAAATCCTGTGACGGGTGTTGATACGCGTGATTCTTTGGGATGCTCTTAACTAAGGGTGGCAATGATTTGAGTGCGATGACAGCCTAGATAGGGATAGCACTGGGGTGAGAAAATTTGTGGGATGAATCTTGTCCTGTCAGCAATGTCTCAACCGCGTCATGTTTGAGCGGATGGTAAAACAGGTAACCTTGAGCAAATTCGCAACCCATTTCTTGCAACTGCTGCTGCTGAAATTTAGTTTCGACGCCCTCTGCTACGATTTCCATCTTCAGATTTTGGCCCAAATTAACAATGGTGCGCACAATCTCTAGACCATTATCTTGGTCCATTCGGGAAACAAAGGAGTGATCAACTTTGAGGACATCCAAGGGAAAAGCATAGAGATAGCTGAGGGAAGAATATCCGGTGCCAAAGTCATCAATGGCCAATTGAATTCCTAGCGCTTTGAGTTGATTCAGTTGCTCGGCAATATTGAGCGCATTACTGAGAATCACCCCCTCGGTGATCTCCAGTTTGAGGTTGTGGGGTTGCATTCCGGTTTGCTGAATAATAGCAGCGACTTTCTCGCAGAATGTAGATTGCAGAAATTGGTGGGCGGAAATATTGACATTAACCGTTAATCCAGCAGTATGGGGATGCGTCGTCAACCAACGAGTCATTTGCTGACACGCTTCAGTCAGTACCCACCAATCGATAGAAACCATTAAGCCTGCATCCTCTGCTACTGGAATGAATTGGCATGGAGGGACCAGCCCCCGCTGAGGATGATGCCATCGTAAGAGAGCTTCAAACCCGACGATATGTTCAGTTTTTAGCTCGACAATGGGTTGGTAAACCAAGTACAACTCATTATTGGCGATCGCACGTTGTAAATCGGTTTCTAACTCAAGTTGGGCATCGACTTGGACGCGCATTCTCTCACAAAAAACTTCAAAGCAATTTTTGCCCTGCTTTTTGGCGCGATACATGGCGGTATCCGCATTTTGCAAGAGTTCTTCAGGGGTTTGGTAATCTGGGCTAGAGACAGCAATGCCGATACTGGCACTGGTGTAAGCCTCATGTTGGTCTAGAGAAATCGTTGTTTTCAGCGCGTTCAAGATTCTCTCGGCAATCTGAATTGCTTCTGCCTCGTCTTCCACAACATCCAGAAGAATCGCAAATTCATCGCCGCCAAACCGGGCTACTGTATCTTGCTGTCGTAGGCAACGTTGCAATCTTTTGGAGACGGCAATCAGAAGTTGATCACCAACCGCATGACCCAAGCTATCGTTAATCAGTTTAAATCGATCTAAGTCTAGAAAAAGAACTGCAAATATTTGATCTTGATCGCCCTTGTTTCTAAAAAAGGCATGGGTCAATCGCTCCATAAATAAGGCCCGATTGGGTAATTGGGTCATTTCATCGTGTCGAGCTTTGTATTCGAGCTGGGCCCGGGTCGAGTAATAGGCTGTGACATCTGTCTGGGAACCCGCCATCCTAAACGCTTGATGCTGATCGTTGCGGAGGGCGAGCCCTCGGCCTCTGCACCATAGGTAGTCACCGTTTTTATGGAGAATTCTGTATTCACATTCGAATTGAGGTGTCTCTCCTTTCAAATGAGCTGATAGATCTGCAGTGACCCGATCCTGATCATCGGCATGGATCCGATTGAACCATTCGTCAGGGCTATTGCCAATGTCTGTGTTCGTGTAACCCAGCATGTCTTTCCAGCGATCAGAAAAATAGATGGTATTGGCATGCAAATCCCAATCCCATAGACCATCATTGGCCCCTTTTGCTGCGGCTGCATACCGGGCTTCGCTCAGCCGAAGTTGCTGTTCTGTGTGGCGATGTTCGCTGATATCAATCAGGTAGCTACGGATAAGGCTGCTCTGGAGAATGCAATAAATTGCTTGCTCGTAGACAGCATTGCTCGTCTCAATTTCCCGAATGACATATTCTGACTGTTCTTTTAATATTGTTTCGTACAAACCATCCGTGAGAGGGTGATGATCAACTATCTTGAGCTCTGGAAATTGGGCGATCGCGGCAGGATTGATATAGGTGATTTTGCCTTCTAAATTGGTCTCAATGATCGGCAAGGGAGTCAATTCTGGAAATGAGGAAAGGCGAACAAAAGCCGCCTCATTTGGATGCTTTTGGACAAGGCTTGTGGGAGAGGTTTGGGGATTCCCCAGGGTCGCTTTATGGAAGAGCGTTGACCCAGGTTTTAATTTTCCTTTGGGTAGGGGACCTGGAACTGAGAGAACAGTCTGCTCAGTAGAAATTCTGGGGTCAGTCAGGGTAGAGGTAGAAATATAGGTCGCATGGACAGTCTCACCCAAAGAAATGACATCATGGTCCTGTAGATCATGGACAAAACACCGTTTGCCATTGACCCATAAACCGTTATGGCTACGTTTGCCATTCAGATCACCATCAATAATCCGAAAAGCATACTGTTTGGTGTTGACGTCACATATCCTCAGCAAGAAGGCATGATTGCGAGAAACGGTTGGATTGTCTACAACAATGGCATTGGCTTTGTGGCGGCCAATCGTATAGGTGGCATCTTCCAACGCAATGAGTTGCCGATTCTGATCTTGCTCAATGGCAAGGATATGGTAGGTTTGCCGATGCGGATGAATGAGCGCGTCGATATTTCTGGCTGCACTGTAAGCATCCTTAGCTTTACGGCTAGACGCTATTGTATATTCCTCCTCAGGAAAGTTTGGGGAATGAAGCATAGGAAATATTTGTTGTTTTGCGAGTCTGATAGCTGTAAATACGGCAATTGATCTAAATTCACGGTCCTGGTGTTACTTGTCATTAGTGTTCCCATGCGGGTACAGGATTGGTGCAAGAAAAGGCGAGGTCGCGATTAGCAAAGTCTTGCTATTGCTAAACAATCCTGAAGAGAGTGTGGAATTTACGACATCGGCTCTACACTCATCACAGGAGTGCGAACACTACCATCAAAAGTAAGGCGTCATTGAGACAACCATTATGCAACAAGGTTCAAACGCAAATTGGCAGGTTGGGTCTATCTTTGGCATTCCCATATATGTTGATCCATCCTGGTTTCTAATTCTGGCTTTGGTCACCTTTGCAAATGGGGTGTCTTGGCAACAGCTCTACCCGAGTTGGGTAACGGGCGTTGCTTGGGCTGCTGGTTTGGCGATGGCCTTACTGTTGTTTGGATCGGTATTGCTGCATGAGCTGGGTCATAGTTTGGTGGCTCGATCACAAGGGATAAAAGTCAATTCCATCACTCTATTTCTGTTTGGGGGAATGGCTTCGATTGACGAAGAGGCCAAGACGCCAGGCCAAGCATTTCAGGTGGCGATCGCAGGACCAGCCGTGAGTATCAGTATTTTCTTGCTACTGAGTTTAATCACGGAGTTTGTCGCTGCCGAGAGTCCTACTCAGGCTGTGTTCCAAAGCCTGGGAGAGATTAATCTTGTGTTGGCTCTCTTTAACTTGATTCCAGGATTGCCCCTAGACGGCGGGCAGATTCTTAAAGCTTTCGTTTGGAAAGTGACTGGCAATCGATTGCAAGGGGTGCGCTGGGCGGCTCGGGTCGGTCAGGCGATCGGGTGGATTGCGGTTACCCTCGGCTTAGCATTTACTCTGTTGTTAGGACAGATTAGTGGCCTGTGGGTGACGATGTTGGGCTGGTTTGGTCTCCGCAATGCTTACACCTATGAGCGCTATACCCAGTTACAAGAAGCCTTACTCCAGTTACAAGCTCAAGATGCTATGACCCGTGATTTTCGCGTGGTAGATGCCGAAAAATCCCTCAGTCAATTTGCAGATCATTATCTGTTAGATACCCTGCGTCGGCCTGCCTTTTTTGCCGCTTCTGAAGGCCGATATCGAGGATTGGTGGATGTAGAGGGATTGAACACGATTGAACGTAGCCAATGGGAAATTCAACCTGTGCAGGCGGTGGTCCGCTCCTTACAGAAAATCCCCACTGTTCGCCAAGATACGCCCATTACTGAAGTAATCGAGCGCCTGGAAGCAGAACAACTGCCATTAATTACAGTTTTGTCTCCTGCTGATGCTGTGGCTGGCGTTATTGATCGGGGGGATACCGTTAAAGCTTTGGCCAGCAAACTGAATCTTCCCATTTCTGATGAGGATATTCGGCGGATAAAAGAGGAAGGTAGCTATCCTAACTCGCTGCAGCTCCCGGCGCTTGCTCGGACGGTGATGGCTGACGTGATTGCCTCTCAGCCTACTCCTGAGACGAGTTCTCGCTAAGTTCAATTGTTTGGATTACTTCGAATAGGGGGTCCTGGGTAAGCAGATGGACTGTTCTGAAGAGCAGCGATGGCAGCCCACTCTTGCTGAGAGAGAGGTTGATAAGTAAAGGTGGCTGAGAAACAGATCTGTGCTGCCTGAATTAACTGCGTCATAATGTCTGAGGCTGACAATCCAGGAATTGTGGTAGCGGGGATGAAGGCAGTCTCTGATCCCTCGCCAAAGACTTGTGCCATTAACTCAGGGTTGGGGTTCAACCGCATAGAGCCATGCTGTAAAACGGTTTGGCCTTGCCAGGCTTGGGCACTGCCAATTAACTTAAATCCGGTGTCTAAAACCAGATCTGCTCTAGTGGCAGTGGCAAAGCAGTTGGCTTTTTGGGTGTAGTTTTGTTGGGACTGTCCAAACTGCAAATTTACGCCCAGCGTTTGCCAACCGTCAATGAGAAATTGACATAACTCTCGATAGGCTTGGCGGCGCTCATGAGTCGGGTGGGAGAGCGCGATCGCATAGGTTAAATCTCCCTCATGCAAAACGGCTCGACCCCCTGTCGGTCGGCGCACGAGATCAACTGCTTCTTCTTGCCAAGTTAAGTGTTGCCAATGAAGAGGCCAATGCCGCTGATTTCTCCCTAAAGAAATTGCGGCGGACTCCCAAGTATAGAAGCGGAGTGTGGGTGGCAAGAGTCCCCGATGGCATTGGTCAAAGAGCCAGGTATCAATTGCCATCTGGACTGGGCCTGGCGCATTGAGTAAAGGAATGAAACGCCAGTTCAACGTTAAACGGTGGCGGCGGGAAATTCTGCCTGCAACCCATCATCGTGATCGTCTGCGATCGTAGCGACCAAAGTGATTAGGTGAGAAATTTCGCCAGGAGATAGATCAGCCACGGAGCGACTGGTAACAGCTACGACTTGCTGATTGAATATACTGAAATGAGCTTCAAACGTACTTAACCAATTCAACTCCAGCAACTTGCGCATGAGATGGGTCTCATTTTGTACGGGTAGCTGGAGTACGGGTGCCCAAACCGTGAATGTGTCATCTTCTGTGCTGCCCGTTAGCTGAATGTAGACATCAACCGAGCCATACTTGAACTTCCAAAGATGGCCGTCTGGGGAAGTACTAACCAAAATATTATTGTGTTGGTCGAGACTAGAGATGACCGTTTCAATGACATCTGTGTAGTTGAGAGTGTCGTCTTCTTTAGACATTGCAGTGGTTGTTTCAGTTTTATAGCTCATCATAAACAAATCACATTAAGTTTGCAGATTTGGTAACGGCTCAAAGTGCAGTTTACCAGCGGGTCTTGAAGCGGGATGAAAAGCAATAATTGTTTTTTGATTGCACTGATGCAGTTTAAGACTTAAGTGCTATGGTCTATAGGCTTGGTTCAGAAGAATCATACTTTTGAGTAATGCTTAATCGTTGTTTGGTTCTGGGAAAAGAAGATTCAGTCTGAAAAACTGTAAAAAAATGAGGTTCAAATCTCTACAGATTTAGATGGCTCACAGCCTAGGTCTGATCATAAATCGGTAGCAAGATGATATCGCTATATATTGCCCTCCAAGTAGGGTGAAACTAACATTCTGTCTAGTCGGTAAAGGGTCACCTCTGTTATGAGTGCAAGCAAGGTGATTTTCCTCGCTACGTTGCTCAGAGCCTGACCCTCAATAGTTCAATGAGATTCTGCTGAAAACAGGATAGTGTTGGTAGAATGCACAGCTAGAGCCTTTCACAAAGGTAAGGACTACAAGCTACAAACAGAGGAACACTAGATGTTGTAGATCACTGATTATCGCTGTTTGATACAGCCACTATGAAGCTAATGTCATTCTGAAGTGATTGCAGATTGAGCTGGATTGAGTAAGGACATTGGAGCAAATTCAGTCATTCTCCGTCCAGATAGTGGTTAGGATTAGAGTCATCCCCATGACTTTACAAAATGTTATAGTTTCTGCCAAGGATCGCTTGCAGAAATGTGGTTGTAAGGAGTCGAATACATGTCAGTGAGTTTGAAAGAAGCCTTAGAAATAGGAACCTACATCGTTTCTCAACGTATGAAGGGCCGTAAACGGTTTCCACTCGTCCTGATGCTCGAACCTCTATTCCGGTGCAACCTAGCTTGTAGTGGATGTGGCAAGATCCAACATCCAGCCGAGGTTTTGCGTCAGAACCTCACGCCAGAGCAGTGCTTTGCCGCAGTTGCAGAGTGTGGTGTACCTGTTGTGTCAATCCCTGGTGGTGAACCCCTACTTCATCCTCAAATTGATGAAATTGTCACGGGATTGGTAGCCCGTCGAAAATTTGTTTACCTCTGCAGTAATGCCATCTTATTAGAGAAGAATCTGCACAAATTCAAACCTTCACCCTATTTGACCTTTAGTATCCACTTAGACGGCTTGAAGGAACAGCATGATCACTGTGTTGATCGTGAGGGCGTATTTGATGTGGCGGTTGCGGCGATCAAGGCTGCCAAGGCCCAAGGATTCCGGGTGACCACTAATACGACTATATTTGATGGCGCTGATCCGAGTCAGATGCATGAATTCTTCGATTTTGTCAGCTCCCTTGGTGTAGATGGAATGATGATCTCTCCTGGCTACAGTTACGAATGGGCGCCTGATCAGGATCACTTTCTTAAAAGGGAGCAGACCCGTTCTCTCTTTCGGCAAATTCTTGCTCCCTTTAGATCCGGTCAGAAGAAATGGAATTTTAATCATAATCCCTTGTTCTTAGATTTTCTAACGGGAGAGAAAGACTACGAATGTACACCCTGGGGGAGTCCAAGCTATAGTGTTTTGGGCTGGCAAAAGCCTTGTTATCTGCTTAATGAAGGTCATTACAAAACCTTTCAAGAATTGCTAGACCATACGAATTGGGACGACTATGGGCGGGCTAGTGGTAATCCGCAATGTCAGGACTGTATGGTTCACTGTGGCTATGAACCCACCGCTGCTGTAGATGCGCTACAACCCAATAATATGGGACGGGCTGTAGCAGGTTTGTTCGGATAATTTACATAAACTATGACTGTAAAAGTAGAAATTTATACTTGGGCCTCTTGCCCATTTTGTATTCAAGCCAAGCAGCTATTGGATAGCAAGAATGTTAATTACACTGAATATGGAATTGATGGAGATGAGATCGCTCGCTCTGAAATGGCTGATCGGGCCTTAGGAAGGCGTTCAGTACCGCAAATCTTCATCAATGATCAGCACATTGGTGGCTGCGATGATCTCTATGATCTAGAGGGACAAGGTAAACTGGATCCGCTGTTGCAAGCTTAAGGTGCGGCGTGAAGCTAGCATTCATTATTGATCCCATCCATACTCTCGATCCTGGACATGACACTAGTGTTGCCTTGTTGGAAGCTGCTCAGGCGGCTAACCACAATGTCTGGATTACCCAATTTGATCAACTCAGTGTCATCGATGGCCAGGCTTGGGCCGTGCTCACCCCTATATCAACCAAACCCGTTCATTTAGTGGAGGGTATATGGGTAGCGGCAGCAGACTGGTATTCTTTGGGAACACCACAGCTCCAGTCTCTGGCCCAAATGGATGTGGTCTGGATCCGTAAGGATCCGCCTGTGACCGTAGGCTATCTCTATGCCACCTATTTGCTGGACTATGTTGATCCTAAATATACGCGAGTCATCAATCATCCGCGAGGATTGAGAGCTGCTAACGAAAAAATGTATGCACTACAGTTTCAAGATGTTATTCCTGAAACTATTGTTAGCCAAAATAAAGAAGTTATTCTGGATTTCGTTCACCGCCAAGGGAAAGCCGTTCTCAAGCCGTTGGGGGGGAAGGCAGGAGAAGGAATTCTATTGCTCCAGGCAGAGGATCGCAATCTGAACTCACTGATTGAAATTAGTACCCACCGAGGCCAAGAGCCTGTGATGGTCCAAGTGTACTTGCCGGAAGCTCAGCAAGGGGACAAACGTATTATCTTGTTAGATGGTGAGCCGATTGGAGCGGTCAATCGCGTTCCTCGGGGACAAGAATTTAGGGGTAACATGGCCACGGGAGGGCGAGTCGTACAAGCCCAAGTTACCGACGGGGATCATGCAATTTGTACCCAACTTGCACCAGTCCTGAAACAAGATGGTTTGATGTTTGTTGGCATTGATGTGATTGGTGGATACTTAACGGAGGTTAATGTCACTAGTCCGACGGGTATCCGAGAAATTGATCGCTTAGATGATACCTCTCTAGGTCAACAGGTGATGCATTGGTTAGAACAATCTCATAAAGGTTACGTACAGCAGTCAATAAATGAATAAACCTACTGTTTTAGTAACTGGGGGCGCCGGTTACATTGGATCTCATACCGTTTTAGCGTTGCAACAAGCTGGTTATAGTGTATTGGTGTTGGATAACCTGGTTTATGGTCATCGCGACATTGTCGAATCTGTATTGCAAGTTGAGTTTGTTCACGGAGACATCTGCGATCGCACTCTCCTTGACCAGGTTTTTGCTCAGCACGATATTGCCGCTGTGATCCATTTCGCGGCCTATGCCTATGTCGGTGAATCCGTTGAAGATCCCGCCAAATACTATCGCAATAATGTCCTCGGCACTTTGACCCTGTTAGAAGCAATGCTGGCAGCTAATGTGTCCAGCTTTGTTTTTTCCTCCACCTGTGCCTCTTACGGCAACCCCAATCAAATTCCAATCCCAGAAGAACATCCTCAGGATCCCATTAACCCCTATGGGATGACCAAGTTTATGGTCGAGAAGATTCTGTCTGACTTTGATCAGGCCTATGGACTGCGATCTGTTCGATTTCGGTACTTCAATGCCGCCGGGGCTGATCCCGAGGGTCGCCTGGGAGAAGATCATAACCCCGAAACCCATTTGATTCCCCTCGTTCTCTTGACTGCCCTAGAAAAACGAGAGAACATCACTATCTTTGGCACTGACTATAAAACCTCTGATGGCACCTGTGTTCGCGACTATATTCATGTCACTGATTTAGCCCAGGCCCATGTCTTAGGACTGGAATATCTGCTGGCGGGAGGAGACACCAGCGTCTTCAATCTAGGCAACGGTGATGGCTTCTCGGTGCGAGAAGTCATTGATATGGCGAAAAAAGTCACGGGCTTGCCCATTCCTGTGGTCGAGGGTTACAGGCGAGCCGGGGACCCAGCAATTTTAATCGGTAGTGCAGCGAAAGCACGTAAAATCTTGAATTGGCAGCCCCAATATGCTGACCTAGAAATCATTCTGACTCATGCTTGGCAATGGCACCAAAAACGCCATACTTAAAGACTCTACTCCTGAGTTTGAACCGTCAAAACCTGTGGAGGCGTGGAGTCAGGCGGATAAATAAAATCAATCTGCACCAACCGAATATCCTGGGAATCCAGCTCCATCTCTACTAGAGGTTTGGCTTGTTCGCCTCGATGCTGGACTAAATGTACATAGCGGGTGCGGGCACGACCCTGGTCGTCTTGATAACGAGCCCTAACGGTACCTCTAAAGAACACCTGTTCGGCAGGAGGTTGAAAGAATTGAAGATTGCCTTGACTTTGGTCATTTTTGATCGGCGTCTGTAACGTAATTGCCACTTTTTGCGTTTGGTCTGTGGGATTGTGGAGGGGTAAGCTCAGACTATATTGGATTCCATAGTTACCGTGGGCAGCGTAGGCTGTGTCTGGGTAACGAGCAATTATCGGTGCGCTTTGAATTTGTTGAGTCCCAAACGTGCCTCGATCGACACTGCTGAGAACGTAAGAATAGGCTTTCCCCACTGCTGGAATCTTTAGTTTGTAACCCTTAGAGTCAGCATCACTCAGTTGCGCCCGCCAAACTGATCCTTTAGCAACGCCAGCAACCCGACCATAAGCGAGTGGACCTGTTTGCTGGGGCGGGGTAGGCGCTTTGTCTCGGGGGCCAGCTAGCTTACCCTCCTTGAGGAGCTTCTCCCATTCTGCCAACGTAGGGGCTCTTTCTTCTCCCTCTGCATTATTCGGAGCAAACATGGCGAGACTAGCAGCGTAAATTGGGCCACTACTCCGCAATCTAGCTAACGTAGAGCGACCATTGATAGGAGGGTCCAACTCCTTCACAGGAATAGGAACATTCAAAAGCATCCGACTTTCCCCTGCAGGAATTTCGATCTGTGCGGGCCAACTGCCTTGTCGTTTGCCTCGTAACACATCGTCTGTAGCTCGGTCTCCGGGACCTGCATAAATAGATCCAATGGGGTTAAGCAGATAACTGTCTAACTCACCAAAAGGCGCATCAGGTTGACTCAGATAACTAGCACCCTGCAATACATTTACTCTCACCGAGTCCTGGCTGGGGTTATGCAGGACAATGCCCATATAAAGTGTTTTCAGGTCATCTGGAGCCGTTGCCTTGGCAATATGGTGGGCAAAAACATCGAACCGTCCTGTCAAGGATTGGTCAAGGTGGGCTGTAGGGATAGCTTTATCTGTTGCAGGAAAAGTAGAGAGTAAAATGCCTTCTGTTTGCACCACCTCCGGACTATTGCTATTGAAAACCATGACATTGTCTAGCTGGCCATCCAACGATCTGACCTCTTGAGGCTGAACGATCACCTCAGGTTGTTCTGGGGCAGAAGACTGGGCAACCAGTAAAGCAGAGATCAAAGACAACATAAGCTCAAGCAGAAATACGTTTGCACTACAAGAAAATCTTACTTGTAGATGACGATGACCTAGTCGTTGAAGTTCAAGATCGATTCTGTAAGTTTAGAACTTCCAATCAGGAACTAGCACTTTTCCCTTTCGACAAATGAGCACGTATCGAAACAATCGAGAAACGAAACAACGCTAACGACTACCGTCGAATTGCTGACAATCGTCTTGTCTTGCAGAGCTGAAATGCTGATGGAACTGGGAATTAGGACACTTTGAAATTTATTTTGAAAAAATGCTTGACATCGCTTGGCACCGTTGTTATATTAGTCAAGCGCTCGAAAAGAGGTTCGCCTCTCGAAAGCGCCCCGAACCTAGACAAATCAATAGTTTGAAAGATTTAAGACAATCATCCTCGTCGAAGTTTTTGACGAAAAAAAGTTCGCTTTTTACTAGTCAATTAACTTCAACTTAATATAATTTCAGTACAAATTCTCACATGGAGAGTTTGATCCTGGCTCAGGATGAACGCTGGCGGTATGCTTAACACATGCAAGTCGAACGGCAGCACGAGGAGCTTGCTCCTTGGTGGCGAGTGGCGGACGGGTGAGTAACGCGTGAGAATCTACCTTCAGGTCTGGGACAACAGTTGGAAACGACTGCTAATACCGGATGTGCCGTAAGGTGAAAGTTTTTTCGCCTGAAGATGAGCTCGCGTCTGATTAGTTTGTTGGTGGGGTAATGGCCTACCAAGACGTCGATCAGTAGCTGGTCTGAGAGGACGATCAGCCACACTGGGACTGAGACACGGCCCAGACTCCTACGGGAGGCAGCAGTGGGGAATTTTCCGCAATGGGCGAAAGCCTGACGGAGCAATACCGCGTGCGGGAGGAAGGCCCTTGGGTCGTAAACCGCTTTTAACAGGGAAGAAGTTCTGACGGTACCTGTTGAATAAGCCTCGGCTAACTCCGTGCCAGCAGCCGCGGTAAGACGGAGGAGGCAAGCGTTATCCGGAATTATTGGGCGTAAAGCGTCCGCAGGTGGCCTATCAAGTCTGTTGTTAAAGCCCAGGGCTCAACTCTGGATCAGCAATGGAAACTGAAAGGCTAGAGTACGGTAGGGGTAGAGGGAATTCCCAGTGTAGCGGTGAAATGCGTAGATATTGGGAAGAACACCAGTGGCGAAGGCGCTCTGCTGGGCCGTAACTGACACTCATGGACGAAAGCTAGGGGAGCGAAAGGGATTAGATACCCCTGTAGTCCTAGCTGTAAACGATGGACACTAGGTGTTGGCCGTATCGACCCGGTCAGTGCCGTAGCCAACGCGTTAAGTGTCCCGCCTGGGGAGTACGCACGCAAGTGTGAAACTCAAAGGAATTGACGGGGGCCCGCACAAGCGGTGGAGTATGTGGTTTAATTCGATGCAACGCGAAGAACCTTACCAGGGCTTGACATGTCGCGAATCCGAGTGAAAGCTTGGAGTGCCTTCGGGAGCGCGAACACAGGTGGTGCATGGCTGTCGTCAGCTCGTGTCGTGAGATGTTGGGTTAAGTCCCGCAACGAGCGCAACCCACGTCTTTAGTTGCCATCATTAAGTTGGGCACTCTAGAGAGACTGCCGGTGACAAACCGGAGGAAGGTGTGGATGACGTCAAGTCAGCATGCCCCTTACGCTCTGGGCTACACACGTACTACAATGGTTGGGACAAAGGGTCGCAAACTCGCGAGAGCTAGCTAATCCCATAAACCCAGCCTCAGTTCAGATTGCAGGCTGCAACTCGCCTGCATGAAGGAGGAATCGCTAGTAATCGCAGGTCAGCATACTGCGGTGAATACGTTCCCGGGCCTTGTACACACCGCCCGTCACACCATGGAAGCTGGCCACGCCCGAAGTCGTTACCCCAACCCTTGTGGAGGGGGACGCCGAAGGTAGGGCTGGTGACTGGGGTGAAGTCGTAACAAGGTAGCCGTACCGGAAGGTGTGGCTGGATCACCTCCTTTTAGGGAGACCTACTTGGTAACAGCTTAACTCACGTATATTGGCTGTTAGACAAGTCATCCCAAGGTCGGTCGAGGAGTCTTAGCTTTCAAACTATTCTAGGTTTGGTGAAAACTCTGGATTCGGATCCGAAAGTCTTGTGCTTTTGGATCTGGTTTTGAGTTAAACACCACGGGCTATTAGCTCAGGTGGTTAGAGCGCACCCCTGATAAGGGTGAGGTCCCTGGTTCGAGTCCAGGATGGCCCACTTGTTTTCGTCTGGGGGTATAGCTCAGTTGGTAGAGCGCTGCCTTTGCAAGGCAGATGTCAGCGGTTCGAGTCCGCTTACCTCCACCAAGACAAATTTTACAACTCGATATGGATAATTGCTTCTTGCAAGCTGTCTTGTGTGAACATGACAACCTGCTGGATGCGAGTCCAGCTAGAACCTTGAAAACTGCATAGCATTATAAATTCTGTCAGGTAGGTTAGTAGATTGCCTTGTGCAAGATGCTGACAATTACAGACACCAATGAAAACTTTTTGTGGTCAAGCTACAAAGGGCTAACGGTGGATACCTAGGCACACAGAGGCGATGAAGGACGTGGTTACCGACGATACACTTCGGGGAGCTGGAAACAAGCTTTGATCCGGAGGTCTCCGAATGGGGCAACCCTTTAAACGGCTGACTGAATTCATAGGTCAGCACGAGCGAACCCAGTGAACTGAAACATCTTAGTAACTGGAGGAAGAGAAAGCAAATGCGATTCCCTTAGTAGCGGCGAGCGAAGCGGGAACAGCCTAAACCAAGGGTTTTTACTCTTGGGGTTGTGGGACAGCGACATGGACTCTAGCAGTTAGACGAAGCAGCTGAATACTGCACCAGAGAAGGTGAAAGTCCTGTAGTCAAAAACTTAAAGATACTAGCTGTATCCCGAGTAGCATGGGGCACGTGAAATCCCGTGTGAATCTGCGAAGACCACTTCGTAAGGCTAAATACTCCTGTGTGACCGATAGTGAACCAGTACCGCGAGGGAAAGGTGAAAAGAACCCCGGGAGGGGAGTGAAATAGAATATGAAACCGTTAGCTTACAAGCAATGGAAGGCCGATTTAACGGCTGACCGTGTGCCTGTTGAAGAATGAGCCGGCGACTTATAAGTACTGGCAGGTTAAGACGAAAATGTCGAAGCCAAAGGGAAACCGAGTCTGATAAGGGCGTTAGTCAGTATTTATAGACCCGAACCTGGGTGATCTAACCATGGCCAGGATGAAGCTTGGGTAACACCAAGTGGAGGTCCGAACCGACTTCTGTTGAAAAAGGAGCGGATGAGCTGTGGTTAGGGGTGAAATGCCAATCGAACCCAGAGCTAGCTGGTTCTCCCCGAAATGTGTTTAGGCGCAGCGGTTGAGATTATAGCGGGGGGGTAGAGCACTGAATCGGTGCGGGCTGCGAGAGCGGTACCAAATCGAATCAAACTCCGAATACCCCGTGTACACTCAACTAGTAAGACGGTGGGGGATAAGCTTCATCGTCGAAAGGGAAACAGCCCAGATCACCAGCTAAGGCCCCTAAATTGTTACTAAGTGGCAAAGGAGGTGGGAGTGCAGAGACAACCAGGAGGTTTGCCTAGAAGCAGCCATCCTTGAAAGAGTGCGTAATAGCTCACTGGTCAAGCGCTCCTGCGCCGAAAATGAATGGGACTAAGTAATATGCCGAAGCTGTGAACTTGTACTTGTACAAGTGGTAGGGGAGCGTTCTACGTTAGGGCGAAGCATCAGCGTGAGCAGGTGTGGACGAAGTAGAAGTGAGAATGTCGGCTTGAGTAGCGAAAACATTGGTGAGAATCCAATGCCCCGAAACCCTAAGGGTTCCTCCGGAAGGCTCGTCCGCGGAGGGTTAGTCAGGACCTAAGGCGAGGCTGAAAAGCGTAGTCGATGGACAACGGGTTAATATTCCCGTACTGATTTTGGATTGTGCAGAGGGACGGAGTAGGCTAAGCCAGCCGGATGTTGGTTACCGGTTTAAGTGTTCGAGGCTTCGAGGGATGGTGAAAACGTCCTGAGCTGAGGCACGAGTACGAGTGGATACGTCCGCGAAGTGGCTGATGTCATGCTTCCAAGAAAAGCTCTAAACACGTTAATCCAAAATTGCCTGTACCCGAAACCGACACAGGTAGGGAGGTAGAGAATACTAAGGGGCGCGAGGTAACTCTCTCTAAGGAACTCGGCAAAATTGCCCCGTAACTTCGGGAGAAGGGGTGCCACCGCAAGGTGGTCGCAGTGAATAGATCCAGGCGACTGTTTACCAAAAACACAGGTCTCCGCTAAGTCGCAAGACGATGTATGGGGGCTGACGCCTGCCCAGTGCCGGAAGGTTAAGGAAGTTGGTTAGCTTCGGCGAAGCTAGCGACCGAAGCCCCGGTGAACGGCGGCCGTAACTATAACGGTCCTAAGGTAGCGAAATTCCTTGTCGGGTAAGTTCCGACCCGCACGAAAGGCGTAACGATCTGGATACTGTCTCGGAGAGAGGCTCGGCGAAATAGGATTGTCTGTGAAGATACGGACTACCTGCACCCGGACAGAAAGACCCTATGAAGCTTTACTATAGCTTGGAATTGGGTTCGGGCTTTGATTGCGCAGGATAGGTGGGAGATGTTGAAACATTGCTCGTGGGCAGTGTGGAGTCACTGGTGAGATACCACTCTATCAAGGCTAGAATTCTAACCTTTACCCGTTATCCGGGAGAGGAACAGTTTCAGGTGGGTAGTTTGACTGGGGCGGTCGCCTCCTAAATGGTAACGGAGGCGCGCAAAGGTTCCCTCAGGCTGGTCGGAAATCAGCCGCAGAGTGTAAAGGTATAAGGGAGCTTGACTGCGAGACTTACAAGTCGAGCAGGGACGAAAGTCGGCCTTAGTGATCCGACGGCTCAGCGTGGAATGGCCGTCGCTCAACGGATAAAAGTTACTCTAGGGATAACAGGCTGATCTCCCCCAAGAGTTCACATCGACGGGGAGGTTTGGCACCTCGATGTCGGCTCATCGCAACCTGGGGCGGTAGTACGTCCCAAGGGTTGGGCTGTTCGCCCATTAAAGCGGTACGTGAGCTGGGTTCAGAACGTCGTGAGACAGTTCGGTCCATATCCGGTGTAGGCGCAAGAGCATTGAGAGGATCCCTCCTTAGTACGAGAGGACCGGGAGGGACGCACCGCTGGTGTACCTGTTATCGTGCCAACGGTAAACGCAGGGTAGCCAAGTGCGGAGTGGATAACCGCTGAAAGCATCTAAGTGGGAAGCCCACCTCAAGATGAGTGCTCTCATGGCATAAGCCAGTAAGGTCACGGGAAGACGACCCGTTAATAGGCGGTAGATGGAAGCGTGGTAACATGTGTAGTCGAGCCGTACTAATAGACCGAGGGCTTGACCTCAATCATTTAGTGTTATGACAGAATTTAGCTATGCAGTTTTCAGGGTTTTAACCCTAAAATCTTCCTGGTGCTTATTGCACGGTGGAACCACTCCGATCCATCCCGAACTCGGTTGTGAAACGTTGTAGCGGCGAAAATACTTGGGGGGTAGCCCTCTGGGAAAATAGCTCGGTGCCAGGTTAATATTTAAAAGCAGGTTTCCTTTATAAAGGGGGCCTGCTTTTTTGTTTCTTCATCTTTGGTAACGTACTAATGGGTTTATCTTTAGTAACGTACTAATGGGTTGAGTCTGGATTTTAGTACCAAGGCTTTTAGGAATTGGGGAAGTTATGGCTGAAGGGTTTTCTGAGGAGGTGAGTCAAGAGAGACAGCGCGCGCGCGCTTCATTACCCCAGCTTGTTTCTTTGCAGACAAAGGCTGGGAATCAGCAGGTTGATGCCAATGCTTCTAAAAAGCGGGAATGGTGGGCACAGCGGTGGGTTGATGTACTGGAGTCTTTTGGTTGGCGTCGTCGGTTGGAGCGAGCCCGCAACTATGTGCGAGAAGGCCGAGTTTTACAGCTTGATTTCAATGGTCCGGAAATCCTAGCACAGGTACAAGGGACTGCGGAGCAACCCTACGCAGTTTCTTTAGCACTAGATTCATTCACTGATGAGCAGTGGAGTTTTGTGATTGAAGAAATGTCTCAACGGGCTATCTTTGCAGCAAAATTGCTAGCGGGCGAAATGCCCCAGAATATTGAGGAGGCGTTTACCGCTAGTGGATTGAGTTTGTTCCCCTTTAGTAAGTTTGATATTCACAGTCGCTGCTCCTGCCCTGATCCTGTAAATCCTTGCAAACATATTGGAGCTGTGTACTATCTATTGGGTGATCATTTTAGTCAAGATCCCTTTATCTTGTTTCAGTTGCGAGGTCGAACAAGGCAGAGCATTGTTGAAGATCTGAGACAGATGCGGAGTCATGCTGCAGTGACTGTTGAAGAGGTTACTGAGTTTATAGAAAAGTCTCAGGCTGGGGTGGTACAAGTCGACGCTGATTTCTGGCGATATGCGCAGCAATTGGATCCATCGCTGGTGGTGATCACGCCTCCTCCGACGAGTGAAACAGTATTAGATGTATTAGGTCCGCTACAATTTCCTCCTGTGCTAACGAGTGCTGCGAAGCCAGGTGCTGATCAGTTGGTAGATGACTGTTTGCGAGCGATTTATCAAAGAGTGAGTCAAAATGCCATGATGAAGGCGATGTTTAGTCGAGAGAGTGAATAGATGTACGAACCAGCCAGTGCTTCACCAAGGTGGTTTGTTCGCAAAGATATTGATGGTTTTTTTGGGTTAGCGGTTGATAATATTGTCCAAATTCTCTTGATTGTAGGGTTATGTCAAGGAGTGCTTGGTTTTAGTACAGATTTGGTTTATGGCCGTATTTTGCCAGGTGTTGCTCTAAGTTTGATTTTAGGAAATGTTTACTATAGTTGGCTGGCCTATCAGCAGGGACAAAGAGAACAACGAGATGATTTGACGGCGTTACCTTATGGCATCAACACAGTGAGCTTATGTGTTTCTGGTGATGTTGCCTGTAAAACTAGATGCGATCTCCCAAGGTGTTGCCCCCTCTCAAGCGGCAGAGATTGCTTGGCAAGCAGGGTTGGTGGCTTGTTTAGGGTCAGGGCTGATTGAATTGGTGGGGGCATGGATTGGTCATCGCCTTAGACAGGTGGCGCCACGAGCAGCAATGCTATCGACCTTGTCAGGAATTGCCCTCACCTTTATTGCCATTGGATTTTTTCTACGAACTTTTGCTAACCCAATTGTAGGGTTGGTGCCTTTAGGCGTAATTTTATTGACCTATTTTGGCCGAGTCAATTTTGGAATCCCTGGAGGATTATTATCGGTTGTGCTGGGAATGGCGTTAGCTTGGGGGACAGGACTCGTGCAGTGGGACTCAGAGCTGTTTGCACAAGCTATGCAACCTTTAGGATTTTATGTCCCTAAACTCTGGATTGGAGCAATTTGGGAACAAGGTAGTGTTCTGGGGCGCTATTTCAGTATTATTTTACCGATGGGATTGTTTAACCTGGTTGGTAGCCTCCAAAATTTGGAAAGTGCGGAGGCTGCAGGCGACTGCTATCCAACAGCTCCCTGCTTGGCTGCGAATGGGATCGGCACCTTAGTTGCGGCTGTTTGTGGGTCTTGTTTCCCGACTACGATCTATATTGGTCATCCAGGCTGGAAGGAGATGGGAGCCCGTATAGGCTACTCTTGGCTGAATGGCTTAGTGATGGGAATCTTTTGCTTAAGTGGCACGCTAGGTCTGATCACTTACCTAGTGCCGATTGATGCAGGGATGGCGATAGTGCTCTGGATCGGAATTGTGATTGTGGCTCAAAGTTTTACGGCAACACCTGCGGCGCATGCACCAGCTGTCGTAATGGGGGTGTTGCCCGGTATTGCTGCTTGGGGAGCACTCATTGCCAAAAATAGCTTGCGAGTGGCAGGGGTAGGGACTCCTGAGCAACCTTTTGAGCCAGAAGTACTAGTGGCGAACTTTAAGTTAAGTGATACCTTCATTGAAGGAGCGTTTGCCCTAGAGCAAGGAGTAATTCTATCAGCAATGATGCTAGCTGCAATTACGGTCTACATCATTGAGCAAAAGTTTGGACTGGCGGCCCTTTGGGCGGTCGGAGCCGCAATTTTAGCTTGGATGGGTTTAATCCATAGTTTTGCCTGGATACCGACGGATACGGTCGTTGAGTTAGGTTGGGGTGCTGGAGCAGAATGGGCGATTGGCTATTTAATGATGGCTATTCTGTTCTTATTTGCGGCTTGGCTTAACAACGGGCATCAGATTCTATGAGTAAAAAACAGTTTGAGAATTAGCTTAAATCATGTGTGGATAGTGGGGATGGTTATGCTACTGTCTTCAACTTGGGTGCGGAGTGTGGTGGATTTTGAGAGTCATCAACTGCATTCTGAAGAATGCGCTTGATAGTATGCACATGGGGATCTTGCAGAATGCCATTGTGGTCTCCTGGAATATTAAATGTCTCTAGGATTGAGACAGTCTGCTGCCATTGTGTAGGTAGCCAATTAGGGTCTTGGTATTTCTCAGCTTCAGCTAACGCATGAAAAAAGAGGACTTTACCCGGATAAAACTGAGGAACATAGGGTTTGAATAAGTATCCTTCATTACCCCAATAAAAATGAGGAGTATATCTACCTTTGTTTTTAACTTCGAACTGAAATTTACTCCATCGATATTTGAAAGAATGTATTAGGCCTGGAATGCCCATTTTTAGACGTTTGATCAACCCTTTCTCAGTCGATAGTTTTGAGGGTCTTGGCCACAGAGAGGTGTCAAAAATTGCTAATAGAGCAACTTCCTCACCCTGGTTGTGCAGCTGTTGTGCCATCTCAAAGGCAATGGTGCCCCCAAAGGATGACCCCATTAAATAGTATGGACCTACAGGCTGCAAACGACGCATCTCTTGAATATAATGGGCTGCTAGATTCTCTACTTGATCCGGTAACTCTATGACACTTTGTGTGGTCTGAGTCGCGATACCATATCGAAGTGCATAGATAGGTTGATCTGGCCCTAGATAGCTGGTTAAGGGTCTGAGGATAAAATGCACGCAAAACAGCGGGGGGTGAGTACCTTCAGGTTGAATAGGAACTAAGGAAAACCAATCTGATTGAGACTGCTCTTGATGAAGAACTGTAGCTAATTCTTGGATGGTTGGTGCTTGAAAAAATGATGACAGAGGTAGTGTTTTGCCCAGTTTCTGTTCGATACTAATAGCCAGGCTCATGGCTAAAAGTGAATTTCCGCCTAACTCAAAAAAATTATCGGTTGTACCAATCTCTTGAACCTTCAGAACCTGTTCCCAAATTTTAGTTAATTGATGCTCCATTGGATTTTGGGGAGAAACCTTATTCGCTTCCCATAAGTATTTGGGAGCACTAGGAATAGGCAAAATCTGTAGATCTATTTCACCAATGGTTGTTAGCGGTAATGCCTCCAGGACTACAAAGTTCGTGGGTATTAGAAAATGATGAATTTTTTCTTTCAGGAATTCATAGAGTTCGCTCGGAGTAATATTTTGCTTCTGGGAGACAACATAAGCGACGAGAGAAGGCTGGTCTTCTTGTAGCGCTTTTGTGACAAGTTTGCATTCTTTGATCATTGGGTGCTGGACCAATGCAATTTCTGTTGCATGCAACCACTCGGTCTGTGCAAAGTTTTGAGGTTGACTAACAATATTTTTAATGACAATAGAGCCATCTAATAAGCATTTAGCTTGTACACCTGTATTAAATAAGTATTCTGCCTTTTGATGTTTGCAATTTGAGTCAATTAATGGATTGGGAATAAAGTTTTCCTGCGTTTTATGAGGTTGGTTGAGGTACCCTTTTGCTACTCTGGCTCCACCTAGATAGAGATTCCCTTCAACTCCAATGGGTAAAGGTTGAAGATGATGATCAAGGATATAGACGGTGATGTTATTTAACGGAAGTCCAATTTTTGATGGGCATTGGGTAAATGATGACAGTTGGACAGCTTGCAAACAGACTAATCCGGTATTTTCTAATGCACTATAGGCAGTAAATAAGCAACGTTTGGGCAAAGCCTGTAAAAATTTTTCAGCATAATAGGGAGAGACAAAATCTCCACTAACTACGCAATATTGAATAGACTGTAAAGCGTCAAGTTGATTCTCAACAATAAAATGGAATACTCTAGTGGGTAAATATAGGGTTGAAATTTGATGCTGACGAATAAATGTAGCTAAATTATCAAGATTAAGTTGCGGTGAAGGTAGAACGAGTTTGCGCCCCTTAAGGAGGGCAGTGTAAATTTCAAAGAGTGCAGCATCAGACATGCAAGATGCCCATTGGAGAAAGCTATCTAACTCAGATAGATTCAGATGCTCCGTATCTTGAACTAGTAGATCTATGCCACGATGGGAAATCTGAACACCCGTAAAATCGTTATTGAAGAGTATGCAAGCTAAATCATCACTTGATGAGTTGTGAAGGTTTTGATGACTCTGATTCCGAATAATATCTTGATGAGAATCTAAACAAATTATGATGTTTTCGTCTTCTTCTAATTGATTGCAAATGCTTTGGTGAGTGATGATAAGGGTGGGATGAGCTTCAGCTATAATTTTTCTTAGATCACTCTTCGATACATTTGCATCAATAGGAATATAAATTCCTCCTGCTTTAAGGATAGCCAGCTGGGCAACTATCATTTCTGCTGATTTTTCGATATAGATGGCTATGGGTGTTGCGGCTGTGACTCCAAGCAATTGTAAGTAATGTGCAAGCTGGTTAACTTGGTGATTGAGGGCTTGGTAGGTTAGTTGTTGGGTGGGTGTGATGAGTGCGATCGCATCAGGATCCCGACTCACTTGATCTTCAAAAATTTGGTGAACTCTTATCGATTGAGGAGCATAGACAGTCGATGGGCTCTGCTTAATCAAGAGCTGTTTTTGTTCCGCATCTGTGAGTAGAGATAACATAGAGATGGATTGATCTGGATTTTTGACAATTCCATCAAGCAAGGTATGGAAATGCTCGACCATACGAGCGATGGTATCTTCTGCAAAAATGTCAGCATTGTAAGAAAACACCATCCCTAATCCTTCATCCTGTTCTCGCATCACTAGAGTGAGGTCATATATAGTTTCACCGTGATATATATAACCGAATAGAGACGAAATCTTGAGTTTAGGAAGTTGTACAGAAGACATTCCCCGCCCTTTTGACCAAGGTGGATTCAGAGAAAATTTAACTTGAAATAAAGAAGAGTCTTTTTGCCGCTGTTCTGGGTGCAGCTCTTCTACTACTTTCTCAAAAGGAATGTCTGAATGAGCAAAAGCATCCAAGGAAGATTGCTTTACACTCGATAAATACTCGCGAAATGTAGGATTGCCTGATAAATCTGCTTTCAGCAGCAAAGTATTGGAAAAAAACCCCAGCAAGCGTTCTGTTTCTACATTCCCTCGTCCAGCACTAGCAACATTAATCAAAAGATTATCTTGCCTAGAGTAGCGATAAAGTAAGACCTCGAAAGCAGCAAGCAGGATCATAAACTGTGTTGCACCTACTTGTTGGCCAAGATCCGTCAGCGATTGGTTGAGTTCTTGGGGTAACATCTTAGCGGTTCGTTTACCCTTGTAAGCTTGTACTCCCTTAGGACGAGAAGCATCAAAAGGCAACCGAATCAACGGTAAATTGCCTTCTAGAATACGCTTCCAGTAACTGAGCTGCGACTCTAAAATTTCTCCTTGTAGCCATTCTCGTTGCCAGTGAGCAAAGTCTCCGTACTGAACAGGTAACTTTGGTAAAGGTGAAGGTTGGCCAGAAACAAATGCTTGATAAATCGCTGTCAAATCTTGGTAGAAAATATCGGAAGAAGCACCATCGCAAATAATACAATGCATATTCCAGATCAATAGATATTCTTTATCCCTCAACCAAAATAATTGCAATCGAAAAATCGGACCATTAACCAAATCAAAGGGCTGGCGGGCTTCTTCCGTAGCTTGATAATAGGCCTCGGTATCACGTTCTGCTTCAGGCAGGTCGCGTAAATCAATGATCGGCAGCTGAACCGTAATCTGCTCCACTATTGTTGTCGGCTGACCGTTGACTATAGGAAAGCGAGTTCGTAAAACTTCATGGCGCTTCACCACTTCCTGAAGACTTTTTTCGAGGACTTCAATATCGAGTGACCCTTCAAATTTCACGACCACAGGCATATTGTTAGAGGTGCTATTAGGGGCAAGTTGCTGTAAGAACCAAAGCCGCTGTTGCGCAAAAGACAAGGGTAAAGGGTGTTGACGATCGATAGCAACTACAGCGGGAAGCTGGGTTTGATGCTGAGAGTTCGCTTGTTGTAAAAAAACGATAATTTCAGCTTTATAGGTTTTAAGCTGCGCTAATAAATCTGCAGAGAGTGCATCTTTCGGTGCCCGATATCGAAGGCGTTCGTCTTCAAGCCAGAGATTAATGTTACGTTGACGCAACTCATCTAGAATTTCAATAATATGGGTCATAGCTCACCTTCCTCGAATTCACTAACATTAGCTGCTACTGGTTTGCTCTCACCTTGGACAGACCAGCGCAATACCTGCACACGCTGGGCAATATCAGCTACTGTTGGTGATTCAAACAAATGGGGTAGTAGAATTTCAATTGCCAATCTTTGCCGTAACCGCGACACGATTTGGATTGCTAATAAAGAATGACCGCCTAAGTCAAAGAAGTTATCGTAAATGCCAATTTGCTCTTGGTTAAATACTTGGCACCAGATGTCAGCAATTTCTTGTTCTAGCTCATTGCGGGGAGCCATATAATGAACTGCTAGTTGTTTGGAAGTATCCGGTTTCGGTAGGCTTTTGCGGTCAATCTTCCCATTTGCATTTAGAGGAAAAGTATCTAGAGGTACGAAATGGCTGGGCACCATAAACTCAGGTAAGCGTGTTTTGAGAAATTGGCGAATGTCGGACACTAGTTCGTAGGGATCTTCGGCAACATCGGCTTGAGTGACAAAATAACCTACAAGAATTCGTTCCCCCGGTATATCTTCACGAACTAAAACAATAGCTTCTTGCACTGCAGAATGTTGAGCTAAGTTAGCCTCAATTTCACCTAGCTCAATTCGAAATCCTCGGATCTTAACTTGGTGGTCAATCCGACCCAGCCATTCAATATCGCCATTATGTAAAAATCGAACTAAATCTCCAGTTTTGTATAGGTAATCAGAAGGTTGGGGTGCAATCACACGATCTGTTAAAGGATTGATTATGAATTTCTCAGCCGTTAATTTCTCGCGGTTGAGGTACCCTCGTCCTAATCCTGCGCCACCAATACACAACTCTCCTGGAACTCCTTTGGGAACGGGTTGAGAATTGGTGTCTAATACGTAAGTCTGAACATTTGGAAGTGGATGCCCAATAGGTACTGTAAGCGTATTAGGCCATAGCTGCCCAGACTTGAGACGACACACTGTAGAGTAGGCGGTTGCTTCTGTAGGTCCATAGCCGTTCCATACTGTTTTGCACTTATCAGTTAAAACTTCAGCTAATTCTTGGGAGAGTGCTTCTCCAGCACAAATAATTTTTAGATTTGGATTGCCCTGCCAACCAGCGGTCAATAACATCTGCCAGGTTGCAGGAGTAGCTTGCATAAATGTTATGCCTGACTGATTAAGCACATTTAATAAGCTCAAGCCATCGGCGACACTTGACTGACGAACAACCACGAGTTTTGCCCCAATAGTGAGTGGTAGATATAGATCGAGCAAAGACATATCGAAGGCAATGGTAGACACGGACAAGAACGTATCTTGGTTGTCTAAATCCAATTCTTGCCTCATTGCGTGTAATAAGTTTGTAAGGCTATCGTGGTTGATCTGTACCCCTTTCGGTTTTCCGGTTGAACCAGATGTATAGATAATGTAAGCAAGGTTGGAAACGTTTACATTCAGCGGTAAGTTATGCTCCGGTTCTTTGCTAATCAAAGCAGCATCGCGATTTAAACAAATGATCTGAGCTTGGTGGGGCGGAAGCTGTTCAACTAAAGGCTCCTTCGTAATGAGGATCGACACCTGAGCATCCTCAAGAATTAGAGCTAATCGCTGAGGAGGGTGAGTTGAATCCAACGGAACATAGGCTCCGCCTGCTTTGAGAATAGCTAGCAAAGACACGAGCATCTCAAAAGAGCGCTCGACGCATACTCCCACCAAGGTCTCAGATCCAACACCGCTGTTGCGAAGATAACTAGCAAGTTGATTAACGCGACGATTAAGCTCTTGATAAGTTAAGTGAGCTTTGTCGAACTCAACTGCAATAGCGTGGGGTGTCTTCGCAACCTGTATCTCAAAAAGTTGATGAACGCATTGATCTTGGGGATATGGCTGTGATGTTGAATTAATTTGTGCTAGCCACTGGCGTTCAGCTTGTGGCAAAAGGGGGAGTGTGGCAATGGTCTGAATAGGATTGGTAATGATACCCCACAGTAAACTTTCAAATTCTGCAAGACGTTGTTGAATGGTCGAGGCATCAAACAGATTGGTATTGTATTGACACTCTAATGTGATTGTTTCTTTCAGCTGAGTTGCATTGATGAAAAGTTCAAAATTTTCAAATGATCGAGAATTACTATGAAAATCAACCTTTAAATCGACAAATGGTAGTTGATCAACATCAAGTTCTTGGTCAAGATTAAATGCAATAGGAATCAAAGGAATTCGGCTGGGATCGCGAGGAATGGGTAACTTTTGCACTAAGGTGCCAAATGTAAATTGCTGATGCTCATAGGCATCCAGCACCGTAACTTTACGAATTTTTAAATAATCCTGAAAGGACAGTTGAGCATTAATTTGGGTGCGAAGCGGCAGCAAATTAACACAATGACCCACTAAATTGTATTGGCCAGTAGCAGCTTGGCCCGCCGTGGGGACGCCTACAATCACATCTGATTGTCCCGTTAAGCGAGATAGAAAAACTTCAAATCCTGCTAATAAGGTTGTCATAAAACTGCAACCGCAATTGGTGCCCAGGTGCTTGAGCTGGGTGATTAATGCTGGGGAGAGTTGCCAGTCTTCACGCGCGGAGTTAAAGGTGCGGAGAGCTGGACGGGGTCGGTCGGTTGGGAAGTCTAGGACAGGAACGGAATCAGAAAATTGCTGTAGCCAATAATTAAAGCTTTCGTCTGTATCTTCATCTTCTGGCGCTGCGCAAGCAATTGCATACTGACTAAAATGCCCAGGTTCGTCGAGTTGTGGTGGATGGCCCTGGACAATTGCGGTGTAGAGTTCAGCTAATTCCGAAATAATTACAGCAACCGACCAGCCATCACAAATGATGTGATGGGCGGTTATAAGAACCAAATGATCTTCTATATCAAGCTTGATGACTTGGACTCGAAACAACGGGCCATGCTCTAAATCGAAAGGAGTTTCAACAGCCTTTCGTACAAGTTGCTCGATGTGATTGTCTTGAGTTTTGAGATCTGAAGTGGATAAGTCGACTGAAGCTATGTCTAGTTTAGCGGTGTTGGCAATACAGAGGGTCGCTCCATCAGGACTGCAGGTACTGTGAAGGACTTCATGGCGTTCTATCAAAGCTTGAAAAGCTCTTTCAAGCCCTTGGAGGTTGAGCTGGCCTTGCAGTTTTAGGATTTGGGATTCGTTGTAGGCACAGTTCGCATCTGCCCCCATTTGCACAGAGGCCCAAATCTCTCGCTGAGATTCTGTTAGCGGCACAGTTGAGGATAGTTCGCCACCCGAAAAGGGATCAAAATCTACTGGAAGGGATGTTGTTGAGGATTGAGGAAAAGTGCTCATAAGTTAGGAGTTCAGTAAAAATAGAAAAGGTTCACTTCCTATTTGCTGGAATGCTCATATGAGGAAAGCTTTAAACCTTTGTGGATATTAAGACGTGTATCTGTTAAGGGATGCTTTGAGTAAAATATGGACTCTGTAAGCTTTGCGATCTCTTGCTGTAACCACCTCCGTAGAGCAGGTAGTGCTCAAAAACAACTCATAAATAGCGATTTACTATCAATTGAGTTCTAGCTTTTTAGTATTGTTTCTCAGTTTGATATCAATGTAATCGGGGAAGGATGAATAACGAGTATTGAGACCACAACTTCTCTCAAGCCAGCTAATAGTTTGAGCTGAATGATTAGTGTGAAGCGTAAAAAGAAAGCCAGTTAACTTTACTTTAGGTTAAGCAAGCACAAGAAAACTCCAGACGTTACAGTTCATCGAACTGGCCTCTGAATCTAACACTATAGGTATTGCCAAATATCCCCCTTGTTGAAATCATTTTCGGCAGTAGAATTTTTTTGAAAAGCATCCCAGAAAAAGGATGATTTATAAGGAACTTAAAAGCAAGGATTTCAAAGATCTTATCTTTCAAGCTTCAATGCAATTGAAGCTATTGCTTAACCAGATTGTTGAAAACTTATAGTTAAAGTGACTTACTGATAGAAAAAATATGATTGTTCATAAGCTCGAGCTGACTAAATATCTAAATTATACTATAGAATAATATGATAGTATTTTTTGAAATTAACTTCTCAAAGGGTATTGATATGGAGAGTATGTTGTCTTTGTAATAAAGTATTTATACTCATTCCTGTAGTCTTTGCTAGTCTTGCTTTTAGAGTTTAAGTTTCAGTCTCTAAAATTTGTGCATCTGCAAAAGCGGGATGCTCCCATTGATAGGTCACTTTTGTTCTAGGCTGCCAGCCTGGTAACGGCTATTTGCTTGAAAGTTGTCTCCATGATGTTGTTTCAAGTGCGTAGCAAAAAAATATTAATCTGGTTGGTGAGCTTAGTCATAGCAATTTTTAGCAATTGCAAGCTGCGTCAGTGCTAAATATTCATCACAATTGGTTGTGGCTCAGAACAGTTGAGCAGCATTTGTCCGTTTTTATATCGATAATCGTCTTTACCAAAGCCTACATCTTTGGGCCAATGCAACTGCTCGGCTGAGCTCAGGCTAAAGTCGGTTTTCTATGTGCTAATGTTCCAGAATCAGAGATCGCCATTGATATCATGAAGTTGCAACCAAACTGATGGTATCGATCGTGTGGAGATAGTCCTTACCTTTACGGGTTTCCCATTGTTGGACACACAGAACTGGGAGAACTACCTCCTATTCTGATCAGGTAATGTTTAGGGTAGAAGCTACCCTGAACATTATGAGTCTGCTCAGCGACGGATCATCAATACCCAGAGCAAGTGTGTGAGTGCTGATCAACACTTCCCTAATTGGATGACTATCAGATAGTTATTGCTCGATGCTAAAATCCGTTTGAGAATGGGTATGATTGCTGACTAGAGCTGACAGCAACTGCATAGGAAAGTGGCTTGCAGTCGTATAGAACCCATTTGAAATCTTTTGGTAAATTCTCGACAATGGTAAGTGTCGTCAATTCCAGTTCCTATGGCTTATTCCAGTAGTCTGAGTAATTCAGAATGGGAACTCCTTGAACCGCTGTTACCCAAGATTCTGCCTCTCAAGAAAAAGACTCGCCCGCTCGAATGGAGTTATCGAGACCTCATTGATGGAATGCTCTATCGACTCAAGAATGGCT